>Ga0315915_1005648_pt1 | contig 15532 bp, 10 predicted proteins | sample MpolbnodulesMG_FD_207738 | JGI IMG/M metagenome (GOLD analysis project Ga0315915, IMG submission 207738) | Medicago polymorpha root nodule microbial communities from Los Angeles, California, United States - branched nodules | ecosystem: Host-associated > Plants > Roots > Nodule | place: USA... | reverse complement strand
AATGTATACTGCACAATTTAATCTCAGGAGCTTCTGATCACTCCCCAATACTTCTCATCACCGATCCCAAAGTGTATGGGTATAAAAGGCGTCAATTCCGATTTGAGAACGCATGGCTTGTAGAACTAGAGTTACCTAGCGTTGTTAGTGATGGTTGGATGCGCGGACAAGCTAATCCGTTGTTGGATAGCTTAGCTTTATGTACGGAGGAATTAGATCAATGGGGCAGATCTCTTCGTAGGCGTTACAAAGAGGATATTGAGAAGTGCAAAAAGAGGATTGCAGAGTTACAAACACTTTCCAACAATGAAGCAGATATTGAGGTAGTGTCACTAAAAGAAAGGCTGAATCTTCTATTGATACAAGAAGAAACCTTTTCGAAACAAATAGTGAAATCTTTTTGGTTGAGGGATGGCGATATGAATTCAAAGTTCTTTCATGCAGCAGCCACATCTAGAAAGCAACATAACAAAATCACCAAATTGATGAAGGATGACAATACTGAAGTGACAACACAAGAAGACATTTGTACTCTAAGTTTAGAGTATTTCTCAAACCTATTCGCACCCACTACTTGTAATACGCATCCAGTCCTGCAAGCGGTGGCCCCATGCATCAATGCAGAAGACAGTAATTTGTTAACAGCTCCTTTTAGCGATGATGAATTTAAAGATGTCGTGTATCAGATGCATTTAGATAAATCTCCAGGTCCTGATGGCTTAAACCCAACTTTCTACAAGAGGTTTTGGGCTTTGTGTGGTGGAGAGGTGATAAAAGCGTGGAAGCAATTGCTGAATTTGGGTTATTTACCGAGTGCCCTTGGTGAGACCAACATTGTGCTAATTCCAAAATGTGAGCATCCAAGAACTATGAAGGATCTCCGACCAATATCTCTTTGTAATGTGGTGTATAAAATATTGGCAAAAGCATTAGCAAAACGTTTACAGCGTGTCTTAGACAAGTGTATTTTAGAGGAGCAATCAGGTTTTGTTGCGGGTAGGTCTATTACCGACAATGTCTTGGTCGCATCAGAAATCATTCACCACTTAAAGTGTAAGACTCGTGGTAATAAAGGAAGAGGCTTGAGACAAGATGATCCATTATCACCCTATCTTTTTATCTTGTGTGCTGAAGGTATGACATCTATGATAAAACAAGCTGAAAGGAACAACATTTTGCATGGAATAAAGGTTTGTCGTAGAGCCCCGTCCATTAGCCACCTCCTTTTTGCAGATGATAGCTTTCTGTTTTTTAGAGCTAATGAGGTTGAAACAAATGCTTTGAAAAAAATTCTAGATGATTATGCTAATGCTTCTGGTCAGATGATCAATATGCAAAAATCAGAAATATTCTTTAGTAGAAATGTTTCAACCACTTTGAGGAATACCCTGTCAAGTAACCGAATGTTTGGGTATAGGAAGATATCTTGGTCTACCGTCCATGATTGGTAGGAGTAAGAAATCTATTTTCAATTATATTAAGGATCAGATATGGAATATAATCTCTTGTTGGGGTAGTAAAATGTTGTCTCAAGCTGGTAAAGAGGTTTTAATCAAATCGGTGGCACAAGCAATTCCATCTTATTGTATGGGAGTCTTTCTTTTACCAACTTCCATTGGTGATGAGATAGAGAGAATGCTTAACTCTTTTTGGTGGGGTGCGAAAGGTGAAAATAGAAATGGTATCCGATGGCTGAGTTGGGATAAATTGACAATGAGGAAAGAATGGGGTGGCATGGGCTTTCGCAATATCTATGGTTTCAACTTGGCAATGTTAGGGAAACAAGGTTGGAATTTCTTGACCAACCCTGATGCTATGGTGTCTAGAATCTTCAAAGTTAAATACTTCCCAAATGGGGATTTTGTAGGAGCGTCCTTGGGGCATAATCCTAGCTATGTTTGGCGTAGCATCTGGTCCTCTCGAACATTGTTAAAGGCAGGTTACCGTTGGAAAATTGGCGATGGCTCTTTGATACCAATTTGAAATACTCCATGGTTGCGTAATGATACAAACCTGTATGTTGTCCCTCACACTACCGCTTTTAATCTTCCTTTAAAGGTTAGTTCTTTAATTGATTCAAATATGGGCTGTTGGAATAGCACTTATGTGCGAGAGAATTTTTGTGATAGAGATGCTAATGAAATATTACAGATACCACTTGTGAATCTTGGTAAGAGTGATGAAATCATTTAGAGATATGATAAAAAAAGGTTTGTATTCGGTTAAAAGTGCATACCGAATTTGTGTGGATGTGATGATAAATAGAGATGTATGGAAAGTTGAAGGAGATTGGAATAAGCTATGGGCATTAGCCATTCCTCCCAAGGTAAAGCATTTTATGTGGAGGCTTGGGAGGGATTGTTTACCAAACAGGCAAAGATTGATGACAAAAGGTGTCAATTGTGATTCAAATTGTGTTGTTTTTCACAGGTACACAAAATACAACTGGCATCTATTTCTTGATTGTGCAGATAGTATTGTTGTTTGGAGGAAAATTAACATGTGGACAACTTTGGAAAATTTGATGGTTGATGCTGAAGGTTTTCAAGATGTATTTGTTCGTATGTGGCAACATCTCAACTAATCACATTTGCCATGACAACATGAAGTCTTTGGCGAAAACGAAACTTAAAGTTATGGGAGGACAAGACCGAGACTATGGAGCATGTCATAGGTCGCGCACAAGGAACTCTCCATGCATGGCAACATGCAAGACATACTCACACTAATGATTGAACCTAACAACATCATGTGCAGCCCGTGTATTGGCAACCTCCTCCTCCAAATTATTTCAAGTTTAACATTGATCCAACATTTTTTACAACAGAAAAAAAGGTAAGCATGAGAGCGTGTCTTTGTGATGAGAAAGGCACATTTGTTGCTGCTTTGACAACTTATTGTGAGGCTGTGATGACAGTAGCGGAGGGTGAAGCTTGGGGTTTGTACCAAGGCATTCAATGGATTTCTTCATTAGGGGTACCACAATGTCATTTTTGAGCTGGATTGTAAAATGGTTGTAGATGATGTGCACAATAGTTAGATGAATCTCTCTGAGTATAGTTCGATCATCCAAAACTGTAGAACCTTACTTGATCACTATAACGACTTTGTAGTTGTTTTTACTAGGCGTCAAGCAAACGGTAGCGCTCATGCTCTTGCACGAGAAGCCTTATCCCATGCTTCACGCAGTACTTTTGATGTAATTCCCTTTTGTATTGCTACTATTATTATGAATGAAACACCTTAAATTTGCTTGCTTAAAATATATATATATATATATACACTCACAATTTATTGAGTCAGTGAAGTAATTATTGGGGTAGTGTTACAATCTTTACATTTTCAACATAGCAATTAGCAGTGTTGTTTTTAACAAGAGACAATTGAATGAGATCGTTCATACCTTAACTAATTACATGAGGATCAGTCTTTTTTTTATTTTTAATAAAGATGAGGATCAATCATGAATTGTTTATGTTCTTCATAATCACCTATTGTTCGTGCTCTTTATATAATAAATAAATAAATAAATTGTGATGATTAATTTGTAGCATGAGAAGATGATAACGATGATGGTTAGGTTGCCCACTACTATCATATGTATTTCCACCCTTTCCCTACTGAAGCATATTGGACTTGTCAAGTATTTTAGTGACACAAGTTTTGTGAAATATCAACTAAGCTTTACTAAACAAACCGTACCAGAACCAAAACTATTCTTATCCTTATCCATGGGTAATGTTTGATTAATTGCGTAATATAAAACTGTTCATTTGGACATAGTTATATTTTTCTTTTCCTTAAAAAAATATTTCTTTTCGAGAAATATTTAAATAATATTGATCATCTAGGAATTGCATGATTAGAATTTTTTTTATGACAAAGGTAAAAAAAAAAAAGGTGATATATACATCTCATGGTTGATCCTCAAAATTATTCGGCACAAAATATGTGTAATCTCTTCTTGGTGTATTAAATTTTTTTAATAATAAAAATCTATAAAAAGAGTTTGCTGATGTATATAATCTCAAACATCATAATTCAAATCTACTTCGGTTATAAAATCGTTTTTAATCAATAATAATTTTTTTTAATAACTTGACTTTCAAAATTCAACTATAATTTATTATGCAACCAAGACATTTCAACAAATTGTGCCACCGTAGTTTAAGTTGTAGTTGAAGCACTTCACCTTTACTTTAAGCCACCACAAAGCATGAATCTTAATTTGTTCAACAATAACATTAGTATTAATTTCATTGTTTGTAAAAAAGTGATTATTACTAGCTTTTAATCAAATAGAAGCTAGCCAATTATTTGGAAGCTTTGTTCAAAAATAAAATAAAATTTGGAAGCTATCATTTGAATTCAAAGATCAAATTATATCTTGTAGAATGTTGGAATGATTTTGTCCATATTATCATGAGTGTGGAATTGTGGACAAAAGAAAACCCATATCTTGTATTTTATCCGTCCTAAATTATGCACTCCATCTATTCCAAATTGTACGTTAATTTAACACAAATTAAAAAATATAGTTAATAATGTATTATTTACAAAAATACCATTTATTGATGGTATGTGAAATATAACTTTAAAAGAATTGAAAAAAAATAAAGTTACCTATAACAATATATAAAGTGAATACATTATTTTTTGGATTGAATTTTTCATTATTTAAATTATACCCCTTTAAAATTTATTTTTAATGATGTCATATTGTTGTTAATGAAAAACATATATATTTTTATTGTATTTGTTATATTATTTGTAAAAATAAACATAATTTATTATTATTTATTTAAATTTAAAAATCACAAGTACCTATACATAAATCCTATCCAAAAAAAAAGTATCTATACATAAACTTTCAAACAAAATCAAAATTTTATTAAAAAAATATTAAATATAACTTACATACATTAACGTAATAAATATAAAATCTAAAGTTTAAATCTTGATATCCACATATTACAATATCTTTATAATAAAGGTTTCACGTAAACTTTTACATTCTTATTCTTATGTTAGTCTTCCATTTTTAGTGAGTGGTAACAATAATAAAATTTATATTTATGAACAAATTTTGATTTCACACTGAAATTTTCTTGGGTCAATGTAATTTTTCTTTTCCGTCCTTGAAAACTCAATATCTTCATTGTTTCTCCATAATGACCACAAGTTTAGAAGATGATTGGCTCATGGAAATAATTTGAAAAATATTGAAAAATTTGGTCAATTTTCTATCACTCTCTCATATTTTGTTCCACTCCACCGGCCTCTAACTCCAATATATATATACCTCCCTTTCTCCAAACACCATACACCAAAAAAAAACCTTCCTTCACTCCTTCTTTCTCTCTCTACATTCTCTCTCTATTATTCAATGGGATTCCCCGTAGGGTACCCTGAAGTCTCCGTCCCCAACATCTTCCTCTACACTCTCTCTCTCCTCTCCTTCCTCCGTTCCCTCACCATCTCCTTCCTCTCTCTCCTCCATCTCTCCGACCTCCTCGACACCGACTTCTCCTCCACCACCCTACCAGACTCCCACATCCACCGTCCCACTCTCTCCGCAATCCTCATCAGAGAATTTCTCCCAATCATCACTTTCAATGACCTCGCCGGAGGAGATTCTTCACCGGCGGTGGGGTGTGCAGTGTGTTTAAACGAGTTCGCCGGAGAAGAAGAGATCAGATGTATGGCCAACTGTAGACATATGTTTCATCGGACGTGTGTGGACCGTTGGATTGATCATGATCAGAAAACATGTCCACTTTGTAGGACCCATTTTGTGCCTTATCATAAAATGGAAGATTATAATCAACGGTTATGGAATGATGCTGCTTCTGAAGATGAAGATGATGATGTTTCTCTTTTTTCTCATCATGATGATTATTACATTGCTAATGCTTCATTATGACTTTCTTTTTTAATCTTTTTTTATTTATCTCCTTATAATTTTTTTCTTTCTTTTCTATTTAGAGTTTTTGGGTTGCTGAATTTGTATATATTAAACCAAAACTATAAATGTATGGATAGAAAGAGAGAAATTCAAGTTTTGAACTAATGTGTACGGTTTTTGGACATGTAAGTAAGTTAGGTGGATTTTCTTCTCACATAGATAATCTCTATGATTAATCTCTTGGGTGTATTCTTTACCACTCAATCTACTACGGAAGTAGATTTGAGTGTGAGGCTTGAGGATTTGTAAAATTGAGGACCTCAAACGAAACAGTGCAATTTTAAGGGTATTAGTTATTTGTCGTGACTTTAAGCAGTCAGCTAGTCGATGATGAGATTGATCCTATTAGATTAATCGGTTTTGAGATAAATTCGAAGTTTTTAAAATAATAGATAAATTATCATCAGACATTCATTGTAGTAATTGATTTGAGATTCGACGATTTAGACTATAGTTTTATCTAGTTGAATGATTGATTTAAATCAAACAATCTATAATTGTAAGTCACACAAGTAATTGTGTAATACATTTACATCACCAAATCTAAGTTCGTAAAGTGGGGTTGCTTAACTAGGTTCCTTAACAACAACGAAAAAGAAAAGTGAGGATCTGTCTGAAATTTATAGAAAAACCCTAATTAATCCTTAACTAAGACTCAAATCATTGTCTGGAATGCTAACAATTAATTGGTCGCAATTTCATCTGAATTCATCCTTATATGCTTGTGTTTTTGTTGTTTCACCGTTATATATTCAAAATTTGTTTTAGTCTTTTCATTAAGACACATTGACCCATTAAGACACATTGACCCGTTTAAGCTTAATTCCTGACTTTGTTCGTGACTTGATATAATATTTTTTTTTGTAACATTTCTATTAATTAAGAATTTGTTTACAATAATAAACTAAGAATAATTTTTATTTTTGTCACATAGTCTAATGGATAGATTCACGCACATCACGTAAATAATTAGAAAATTTGAGATTCAATCTTCAACTCTACATATAATATCTCTAATAGTATCAACTGAGGTACACTTATGAGACACGGACATGCTTATCTATTTTGTACGAATACGACTTTTCTTTCTCCATGGTCAAAAATGAAAATGCATCCGATCTTAAATGATTGTTTAACGGGGTGCCGGCCACCTCTCATCATTAGTAGTAGACTTCTTTTTATTATACTAGGAGGCATGTAACGTATATTCCAGTGAAGTACTTTTCAAATACTTTTTATATGCTAGTAGATTTCTTTTTAGAATATATTAGTAGACATGTAACATATATTTTAGTGAAGTACTTTTTAAATATACCTTTTTTGGTATTTTAATAAGAGATATTGGATAAGCAACGATTGTGGTATTTGGTTTAAATATTAAATCAAATATATCAATTTTTGTTAATTTAAATGTTTTTATAAATTATAAATCATTTTAAAAAATAAATTTGTCTTAAATTATAAGTCGCATTACAATACTAATAAAACATTAATGTTACTTTTCAATTATACCATTAACTATTTATTACTCCACTTTCTTTCAATTCCTTAATTTATATTTCACATATTATTTATTAAGGACAATTTTGTAAAACTGACTCGTAATATCTTTTTCCTATACAAAATTAATGATATTTTATAATACGTGTGATATGTCCAAATGTTATATAATTTGGGATGGATGAGGTACTTCATAATCTTTGTAATGGGTAGACATTTTTTTAAAATATTTAACTTAGATGCACTTTTAATCCCTCTACTTTAAAAAAAAAATGATATATTGATTCTCTTATTTTAAAAATCAATTTTTGGATTCCTTTATTCAACTTTTTTTTTAGGTTTTGGTCCCTCGAATCATTTTTTTGTTGTTTTTTTATGATCTAGCTTATTCATTTATGATGTGTCGAAACTTATTAGACCACAATGAATATTTATATCAACAAAAATATGTTAAATAAACAATGTCCTATCATAAATAAGTATGTCACATCATAAAAAAAATGTTCAAAAGGTCATGTTAACTTGTGCCCTAAGGGCACATGTTAAAGAACCCAAAATAAACAACTTTGCATTAGAAAACATGATAATTTAATTTTAAGAAGTTGACTGCATGACTTTTGATATGCATATCAGTATATGTTTATAATGAGTTCTTTAACATGTGCACTTGAGGGCATAAGTTATCATTTGTCTTTGTTTATATTTTGGTTTGGTGATCATTGAGAGTATGCATTTTGTGATCTCAATATATTGGTTTTTTGTTGTTGAGGGGAACCAATATATTATTGTTGACAATTTATTTTTATATATATTTTGGTACAATGGTGTTGACAATTTATCCTTGTCGTGACTCGTGACAGTATTCTAGAATGTAGTAGTATACTAGTATGTGTACATCATCATCGTGGTCCTCCATAGTCTCCAATAAATGCCAGGGTACAGGTGACTCTAAGCCTGCAGAGTGCAGGCCATGGCCTCAGTCAACTAGACAACTACGTTTCCAATTCTACACTCTACACGTACATACATACGTTATTGAAATCTCTTTGCTTTCACATTCATATACTACCATCTCAACACCTATCTGATCAAGGATCAATTTATTTGGAAACACAAAAATATAAAAAATTAAACGAGAAATGATTTAATCATATATATATATATATATATATATATATATTTTAATTTGTAAGTATGTGTCCAAATAAATTTGGTTTAGGATTGTGTCCAAATTAGAATTACCCCCAATAAAGGTATTATTTATTTTTGAGGGAAAAACCTTATAACATTTCAATGATTTCATTAGCCATTGAAGTGTATTTCATTAGTGTCACTGGCTAATGTATCGTAATGCATTTACACTTCAAAGCTTTTATTATTAAATTATTTGAAGGAATTAATTTATTATATTTAAGAATTTAGATCGTACATACATCAGGGTATATCCGTTGCTTAAGTATCTATTTTTTATTTGTTTGCGATTAATCTAAATCGATGTAACACAAGCACTACATTCGTAAACCATGCACCACTTCAAATTTAAGTTAATATTTTGAAAAGTCAAGGTACCAGTACTACTAGTCATGACTGGACGGTGAGAGTAATATATGGGACGTATCAGGTCACATTGGCCACGTATTTCAATTGATCGAGATGTGTGAACCAGCAAAATAAGGCAAATTCTTTTTCGCTGTTACTTTTTCCATCACGTAAGTTTATCGCACATTCTATTCAAACTCTTAATTCTGAAATATTTTAATGATTTTGGAGGCTTTTTATGAGATGTTTAGGCCTTTTGGATTCTATAATCCAAAACATATAGAACATATGAGAAATCAATGAAGAGAAAAAGAAAATGTCATTTTTTTTTTCATTTTACTCTATTTTCTCGCATCCTATTGAATTTCAAAAATCTCTTGTTTGAATTATATAATTCAAACTGTTTTTTAGAATTTTTGAATTATATAATTTAAAAATCTTCAAAGAAGAGTTTAGATTGTATAATAATGTATTTTTGAAATTCAGTAGGACATGTGAAAAAAGAGTGAATAAAAAAAGAAATTACCTCAAAATAAACATGCACTTACATACTTTGGAGCTACTTTTTCTCCCCTCAACAACAATATTAAATGAGAGTTGTAGGTGTCTACATCCGAAATAATCTTCAACATTTTACTTCTAAAATACAAGTTGAAAGAGTAATGATATTTGTACAACCATTTGATGATAATTTTTGTGATAGTTTTATTTTTATTGTTCAAAAACAATAGAGAGAAAAAAAGAAAAAAAAGAGATGATACGAATATAATTGAGCATGTGAGATAAAGTTGTTCAAAAATTATTACAAAATAACTGTACACATATCATTTCTCAAGTTAAATTCATACTTTTAGAAAATTTATGAAGTTCACATGTGTACTTCCAAAAATATAATTTTTTTTGGTTAAATACATTTTGTCTCTTAATTTACTTTTGAGGCACATGTTGGTCCATTAACTATAAAATAGTTCAATTTAGTCCTTTACATTATATTTTAAAGGGTTTGATAGGATACACCCACTAGTTTTTATCAAAGCGTGTTTTAATAAAGATGTAACTAAAAAGTTGTTAAATATACCTTAAAGTGAATGTTGTTAAAACACTCGTTCTAAAAAATAAGTGGGCGTAAGTTAGCAACTCCCACAAGCATTTGCTAAAATACACCCATTTATTTGTTTAGAAGGAGTGTTTTAACATGTCATAACTCAAAAGTAGCTAAATGCACCCAAAGGTGCATGTTGCTAAAACACACATTCATAAAAAACTATTGGATGTATCCTAGCAAATCCCATATTTTTAATGTAAGTTGGTCATTTCTATACAATCTATTAGTCAAAGTCATTCTTATATACGATGTGGCACATTGCCTATTCACATGTATTATGTATTTATACATATTTAGTTTAGGTTTTTTTTTTTTTTTTTCGAGTTTAGGTAATTATTTAATTTTAATAAATATTTACTATATTTATGATTGTCACAATAATTTGACATTTCTTCAAAAAAAAATTATCCTTCCATCTCCTAATGAGTGATAAATTTGTAAAATAACTATCCTAAAATTCAAGTCACTTTTAATTTTTTTTTCTTCTTCTTTCAATTGTGTCCTCTATTTAACATATTCGACATCATAAACATCATTTCCAAATAAATATCTTTAACTTTATATTTACTATAATGACAAATACATCCATACTTCATAAATTTAGTTTGATAAATTTATTTATCTTTCCTTAGCATATGTCAAATACGGTAAATAAGTTGTCCTTTTTTTTTTTTGCAAAAAGAGGGCAGCCAGCAGTTAGCTATACTACCAAAATATATTAACCAAAAGAAGGAAAACCAACAAAGAAGAGGAGGGGGACTATACCAAAAGGTAAACAATATTTGGAGACTAATGTATCCACTCTTACTATGCACTAGGTAGATATATTCCTAGATTTATTTAATTAGGGCCAACTTACTAATTTCACACAAGGTCTGTGGAAAAGTAGTAAACATATAGAAGCTCAAACAAATCTTATTGCAATCTATATAGTTGTACATGTACACTTGGACTATTACTAGAGAAAAAAGAAAGATTAATCTATGCCCTTAGTTTCTTAGATCAGACTCCATATAAAGTAGAACACCACCTCGTTTGACCTAATAACAAAAACCACATGCAAACTTATTTGACATAAACACCATTATTGACCTTGAAAATTACACGTTCTAACAATTAGTCTTCAAGAATTAAGGACATTGTGAATCTTAATATTAGTAAACTCAACTCAAAATACCCTTTCACCCATTTAACTTCTTTTACAAGTTTCATCTCACTACCAACCCATCATCACACTCTTTCTAACCTTTGCTTGAATCTTAAGTTATTACTCAATCAATGATCTTAAACATTGTGTCATAGAAAAAAAAAAGTGAAGTCTCTCACTCTCAAACACCACCACACCCTCAAAAAGAGAGCCTTGAAATTATGTCAATTGCAACAGGAATATGCTATTTTGTTGCAATTTTATTGCTTTTGGGATCACTCAAAGTGTATTCCTTAGAATGTGAAGATGATCGCTGCAAAACTGGGCTGTGCAACTCCACTGGTGCTTGCATTTGTAAATTCCCTGATCCTTCCACTATCTTAGATGGCGATCGAAGTTTTCTCGGGTAAAGGATACATCAAATCATTTTTTTTTGTGCTCAACTATTATTAATTCCTTCCAAGTAGTATTGTGCTAAATACAATTTACAAGTGAAGCTAAGTTCAATATTTATTTTCTCATGAGTGTCTGTGCAAGAGGTTATCCAAATTGACTTTGTATTTTTTTATTCAATATGGATTTTGTGAATTTTCTCAATGAAATTTTGTATTATTTTGGGCTTGATGCAATAGGGGAAAATTTTGTGATGAAGAAATGACAATGTGTGATGGGACAAACTCCTTTTGGTGTGAGCATGGTGCTACTTGTGAGGAAATTGTTCAAGGAGAAAAGTATTCATGCAAATGTCCCTCTGGATTTGCTGGGGAACATTGTGAGCAAGCTGGAGTACCATGTGGTCAGATTTTCTGTTTCCATCATGCTGAATGTTTGGATGAAGCAGGCGATGTTTGCCGGTGTCCATCTGATTGGAAAGGAAGTGCTGATTGTTCTCTACCAACCACTTCAACAGGTTCCTATCCCTTAATTCTCACTACTCACAACTCAGCTTTGATGCTTATTGCTTTTGAGAAGTATTCTTTCAGAAATAGGGTCTTTTTAAATTGACTTATTTGATTTTATTTACTGACATAAACACTTGTGAGATTGTTTGGGAGAACTTATAAGAACAGCTTATGACATGTTGATAAACTGTTTTCAACTTATTTGTATAAGCTCTCTAGAATTGCCAGTGAAACAACATGACGGAGCTAGTGATTTAGAAAAAATCAACTTATATTATAGGCTTTCACATTAGATTTTGTACTGCAGACTTTTACTCAAATTCAACAACTGCCACTGAATTTCCTAGAGCAAGCAGCAATAGTGATACTAATGTGAGTTCCTTTCCTTAGATGAAATCTTATTCCATTTTTTCAGTGTGATGATCATGTTCTATATTATCTGTCAAGTACAGAAAACACTGGCTGTCTTGGCGTTTTCTTCAGTGGGAGCAGTTGCTGCTGGTGCAATTTACGGCAAGAAACTATGTAGCAAGAAAAAGAGAGATGCAGTTAAATTTCAACAATTATCTCAAATGCAGACTCAAGGAGTACTTCTTGATGACGACGACGAAGGGGACAGCGAAAACCACAGTATGGTATCTGAAAGGGTTCGTGGTGATGTCTCACATATTTAGTGAGCAACATGTTAGGACAAGTTTTTACAGGGTCTCATTAGCACTAGATTGTTTGTTTTTTAATGGTAACTGCTAGAATGTACAATATATTTTGTAATACTGAGTACTAATTTTTATATGGTTCTGCTTAATAAAAATCGTGGCATGCAATCACATATAGTATAGCTATGATAGAAATTAGAGCAAAAAAGGCAGGGTTTAAAAGGTGCAATCTTTTACTTGAGGTTTTTATTGGGCATAACTTATTCTTACAAAACCAATTTGTAGGGTTAGGTGAGTCTTTATAAACTCATTTAAGACATTATCTTTATTTTATATGAGATGAGACTAAAGTTTTTTTTCAATACAACCTCTCAACAAACTCGATCCTTCCTCTTTTCTCTCATTCCCTCTCATAACTCTTATCTCTCTCTCTCTTAAATCACTCCCAGAGAAGTATGTGGCATTACATTGAGTTACAAACATCGGTTTACAATCATACTCACATGCGTGAAATCTATTTTTTATTTTCTTTTTAATTATCTTCTTTTGAAGTAATTTTATAGAAGACATGTCGGAAAGTAAACATTACCTTCACACTCTAAAATTTCTAGATCCGTTCATGTGCATAAACTCGTATTTTCTCATTCCATAGTCTTTCTTTTAACATTGGAAATAACCATCGAACAATTAAATATAGTTGAATTAATGAAAACCTACCGGGTTTCTTTCGTTCCAAATAAAAGCCACAAGAAAATCAAACATACAACTATCACAAATTTTTTATTATTTATTTTTTTTGTACCGAACACAACTACTCTCTCCGGTGGATTTGGATCCTCTCCTGCCTTTTTTGTCCAACCCCTTTCATTTTCAGATCCAATGGTTGATTGACTCATAAATGAACAGAAAACAGCATCAAAGAGAGAAAAAAAAAAGTAAATGAATGACTTAAATTATGGGAGAACAAACAAGAAATTATACCCCACACCCCTACATTTATACCTTTACCCCAATATTTTACACAAACTTTCAAATTTACCCTTTATATAAAAAATTACCCTTTCACTTTTCACCCCCACAAAACCCTTCGGCAGTTCCTGCAATTCAACTTCAACTGGTTCAACCCTTTTTCTGGAAAAAACGTTCTTCTGCTTTTGCTTCCAACAAACAGTAAGCCTCAATTCCTCTATTCTCTTCATCTTTTTTGTGTTCTTTTTAATTGTTTAACGGAGTCCTTCACAATTAGGTTTTTCATGGATTTCTGGGTTAGTGGGTTAGGAATCCTTCACGAAATCGTTTACCAGAAATAACGATCCGGTGAAATGTCGTCGTGTTCCCAAAATTGTGTTAATCCAAGTGTTCCGGTTGATTTCCGAAAACCATGTGCAAAGCGTTCCGGTAGGTATCCGGAAAACGCATGGAACACTTAATCATTTGATGAAGAATTCCGGTTCAGGCACAATTTTTTTTTTGTTGAAATGACAGCAATTTTTTGAAATGACGACAATTTTTTGAAAAGCTCTCTGAAGTAGACAAACTTCATATATAATTTAAATATGCCATATATAATTTCATAAATGAATAATGACATATGCCATAAAACTAATTGAGAGTGACAATTAAGAAAGACAAACTAATCCAGGGAGAACAATGAGAATTAGAAATTTAGAATAAGAATATCACAAACATTAAAACCTGAATTTCAAAAACATAAGCTTTTGAGGTCCTGTCCGCGTGCCTCTTCTTTGGTTTTCTGCTTGGCTTTAGTGCCATTACACTTCTTGTGTAATTGATACCAACTTGAATAAACTAAAAATTATTCAATTATGTTTGTAGTTTTTGATAAAAAAAAATAAAGTTTAATTTTTGTTTTTCTCCTGATCTTAACAGGTACTGATGTTTGATTGAATCTATGCATTTTATGCATTCTGTTTGATTTGTTTAATTGGTTCTTGTACTTGCTTTTTTACATTTCATTGTTTTTCCTATCCTGCAGACGATGCTTAATGTTATAGACAGAAAAAATGAATAGACTTTAATAGTTAAACACTATAAGCAATTGATATAAAATTCAGCTTGCTCAATTTGAAGTTGAATTATTCTTCTTATAAGCGATTGATACTTCAATTATTAGTTCCTGTACAAAAAAATCTGATGAGTGTGATTGATATTTTAACTTCCATGGAAAAACACTTTTCATACAATACTTTTTTTTTATGAATTTGTGATGTTATTGTTTAAGTTTAATTCTTGTCTTTTTTTTATTAATTCTGTCTTTTTTTATTCCGTGGTTCGGTGCAGAGGACGAGGTGGCAAGATTATACGCAGATGACGAAACGAACGACAACATAAGGTGGTTCGTGATCAACCAGCCGTACATCAAGAAAATAGAACTTTAGAAAGAAGTGAAAAACTATAATATAATTTTTTTAACAAGAAACTATTACTAAAATGAACACTTAAAAAAAAATATAAGCAAGTAATATCAAGAATCAAGGATATAATTACCAATATTAAACATGTTCTAACAAAAAGTACTAATATTAAGCAAGTTGGAATTTAAAAAAGGTGGATTTTGAAAAAGCGTATGATTCTGTTGATTGGGGGTATTTGGACGCGGTTATGGAAAGGATGTCTTTTCCCGTTCTATGGAGAAAGTGGATTAAGGAATGCGTGTCAACTGCTACAGCCTCTGTTTTAGTTAATGGTAGCCCAACC
>Ga0315915_1005646_pt1 | contig 15533 bp, 8 predicted proteins | sample MpolbnodulesMG_FD_207738 | JGI IMG/M metagenome (GOLD analysis project Ga0315915, IMG submission 207738) | Medicago polymorpha root nodule microbial communities from Los Angeles, California, United States - branched nodules | ecosystem: Host-associated > Plants > Roots > Nodule | place: USA... | reverse complement strand
TGATACCATGGATTTGAATTTTAACTTTTATAATTGTTACTAGCCGGCTTAGAATCAATCAATTACTTGAGTGGTTTTGCATTTTTTTTACATAGAATCACGCATGTGCGTCTTATCTCTTTGTAGAATTTTTTCTTTTGTTTTGTGATTTTTTTGTCCGAGTGTGACGGTGTTGTTTGTTGTCTTATGCATATTATTTGAAGTCTCGTCATATTGTAGTGTTCGTTTGTTTTCTATTGACGGAAAAATTTATAAATAAATAGTTTAAAGTAGTAAAATAAAGTAAAAAAAAAAGGTCAAAAGTTTGTAATGGAAAATTTTGATATCTCCTTTTCTTTTTAATGAAAAAATTTGATATTTCCTTATGGGTATTTCATTTTTCTCGTGTGGTTATTTTTGTTATTTCCCCCTTAAATTTTTTGTTATTTTAAATGAATAATTTAAATTTTCTTGTCATTTTATATTTAACAATTACTTCGAGAATTTAATCAGTATATTATGTTAGTGTACGATTATATTACACATGCTTTAATTATATGTTGTCATGTCAATTAATAAATAGTGAAACATGTGAATTGTTATTTCATTAATTGACATGATAATTTAGCATAGAATGCATGTGTAAAATAATTGTACAATAACAAAATTTAATAAGGATAATGTTGTTTATCGCGACAACAGCTTCTACATTAGGTAATTCATCCCATCTAACATTTTGTTTTAATGGATTTGAATATCTTTTATGATACGATGGATTTGAATTTTAACTTTTATAATTGTTACTAGCCGGCTTAGAATCAATCAATTACTTGAGTGGTTTTGCATTTTTTTTACATAGAATCACGCATGTGCGTCTTATCTCTCTTTGTAGAATTTTTTCTTTTGTTTTGTGATTTTTCTGTCCGAGTGTGTCGGTGTTGTTTGTTGTCTTATGCATATTATTTGAAGTCTCGTCATATTGAAGTGTTCGTTTGTTTTCTATTGAAAGATGAATTTCAATCAATTATAATTCAGTCAATTACCTGAGTGTTAACGTTGTAGTTCTGAAGACATTGGTATTCCAGCTATCTTTAGTCTATCATATTATTTGTAAGCATTCTACCGTTGTATGTTATTAATTTTGGTGTTTTGAGTTTGTTCGTAAATTCATCATTTTATATTTTTAGTAATATTGGATTTCGTTGTACTATATCAATTTGATTGAATGAATATAATGTTGTTTTTCGATTAAAAAACATTATAATTATTACAACTACCATGTTCATCTTTTCACTTTTCTAAAAAAAAAAACTTTTATCTTTTTGATTAGGTAAATAATGACAAAAATGCAAAGAAAATAGTTAAATAGATGATAAAAGTAAAAGAAAAAATTGTTATGCCGGGTGTTTTTTGTTTTGACAAGTTATGCTAGATAAAGGGCTCGTTTGGATTAGCTTATTTTAGAGCTTATATAAAGCAGCTTATGCAAATAAATAAGTTTTTATGCATTATTTATAAGTTTTTAAGGTAGTTTATGAAAAAACAGTTTATGAAGATACGATTTTCGTTAGTGAGAGCTTAAAAATTAAAATAAAAGCTTATTTATTTACATAAGCTATTTTTTATAAGCTCAAACCAAACGGGGCCTTAAACTTAATACCTTAATTAATTGATTGATTATAACATATGAGCCCACTTGGGTTGGCCTGGTGGTGTAGCTTGGGACTTTGGATTGTGCTCTTCTCAAGGTCTCAGGTTCGATTCTCCCAGTGTCAATTTCAGTGGGCTAGTTTGACTCCTTCAAAAAAACAATTGCTTATAGCATATGTGTTTATCCTATTTTATGTATAAGCTATTTCTATAAGAAAAGATAAAATATAGCCATGTTTTCATAAGTTATGCTGGAGAGCTAATGCTAATAGAAATGTTATAAGCTGTTTTCGTAAGCTCTCCTAAACAGTCTCACAAGTGCTTATTTTAGTAGATAAGCTCAAATAAGCAAATCCAACCAGACCCTAAATCTATTTTCTTGACATCAATTCCTTACATTCACGTCTTTTGCTTTAGGCCTCAACCTAGTTTGGGCCGACCCTTGAGTGGATCATATTGCTTTACCTTTTGATTGTGTTAGCGTTAGCAATTTCATAAGCTTATATTGTGTATTACTACTTGAAAACAGTACATATGATGGCTGCCCCAAAGGATCAAAACAAATCTGAATGGATAGATAGAATAAGATCTGAAGGAGCCATTCCATTTCTAGATCCAGGTAAGTGTTCAAATGGCTGGGGTTCACCACCCGGAGATGCATTCATGGTTAGAGGTCCTGAGTATTTTACCACAAAGGTTAAGATTCCGGGAAGTGATTATCTTCTCAAGCCTCTTGGATTTGATTGGATAACAAGTTCAATGAAAATTGGTGAGATATTGAAGCATCCGAATAGCAGAGTTAGGAAGGTGATTGAGAATGAGTTTCCTGATGGTGATAGGCCTTTTGTGTGGGCATTTAATCTTCAACTTCCAACCAAAGATAACTATAGTGCGGTGGCATATTTTACAACAAAAGAGCCTATTGCTGAGGGGTCACTAATGGACAGATTCTTGAAAGGCGATGATGCTTTTCGAAACTCAAGACTTAAGATGATTGCCAATATTGTTAATGGTCCTTGGATTGTGAGAAAGGCAGTCGGGGAGCAAGCAATATGCATAATTGGACGTGCACTTTCATGTAAATACTGTGTGACAGAAAATTTCATGGAAGTAGATATTGATATTGGATCTTCCATGGTTGCATCTGCAATAGTTCATTTAGCATTTGGTTATGTGACAACTTTGACGGTTGACATGGCTTTTCTTATTGAGGGACAAACTGAATCAGAGCTTCCAGAAAAACTCTTGGGTGCATTCAGATTTTCTAACGTTGATCCTGCTTCTGCTAGACCAATCGAGCCGTCATCTGTTTCCAGCACTGTTAGTTTACAAAAATCTTTTCCAACAAGATTGTGGAATTCAATTGGGCAAATTCTTCATTCGGGTTCTCAAGAAGATGGCTCTACTTCTAGCTCACAAAATTCTAAATAAAATTGTATAGATATTTTGGGTCAAGTCCAAACGTACATATGCAGTTTTTCCATCTCAAATTCAAGCAAGAGCTATATTGCCAAATTCAAGTTTGAATCCATTTCAACTATGTCTGATGTGAAGGTAAGAATTTAGTTTGGAAATGTTCCTTGCTGAAAACCAACCAAGATCTATATTCAGCTTTTGGTGTGCAAACATAAATTGAAGGGTTTCTGATGGCAATCCAAACACACACAAGAGAGCAAACCTATTCGATATTTGTTTCACTCAATAGCTTGCTTGTATTTTAGTAAATTTATTATGATATTTAGCTGTAGGCTTGTAAACACACAATTACTGGAATTCTGTTTTTTTTTTATATGATGGCATTCTTTCTTACTTCTTTATCTTGATTACACCATTTTGCCTTTCCTTCCCCCGACTTCAAATTAAATCGCTTCAAAAGAGCTTGAGCAATTAGCAAATGTGTATTACGCCTCAAATGTATATTCAGAGTTACTTGTCCTCTGACTATATGTTTTAATCTCTTTGTACTTTCTTTGATTTGTTGTCTACCGATTTACTTGAGAAACTGAGGAAAGTGGTTATTCTTTCAAACAATATTTAATGGTTGAGTTCAGAGCATCTGTTGCTAGCCATAATCTTATCTAATGATGTATTCTAATATGGCTCCAGAAAATTAAACTGGACTCAAAAATGTTTTTTGTATAGCTGGTCATTGACATTGTTTGTATATCTCTAATAATTTTAAGGTCATGAAAAATGAAATAAACACAATTTTAATATGCTAGGAACATACATACTTTTAACATGAAAATGTTGATGCCATGACAATGGTTTGAGTTTATCAGAATCATGGGCAACCCTGCGAAGCCTTTTTCTTTTTTTTTGTTGTTGTTGAAACTATTACATTTTTAGGGAGTTGGAGATGGAAAAGGGGAATAGATAGTCGGTTCTTTTTGTCAATTAATGATATATGACATTTGCCCCCCCCTACATTCCTCTCTTAAAATAATAGATTAGGGGACATATTCTATAAAAGGTCATCAACTTTCGCAAGAATTTATGATAAATTTAACAAAGAAACTCTGTATTCAAACACAAGCAATAACAAGCGTATAAACAAGATTCAACCATTTGTGCAAGCTCATTGACACTGTGTATCCTCTGCTTCACACAACTCATTATTAAGCATCTTTTTTAGAAAATGAAAAAAAGTAAAAAAGTTAACTCATTTCGTAAATTAAGTTAGCTTTTAAATCTCGATTTTATTTCAAATTCTTCACAAGTCTCTCATTTACCTACTGCACAAATACATAAATATAAAAACAAATTTTCAAAGCAGAAAACTTGTTTAATTGAGAAACTTTCACGAGCTTAAATTTAACAACACAAGGGCTTTGACAACTTGATCAAATTACCAAGACAGCTCACTTTAACCATTGAAAATATATTAAATGAAGCAGCCATAGGCCTAAATGCGCATGCTCACAAGGTTGTGAAACTCCAAAAGTCTAGGTAAACTCGTAGAGTCTACACAAACTTAACTCGTAAACTTGTAAGAGTCATGAGTTTACCTAATACTACCATTAAAACATAATAATTTAAAATTTCATCTCCTTAATAAAGCATAAAAGATTTTAAACAAATTCATAAAAAAAAAAGATAAATACTTATTTAGAATATATTTCAACTTGAACATTTCAAAATCGGTATCTATTACAACACATAAATAACTAAATCAAATATCAAAAATATTAATTAGTATTTCACATTTTAGGCCAAATCAATTTAAAATTGTAAACTTTAAACTCGCTTGTAAAATCGAGAGTTTACTGAATATCTTCAGAGTTTGCTTTAGCTCGTAAGGGTTTAATTACATGCCGGTTAACTAATTTTGTGACCTAGAGATGTAAACTCACAAATTTTATAGGTAACTCAGAGTTTAACAACCTTGAACACGATAGTAAAATTTTGAAAGTAAACTTTCATTTTAAAAAAATCACTGTCCCTATTCAAGACTGGTTGTCACTTAAGCGTAGATTATCAAATTTGTCCGTTCAACATTTAGGAGATGTCGGGTTGACCAATATGTTGCCCCCAAACATCAGTTTCTTTTATCAAATTATCAGTATCAATTTGGTCTCAAACCACCAGTTTTGTTTGTCAATGGTATGTTTCTAGACATCAATCTGGTCTTAAATTAAGGTTTATTTTACATTATGAAAAACCAAATTAATGTATAGAATCATTGGAAGACCGACTTATTATTCCAGCTATGTTTGAAGTTCCAGTTTGAGTATTTACACAATGAATAAGCATCACTTGATTCCTTAAAAAACATCATTTGATGACAGCAAAAACAACATCAACAATAAACTTTGAAAGAAAACAGAAATGCAATATCAGGTTTATCAGCATTTTGTAGAAGACTAGTAAGTTTCCCAAAGTACTACTGGTTGAATAGTTACAAGCAGTAGAAATCATGGTAAAACCAAACCAGATTATTCAGTGATCAAATGCAATAACAAGTTTATCAGCACCGGTCTAGTAAGTTCCGTAAAATACAACTGGTTGTTTACAAGCTGCAGAAATCATGGAAAAGCCAAACCAGATCACTCAGTGATCACACTCAGTAACTTGATAGACTAATCCAGACTGTTGAACTGAATCAACTTCAATTTCATCAGTTTAGTGATTAGTTACTAATTTCCATTTATACAGCAACCAACTAGGAAATCGTAATAACATATCTTAAACATAATCTTATCATCCATGAACACAGTAAAATCTGATTCTACCACACATATTGAAAAAGGAACAAAAAGTAGGACATTTGCAATGAGCAGTGTCACTTCGTCAAATTGGCATATATCATCTGAAACATTCATTACCATATAGCTAAAGATGCAAATTCTAAACACAAATATTAACGAACCTATGAACAAATTCTATATAGGAAAAATTGGAGTCATATTGCTATCAATATTGGTTTGTGTCGATCAAGGTTACATAACAATGATATATCAATTCAACATTAGACAATGTCAACATTTCCATCTGGCAATGCACTCATCTGCAGGGTTCTGCCATTGCCAGATCCCAAAAATCGCACAGACGGTAATGAAGGATCAGTAACAGATTCAATCTCAATGAAGCTTATGTCAAGTGCACCAGATTTCTTCAAACTCAAAACAAAGACAAGGACAATCCAACCCAATAAGCTAAGTGCCCAGTAATTAGTCATCCCATGAATCAAACCCCAAGCTATAGCATATCCAACAACAATCCCAGATAAATGGCCAATAAAACTCGCCTGAGGAACAATAATCGAAGTGAAAATAAGCGATTCAAACGGAGCAAAACTAATAGGAAGCGAAAGAAATCCAAAGAGCTCCAACTTGGAAGAAGGTTGCTTCACAGAAAGAATCGTCATCCACCCGAAAACAACACATGAATAACCAACAGCCGTCACTCGACGAAAATACTCAACCTTGAATCTCTGAATCAACAAGTGATACATTGCCAGAACCAAAACCCCCGATACAACCACCAACACAAGTGTATACTGCAAATAATACTCGACACCAAGGCCAACATGATCCAATTGCTCTACAGCCCCAAGACTCCAAAGTGCACTCATGTTAAAAACAAGATGAATTATACTTATATGAGAAAATGCAGAAGTGATTATTCTCCAATATTGTCCTTCCATTGCAGTCTCATAACTCAAACCAACATGTGAATAACCAATATTTTTCTTCTGTATATAAAACCAAATTGCACTACAAATTGCTATAATAACACTTGTTGCTGGTTTTTCCAAGATCTCATAAATCAAAGGCTTACCCATTTCCCCAAAATCACTTCTAATTCCTAATTTCCAAAAATCACTTCTAATTTCTATACTTGTGCAGCAATTCCAAAAATCAAAACTTTAGCAAAAAGGGTGATTAAATTTTCAATCAAACAAGACAATAGGAATCTATACAATCCAATACTCTCAATTTCAAATTCAAGGGTTTTTCTGGAAACTCATAAATTATTGAGACCCATCAAACGAAAATTTGTGCAGCATTGACCAACCATAGAAACAAAAAGTTGTTTGCGAAAAGAAAATGGATTGCGCGAAAAAAATACCAGAAAGGTTGAATCTTTGTCTTCAGAGAACGAAGAGGGAGTTGATGAAGAAGAGTGAAAAAGCTGAATTGGATAAGGGGAAAATGGGGTTTTTGTTGTGTGAAACGGATTGAGAAGAGAAGATGACTCTTACCGTGATTGATTCAGCTACTAGACAGTTCTTTATTGTTTGTTCTTTGATGGCCTACACTTTGTGAAGCAACATGTGTATACTTAATTACCAATCATAATCAATTTTTCATCTATGTCTTCATCATAATTTATTATTTAACAAAGTAAATTCTAAAGGGACCGTCACAACATAGACATGATCAAAGAAATAGTGTTTGATCACACACATAAAAAATTATTTTTTAATAATAAAGAGGAAATTAATAAAAATGATGATTGAATATTTTAAGGAGAATTTTTATGTATGTGTGTCCAAATATTTTTGTATTAGCTTATAACGTTTTTTGAGATGCTATTTTAAGTAGCGTTTGAGCTTATAACTTATAGGTTGTCATCTCATGGTATATATTTTTATATTTTCTTGTTAATTTTTCTTTACCTTGCTCTTAATTCATGTATAATATATAATTTTACTTAAAATGTACAATAAATAAGGAAGCAAGTTTAGTTAAATAAAATTCATAAAAAAATAAGTTGTTAAATAAAAAAATTCAATTTAATTCATAAAGCATATTTGTCATTTTGGAGATGAAAATAATTTGAAATAAATTTATATATTAAAAAAACATTAATTAAAAAAATTATGTGTATAATTTATAAAAATAAAATAAACAAACATGTTTGCTTAGGTCTTTTTACATTTATGACCCACTTCAACAACTATTTTACCAAACACTTTAATTTTAATAGACGAACTTTTCAACTATAAGATATCAGTTATCAGTCATCAACTATAAATTAATTTATCAGCTACCACCTAAATTATAACTTATTTTTACCAAACATACCTTAAAAGACAATTTAAAGAAACTAAAATTTGTAACAAACGAGTCTACTAAAATACGAAAATTATCATTCAAACATCCATGTTCCATCATCTAAAAATCTATAATATGTCAACATCACAACACTCATGAGTTCACTAGTAAACAAACCACTAGAAGCATGAAGCTAAACTCATGAAAACAAAGTGATTGAATTAAATGATTTTTTCTCTATTCTATGAGGAGAAAATTGAAAAACAATTATGATTTGTAAATGAAATAAATAGTAAATAAGTTTTACTTTAACTCGACGGACATCAATGCCTTCAAAAATCTCAATTTTTTTTTTTTTAAATGGAAACCATGAAACGTCTATCCCCTTTTCTTATTCGATTATGATCCTGTAATTTCCACGAACCCTGAACCAATTCGATATTGAAAATTTTAGAAGTTATGAGACAAATTTAAAATAAAAAAAAGTTTTGGGACCAAATATTTAATTAAACCTAAAAAAGTCGCTCTCCATGTTAATTCTTCTTTTAATTTTCATTACAAGTTTATTGGTGCAGTGAACGAAATTACTACGTCACGTTGTTGACAAAGAATTTAACTAAAAAATGATTTTCAGTTGGCTAAGACTCGATCCGTAAATAATATCGAAAAATGTTAAAAGTATTGAAAATAAAATAGAGTTATGAAAATTTAAGATTTAAAAGAAAAAAAAGTACTTTATTTCAAAAAATTAATACTTTATTACCTATAAAATTAGGCCAAAATTTTTTCTCTTAAAATGACTTATATTGAGGAATAAGGGATCATAATAACCTAGCTGTAATATAACGGTTAATATATTCCCAAAAACCATTCGATATGTTCTATACAGTACCTTTTTTTTTTTTTTTGTTGAAGAGGGGTATACAGTACATTCTTAAAAACTTTAAGTTACTTAATAAAAACAAAATTGTTGATTATCATGCTCCCATTGTTTGACTTCTTTATTCTTTATTTGAGCTATGCTATAAATTTAACTATTTTGGGCTTACACAAAAAAATCTAACATCTGTAAAAAATCTAACTACTTTATTAGAATTCACGTTCCCCATTCAAGAAGGAGAAATCATATTCCCTTCACAAAAATGAGAGGAGAAATCACATTCAAACACTCTATTTGCAACCAACCAGCATGTACAATAATTAATTAATTGTCAAAAGATAAATAAGAATTTATTCACACCAAACTTTAAGATTGTTAATCTTTGGTGCAACAAAACAACCAAACCTCAACACCTTGTTTTCCTCTATGGTTTAACCGCTTAGTAAGAGTACCAAAGCAAAATCAAAACAAACATTTTGTCTATAAAATCCTTTTTTACAAGCTATTTTCTCTTCACTCCAACATTTTCATATCCTTTCTCAATATGAGAAATTCCAAAGTTCGACCCATCAAATTATCCAACAATTCTTATGCAAGTTCTTCTATTAACACCTCCCTTCAACTCCAAGTAACACCAAATTTGCAGCTTGATCATGGATCATGGTCTCTTCGTGGTCGCGAATTTTGGTACGCAAGGCGAGCGTTTCTGAATAGTTATCATTTCAATTTGGAAAGAGAGAATGTTGGTTTCAAAGAGAAGCTGAAAAGGTTAGTAAAGGAAGTGAGTGAAGCTGCTACGAGAATTGCTTTGGATATGCGTAGAAAAATGCACAAGAGAAGGCTTGGAATAAGGGCTTATAGGGTCACAATGTCTTTGCCATCTATGTTTCTTGTTACCATGAGATGTTTTATGCCATGGTTTAACAAAAAAGGAGATTTTGTAATGTAATAGTAGTAGTAGTGTGTGTGTATAATGTGGATGAATAATGTGTGCTTTTAATTAAGAAGAATAATAAAATGCAGTTGTGACCTTCAAGTTTAATAATCCAGTGATTTTTTTACCTCCCAATTTTGGCCACCAATTTTAACCAACAAAATAAATACTAAGTTTTCCAACAAAGATAAAAATTGCTCGAAAGTCTTGCGCCTATTAAAATATAAATAATTGATTTCTACCCAAAAAAAAATAAAATTGATGTAACATATAAAAGAGAGATATTTTATAGTATAATTAACGTTTGTAACATATAAGTATGAATACTCTTGAGCCGAGCAACTGAACTAAAGTGATTAATGAGCTCTATCAAGAATGAATTGTCCAGTTCAATTCTTTGAGTGATTTTTTTTTGTAAGACTTTACTTACTCCACCGGAATTTTGGATTATCGAAGTTATTTCAAATATTTTTTGATGGAATAATTTTTTATCAAACTTTATTTATCTTCGACCGAATTCCGGATTGCCATGACTATTTTTTTCTTATGAATATTAAGAAAAAAATATAAGCATGAATATTTTCCAAGAAATTTTATGTCCATATATAATAATAGTCAGCTCCTCCAATGTATCTAATTTTAGAAAAATGGTATATACAACGAAAAATTCGGTGGATTCTAAGGTGAGGGAGCAATTAAGTCCCTCACCGATAAACCATAAAAAATATACCTTTGGATCTTTTAGAAAAAAATTAAAGGTTCAGATTTATTGATAACAAAAGAGTAACACATATGTCATATCTCACTCAATCCTTGCTCTTTTTTCCCTTCTCTCAAACAAAACCTTTGTTGTTCTCTTAGAGGATAATTATCCGTGCAAAAGCACCGTGGTATAACTGAACCAAATGAAAATGTGTCAGAAAACAATATTTGATATGCAAGCAAGTAGCAAAGCTTAACAAAGTGGTAATGCATTACCACCCACTTTTAACTGACAAAATATTACTTTTGATTATTTTTAACAATTGATAGGTGAGATTATTAATTAGTATAACGTTGGTATTTAATTTATGGGTGAACAAAATTAGCTCAATGAATTAGAAAGCAATTGTTCCACAAGCCCACAACGGCTATTTTATTAAACGGCTATATACTTTTTAACACATATTTACATACACAATTTTAACTATTTATCCTATCCCTTAGTAAAAAAAAAATCTACACATTTTTATTGAAAATGAACCCCAACAATCAAGGCTTTTGGTCCAATTATATACAAAATGGTGGCAATTCTCCTTTTAAGAATCGGTGAAACTACGACACTAAAATGTGTCGATAAGTTTATAAGGGGTGTGATCAGTGTATTTGGGCCACAATATTTGTGAAAGCCAACGACCGAAGACATTGAACGCCTGTTGCAGATGGGGGAGGCACGTGGTTTTTCAGGTATGTTGGGTAGTATTGATTGTATGCATTAGGAATGGAAAAATTGTCCAGTCGAATTGAAAGGGCAGTATGTTCGAGGTGATCATGATAAACCCACTGTTATCCTTGAGGCAATTGCTTCACGAAACCTATGGATTTGGCATGCATTCTTTGGGGTAGCCGGTTCAAACAACGATATCAACGTGTTGAATCAATCTGATGTCTTCAATGATGTTCTGCAAGGGCGAGCTCCAGAGGTTCGTTATTCAATAAATCGTACTGAATACAACATGGGTTACTATTTATCCGATGGCATTTATCCTGAATGGGCCACGTTTGTGAAAAGCATCTCGATGCCACAAGGAGAAAAGATAAAATTGTTTGCCCAACATCAAGAAGGCGCAAGGAAGGATATTGAACGAGCATTTGGAGTTCTCCAATCCCGATTTGCAATCATACGTAACCCGACTCGATCTTGGCATCTGGATTCACTGAAATGCATAATGGATGTGTGCATCATATTACACAACATGATTGTTGAAGATGAACGTGCTACATATGGGGCAATTTTGATTATTCTTATGATCATCTTGGCAATGACCCGATTGCACCATCAAACGATTCTAATATTGATTTTCGCGAGTTCCTACGTAGAAGACACCATGTTCAAGATAAGAAAATTCATCGACACCTTCAACAAGACTTGATAGAACATATATGGGAACGTTTTGGGCATGAGAATAACCACAACTAAAAATTATTTTAAAATTTAGTATATTTTAAGGTAGTAGTTTATTTCAACGTTTAATAATTTTATTAATGTATTTTCTTATAACTTATTTGTGTCAAGTAGTACATTATTTAATATATTTTCGTATAATTTTCATTTAATTTTATTTATTATTTAGATATTTTGATTCATTTTGAGTATATTGTGTGATACATTTTATATATTTTCATTATACATTTTATATATTAATGTAAAATATAATTTAAAGTATATTGTTATTGTAAGATAAGTGGGACCCATTTTAGAGTTTTAGAGGAGTGGTATGGATATTTAGAAAATGTAGTTGAGTGGTTTAAATAATTAGGAAGTGTAAAGTAATATAATATATTATGTGGGTCCCATTTATACCACCCATTTGGGTGGCATGGATGTGGTTGCTCTTACATTAATCAATGGCGAAAGATCTAATCCTTCCCCCACAATCTCCCTCCTCGTTGCTATAAAGATGGTGCTTATAAAGATAAGTGTTTATATAAGCACCCTCTCTCCCCTATTACTCATGGGTCCCACATGTACAATTAATTTTTTTTCTATATTCAATTATTGTATTATTTTAATAGTAAAAATAAATTGTTATATAATAGTTGCAAATGATAGTTGAATTTGAATTTTCTTGTAGCATATAACCCTTGAAATTTTACACAATTAGCAGTTGACAATTCTAGTATTTAATTACTCCTTAAAAAAATTGTGTTTGCAAGTGTTTTGGAAGGACAATCATCTACGGTGAAATATTCGGTGAACAAAACCCAATATAACATTGGGTATTATTTATCCGATAATATTTATCTAGAACAGTCTACACTTGTAAAGACCATCCCAATTTCACAAGGAGATAAAAGAAAGTTGTTTGCCCAACATCAAGAAGGAGGAAGAAAGGATGTGGAGCGTGCATTTGGAGTCCTTCAATCTCGATTCGCAGTTATATGTGGCCCAATCTGTAATTGGCTTATGGATACAATTAAACATGTATTATATGCATGTATCATAATTGCAAAATATGATTGTAGAAGACGAACGACACACATATGCCAGTAATTTTAATTATGATCATTCCAACAATGATGTTGCAAGGAATGAAATACATAATGATCCTCATCCAAATCTTGCACTGTACCTACAAAGGAGAGCACAAATTCAAGATTGACAAACTCATCTTCAACTTCAACATGATATTGTGTAGCATATTTGGCAACAATTTGGAAGTGATAGTCAACAAGATTAGTTGTTATTTATATTATGTAATTTATCATCTTTCATTTTATATTGTTTTTCCAAGTTTTAACTTTTTCTTGAATTATTAATAAATAAAAAGATCACTTTTTTTTTATAATTTATAATTTAATTACTTCAATATTTTAAAATTATATAATCATGAATGAGTATATAAGTTATTGTTAAAATTTAATTAAATAAAGTTATTGTTGGGACCCAATTAATAAATTTTTTTAAGGTGCTGGGTTGGAGAGATTGAGTGCTTATTAAGTATTAATTATAGGGTCTTGTTAATTAGTGCCCCCCCAGGGGCACTAGTTGAGGAACTAAAAGTAGAAAGAAAAGTCAAATTTTGCATTGAAAATAACATTTTTTTTAACTTTCAAAAAATAGAATACACAATTTCCAGTACAATATTTCCTTTTATAATTCCTTAACCAGTGCCCGGAAACTGGTTAACATTTCCCTTTATTATAAAACAAATGTTGTGTACAACCGAAACCCGTTTAAACACACAAACAGGGTGCTGCATTGTGGATGTTCTTAGCTGATGTCGTGGGTGTTGACTTTGTTCATCCTTAATCTTTTCCCTTCTTGTTTTGGTTGAAATTTGAATTGCAAATCAAAGAAACAAAAAAAAGTGGTAACTCAGACGGGTAGTCCGACTAAACTTTTGTTCAACAACCAGGCAACAACCGTTCTTTCTTTTTTTTTTTTTTATGAAAGGATCTTTCTTTCCTTTTTTTATAAGGTGTAATAACCTTTTCATTTTTTTTACACTTTTTATATTATATAGAACTATAAAATTGATACTAGATATTTATATGTACATTATATTTATTATTCCACCACCCAAACATCAAACCCTGCACCCATAACTTCCAACCTCAGCTATTCTGAAATAAAACCCATCCTAGAGGTGCTCAAATGGATTCTAGCAAAGTCCAATCGTCTGAAACCTATGATTTCTTCATCAAAGCCCAAAAACACACCAAATATTGCTCCCAGCTGCTGGAAGTTCTCCTCCTCCCAAACATGAAGTGGTAAACCAGTGACTCTCAACCACACCTTCCTATTTTTCACCACCACATTTGGAGATCAACATTTCACCTCTTTAAACAAACCCCTCCACCACTCCTCTTGCTTTGATTCCGCTTCAACAATCGCCAAAGAATTTTGACATTCCAGAATCACCTGATTATCCTCCATAGAAATCACATTGATCTGCTTAAAGCCTCCCATAGCAAGACTATTGGACACCTCTTTAGCCTCCCTCTGAAAAGCCAACACAACCACGAAGCACTTCTCCAGTCTCTTCAAACACTCTTCCGACGGAACAAGCTTCAGCGTTCTGCTAGGCACCATCGGTTGCTGAACTCGAACATTCGTTATCGCATCTTTGCAAGTCAACACCCTAGGACCGCCATCTGCCTTCACTTCGACCACCTCCTTACGATTTCTAACCGGCAAAGTAACATTGTCTTCTCTTCCAAAACGTGCCTTATTGATCTTCAACCTGCAGTCTCCAATCCACACCTCCTCTAGCCTAAAACCCAGTGCCACTTTATCAGCCACCTCCATAAATTTTACAAAACCAAACCTATTCCCCCACCGGTCCAACTTCTGAGGGATAAAGACCTCTCTAACTTTGTCAAACCTCAAGAACACTTTCCACAGATCAGTACCCAAACAATCATCAGGAAAGTTAGTGAAGAAGAAGGAGGTAGTGTTTTTGTCAAGATCTTTGCACTGCACCTTCTTTTGTTGCCATGACCGTCCTCCCCTCGATTTGTCCCTAGTTGGCCCATCCCCCCCTTGAGTTTCTCTCTCTAAATCTCTCTCACTCTCTCTCATCCTTTTAACCTCTCTTTTTTGCGAATGAAGAATGTGATTCACTCTTTTTTGAATAAACAAATTAATTAAGTGTTTATACAGCTTAATTGCTTCTTTATAAACTATTTTCATAACCTATTTTGAAGTGAATATTAAAATAAATTGAAAAAAGTTTATGAACATTTCATAATTTATGATCCCTAAAAAAAATAAATAAATTTATGATGTAAGTTTTTCTAGATAGACTCACACATATTTATGTAAAGTATATAAGATCAAATAAGTGAATTTAAACATACTATTTTTTTTTTTTTTTTGGGGGGGGGG
>Ga0315915_1005642_pt1 | contig 15541 bp, 10 predicted proteins | sample MpolbnodulesMG_FD_207738 | JGI IMG/M metagenome (GOLD analysis project Ga0315915, IMG submission 207738) | Medicago polymorpha root nodule microbial communities from Los Angeles, California, United States - branched nodules | ecosystem: Host-associated > Plants > Roots > Nodule | place: USA... | reverse complement strand
AGACGGGAAATCAAAACAAACAAAGTCGTTCAGAGACAGCGAAATTACAAAAACAAACGAAAGAAAACAGAAAATACGTGAAATCACTTATTCAATTAGGATATAGAAGGAAAAACAATTCGGATGGGTGATTTTTGGGACAAAATTGACCCTAAATCACCCCTCTGAAAAGAAGAAGAAGGAAGAAGAAAGGGGTAACGGCTAGGGTTTGAGAAGAAGAGAAGAGAGAGGAAGAAAGGGGTTGTTGACTAATACACTTTAATAAGTTATTATCGTATATATTTGTTTCTGCAGTTTATGTGTTATTAATTTTTTATGTATAACTTGTATCTGTGTTTTGTACTCATACGTCAAAAACATCTAACTTTTAATGACACATCTTGCTTGCAAATTGTAATGGATTTTGCATCCTTTATGCTAAATATCCATTGTGTTAAAATTTAGAATTCAATTTATTACAAACTGAAAAAAAAAAATGTAAATTGACGTACTGAATTAAAAATCAAAATCTCAATGATATTATATTTTCTAGAGTTTCTAATTAAATTTGGCAGGTGAACACACTGTGACAAGCTGGGCTGGTTAGAAGGCACTAGTAAAGGAAGAAAAAAAGATCATTTATTTTCGTTCAATTGCAATTTTCATAGTAAAAAAATATAAGTGTTGGATTGGAATTTGGTTTATGATAAAATAATATAATTTAATCTATGTATCTGATCTGATCCTACTCAGTGAGATATAATGTTTTGTTGTTTTGTAACAAAAAAAGGTTTTGTTGTTGTTGTAAATTAAGTTTTTTATTTTATTTTATAAATAAGCACTTTTGTAGATATTACCTTCTTATTAATAAATTGTCTTTGCCCGTAAAAAAAAAAAAGCACTTTTGTTGTATTTTTTTTTAAGGACACTTTTGTTGTATTTTGATAAGTGTCTTTTTGGATTTTTAATTCTTTTTTCCTGTTTGTCTAATATTTTATTTAAACCAAACCATGATCATCAAATAATTGGTTTGTGGTTATAAAGTATTCAGTTTGAGATTGTTTACATAATACAAAAATTGAAAGAGTAATTCCAACTTCCCAATAAGATTAATTTGGTTTTTTAGCCCCTAATTAATTCAATTCGGTGGGAAAAAGTTGCAAGGGAGAACGAACACTCTTTTCTTTCTTATTTTTTTAATGCAAAATGAATTGTAGTAGATAAAATGAGAGAATTACAATTAATACTTGAACACTACTCTTTTACAAGTAATGTATTTCATAGCTACTAATTGAACTACATTTACGAGATATTTGTAACATTATTTTGCTTCTGCGCTCTCTCTATATATATATGGTAACGAAATGAAACCATGTTTAATATCACTTTTAATGACACTGTTATTAATATCATAACACTTTTCTACACTTATTCAATATATCATTTTATCTCTATCGACCAACTTATCACATTTATCACTTTCCAAATAATTTTTGGTCCAATTAGGAAAGTCGAAATAACTTCTATTTTGATGTTAAATTCTTGATACATCTTTTAAATTTGTTTGCAGAAACTCTCTTGCTAGCTCTCTCACCTTTATTGTTTCTAAGAGAATTTAATTCATGCTTTTGTTCACCAAGTATTATTGTGTAATTGTTTCTATCGTTCATCTGCAATTAATTGTTACATTAATATGTTTATCTTGTATCTATTTTTGTACATCTAAAACATCTAATTTGGAATGACATATCTTGTTTGCAAAGTATAATGGATTTTGAATCCCTCTTAATAATTACTTATGCTAAACGTCCATATTGTGGCCCTCCTGAGCTTAACTCAGTTGGTATGGACAATGCATAATATATGCAAGGTCCAGGGTCCAAGCTTGACTGGCTATGAAGCCCGAATACGAGATACAATACGGATATGATACTGCACTGATACGCCGATACGCCGATACGGCTGGGATACGTTAATAAAAAAAATATAATTAAATGTACAATATAATTATAACCATTTTTTTAATATGCAAATATATTAACAAACAAAAGAAACCAGACATGGGCTCGTAGCACATCAACTTAAATATAAATAATATTGATAATTAAGAGAGTGATAATTAGTCAATTACATGCACAATATATTTCAAAAAGAGCACCATCAGTGCTATACTATATCCAAAAGGAGCATTGTTAGTGATATACTATATCGATCCAAAAAAGAAGCACTATATCCAAAAAAGAACACATTAGTACTCAAAAGTTAAGTTATTTTAGTTAACATTAATTGGGAAATATCGGGGCAGATATTAGGATAATTATTGGATACTCTCCTGATACGTATCGGGAAGTATCAGATAATTGTTTTTTAAAAAAATAAAATTTAATATTCGGATACTCTCCTGATACGTATCGGGAAGTATCAGACAGGTATCGGTGCAGGATACACATGAGATACAGTACGTCGTTCATTTTGAAGTATCGGGGCTTCATAGTTGACTGGTTAGAAGGGACAAGTAAAGAAAGCAAAGAAAAAGTTCAATTTGCAGGTAGTTAGACATTGTTGATTTTCTTTTTCTGTTTTTTTTACAGGAGAGGGATTTTCGGTTTATGCTCGGATGTAGCTGTGAAGTATTTTTAGGACATTGATTTTGTTGTTGTTGTATTTTAATTAAAGATGTTTTTTTTTTTTTGAGGGAATTATGTTTACATGTAACTTTGTCTATGTACTTTTATATTGTTTTATCTTACTCTTAGATGGCTTTAGCCGGTTAAATACCAAAGATCACTTTTGATGTACTATTATGTATTATGAGGGTGTTGCATCATTGGTTTTTGGTTATAGTGTTCAATTTGAGATTGTTCCCATAATACACAGAATTGAAACAGCTAAATTTATTCAAAAGCGTTTCCTTGTAACGAGAAATACAAGGAAACACACCAAAGGGGCGAATAAGGACCAAACAGTCCTAAAACAAAAATAGTACAGAACAAGCCCGCAAAAACTTCCTCCAAATAAAGTTATGACAGGACAAAGCACTTATCAACACAAATGAACTTTGTGGGGGGAATGATTGTGTAGGCTTGGATTTTGTCCCGTCGGAGACAGAATGGTGGGATTCTGATTCTTACATGCGGGACAGTTCAAAAATAAAAGTTATCTCTGCTTTTCAAGGAATAGGGTTTCAAGGAGTTTTTTTTTTTGGAGTGGAGTCCTCTGAAGGAGATTGTCTATGTTGTGCACCGTTTCAACGACCTCTGAGGGCATTGTGGGTGGATATATTGGTGGAAAAGCATGGAGAGGCGGCAGACTTTTGATGTTGCTTGGAGGACTTCATTTCCATTAGAGCGAGGGTGGAGAGGAAAGTGGTGGGAGAGGTCTTCGCGGGAAGATGAGGGAAGGAAGATCGAATATTTTTTAATGTCTTAATTCAAATGCTTGGCCTCATTGATCTCCCATTAAATTATTGGGGTGTAAATTAACTTGGGTGCAACTGAAAAGGAAATGTTTAAGTCGCTTGGAATGTGAAATGGAGTGATGATGTGAATCTGTAGGCATTGCCTAGAGTGATTTTGGATCAAACACCTTTGATCCTTCGATATGTGGGGCGACAGATTGGGGTCTAAAACTATTTCGTTTCAATAATCATTGGTTGGTTAGGAAAGAGTTGCGCAGAGTGGTGGAGAGAGGCTTGAACTCTTGTTTCCCTCAAGGTTGGATAGGATTCATCTTGGGAGAGAAGATGAGCGCCATATGGAGGGAGCTAAAGAGTTGGAACAAAGAGGTGTATGGGAACTTAAGGGTAAAATTAAGATTCTAGTTGATCGGCTATCTACTTTGGACGTTGAAAGGACAGTCGGGAGTCGTCGGCGGTGGAAGTGGAGGAACGCAAGTCCAATTTCTCAAGAGCTTGGTCCTTCCTCAAAAGTCAATATAGTTTGGAGTTTTAAATATCAAGATCAAAGCGGCTCAAAGAGGATGATGCGAACAAGAGTTTTTTTCATGCTCGTATGAAGAGTAGAAAGAGGATAAATACAATAATGGCCCTTAAAAAAGAAGGGACATACTCTTGATGAATCCAATAGAGGTTTGAAAGGTGGTAGTTGCTACTTTTCTAATCATTTTAAAGAGGTCGAGTCGAAGAGACATACTCTTGATGGGGTGAAATTTCCAAGTCTATGTTCATGAAAAATTCCAAAGTTTCTTTTCCTTTCTCGGAGGAGGAAATCAAAGAAGTGGTGTTTTTCGTGGATGGGAGCAAATGCTCGGGTCCAAATGGTTTTAACTTCTCTTTTTCGAATTCTTTGTTAATGCAAAACTTTCAAAAAGCTTTCTTTCCTACTTTGTTGCGTTAATTCTAAAGGTTGCAAGTCCACATTTGTTGGATGAGTTCCAACCAATTTCCTTATTGAGGAGACTATACAAATAGTTTGCAAAGATCATAACCATTCGGATGGGGGAGGTAATGAATACTCTAATTTCCAAAAATCAATCAACTTTTATCAAATGAAGATTTTTATTGGATGGTGCTTTAGTGGTGGACGATGTGGTATCTTTTGCAAATAAAAATAAATAAGGAATGTTTGATTCTAAAAGTGTGTTTGAAAAAGGCATAAGATTTAGTCTGTTGGAGCTTCTTAGATTATATGCTTGGGCGATTTAGTTTTTGCCACAAAGGGCGTGATTGGATGAAAGCATGTGTTTCCTCGGGTAGTTTGATTAAAATAAGTTAATTCTTTAGCTCACTTCCTTTTTATCTTGGTGGTGGAGGGACTTGGCTCTTTAATGAAAAGAGCAGTCTGAGATGGGGAGACATGTGTGGATAACTTGTGGAGTATGAAGGCTATTTTGAGATGGTTCGAATTAGCTTCCGATTTAAAGGTGAATTTCTTCAAAAGTAGGTTGTTTGGGGTCAATGTTGATTTCTTGATGGTATGTGGCGTTGGAAGCTAGAATGGAGAAGACTTTCTATGTATGCGAGGAAACCTTGTACTTCGATCTCTTCTCAATCATTCTAATACTTATGCACACCATTTAGAAAAGTTAGCTTTATCTTTTGTTGACACAATTTGAATTGAGGATCTTCCTCCTTGTATTGTTTCTTCTATGATTAGGTTGCATAATGAAATATCTTTTACCTCTAAAAAAAAAAAGGTTTTTATGAGTTTCTTCACTCTCCATGTCAATCCGATTTTTTTTCCTTCTTTTAACCACTCTAAACCTACACACCACTCAAACAAAGGTAGGATAATATGCAAAAAGGCAGCTGATGCAGGGAAAGAGTAACGCAGCTCGAGCCAAGTTCTTCTCCTCTTCATCATTATGGAAACAACCTCGTCTCTTACCATTCTAGAACCAAACTAGGATATTTATCTTTTTTTTATCAAATGTGCATTCTGTAGTTGGAAAAAACAGAGAGTTTTATATTACTCTGTCGCCTCGGATACCTCTGTGGCTATGTACTGAACGTCGCTGAAAATGAGAGACTCGTTATTTATGTCATTGGAGTCTAATGCATTGATGCACAAGAAGCTAAATACGTTAATATCTCTCAAACCCAAGCACAAGTGTATTGGATAGGAGGCAGTAGAGTAGAACACTAGCGAGGGACAACCAAAAACAAAATCGAACCCAAAGGAAACCACTCAACTCCTACAACTCACACACTTGACAACATGTGCAATACTAAAGAAACCAAACCTGCACTACAACCAAAGAAATAGCTGCTACATAAAATAACTAAATGCCACCAAACCTGCATAAACTAGAAACCTTCTACTCCAATGATATGATGTCCCTTATCTCTTAGTTAAACTTGTCTTACCTCAATTATATAAAATTATCAGATCAAAAGTAAGATTTTATTACAGAAGGAATTGTGTTTTCAACGAGGCGTGAATGTCTGCTTGACGCTAGTTAGTTCTTGTTATCTGCTTTGTAAAATTTCAGGTCAAATCATATTGTGGTATCATTGTATTCAAGAGGTATTGGAGATTAAGTTGTTTTCACTTGAGAAAATCCATACTGATGAGAATGGTTTAGCTATGATGACGAAAGCCATGTCTGTGACGAAGATGAATTGCTTCAGAAAGAAGGCCGACATGGTTGAGCAGCTTCTTTCCGCTTGAGTCGTGAGGGTTAGATTTGTTGGGTGCGTTCGCACAATTAAAGAAAAAAAAGGAGAATGAAACAAAAAGAGTTAATGTATGTATCAAAAAATTAAGCTTAGAACAAAACAAAATCACAGTGAACTCTCACTGTAGATACTATGACATGAGAAAAAAAGCAAATATATATTCTTCAATCATTTTAACTGAACATACTGACATATAAATAAGAAGGCAAGTTGAAAGCCAGAGAAAAATTGCATGATTTGAACATATACAAGCGCAAGAGACTGTAATGACAATGGGAAAAAGAAGGTATGTATGTTCACGACAGTTGCAAGGCAACAACAGCCTGCTGCAGCAGTGCAGAAATGACCAAAGGCAGCGGCAAGGCAACACAGAGTTTCTGGTTGTGTGTCTCGCGTCCCTTTTACTCATATTTTGAAGTTTTTCATTAAAATTCCAAGTTGGTCATGAGGTACCATTAAGATGGTCTAATTGGTCAGACGGCCAAAAATGGTGAACGGTACTCTAAAGTTCCGCACTAACACTAGATAATCTACGTCCAAAGAAAAGCCACAGTATGGGCATGGAAGTTTATATGCATGCTTGCAAAATGTATTTGAAAAAATATGCGTGATCAGGAAATAAAACACAAAAGGAAACGTCTAGATTAAATACTACACACTAATATAAGCGCTAAAAAATTCATATTAATCTTGTCGGAAATTTAGGATTACGGTACAAAACATTTTTTCGTTGTAATCGTAGTTATAAAATGGCAGCCTTCAAAACATATCTTCAAGACCAAACAAAATCCACATGCATCAACACTACCGCCTCAAGGTCTCCACAACGTAGTCCGCATACAAGGTCCTTTGCAACAAAAAAAGAAGATTATAAACTCTGCATTATCCTTGAGCATGCATCAAAAGAAAATGTGAAAACTGAAATCCTGGAATACTATATGTTTAATGGAATATATGAAATAGGATATGGCGTCAAAATTGGATGGTTTGAAGAAATAAGATTCTTTTTAACCAATCAAATTACAAACTGTGGCATTGGATAACAAAAAACTGAATAGAATAGTGTAGTATGCATGAGTCAGATAATTGTTACTTACATGGAATGCTCGATTGCCTCATAGGCAGACGAGGAAGGAAGAAAGTCGTCTACTGCAACTTCCTTGTTCTCATTCTTCTTGTCTAATTACTTTTATTAAGGAAAATAATATAAAAAAACAAGCACATGTTTTCGGTGGAGTTAGCAAGTAGTGATACTGCAAAACAAAAGCATTGACCAAACAACATCTGAAATTTTTGGAAGGATACAATCTTCAAAAAATCGACGGATTTCAGCTAATCGGTGTGGAGGGAGCTCCTTGATATCATTGTAATGCCTATACTCAGGATCATCAGCACAGACAGCAATTATCTTGTCGTCTTTCTCGCCCTGAATTTCATAAGAATTAGTGGCTGATCAATAATAATCAAAAGAGAAATTATTGCTATCTTCGAAATGGAATGTCTCACATACCTGATCGATCATAGGCATGAGTCCAATAGCTTTGGCACGGAGAAAGCAACCTGGAACAACTGGCTCCTGTTTCAGCACAATTAAGAATTAGCGCTCTAAAGCAGTAAAGACAAATCTAATACACTAATACTAAAGTCTAGATAGATGAAGTCGACATATTTTGAAATTTACTCACATTTGCACATTTTAATCACCTCCTTGGAAGTAAAAGAAAATGCTTCATATGCCAAGGATTTTTAAATTCATTAATTATTTCATTAGATACTAGTATTATCAAAATATATTCCTTAAAATGTTTACACCCACCAACATCTTGCATCTGAAATCACAGCTTGCCACATGTTGACTATTATTATACAATCCATTTTTTAAAAGGAAAAAGAAAAGTACAAGAGCTCTAGTCCAAAATATTGATAAATGAAGTTCCATTATAAGGAGGCTAGATCCTAGATGGTCTAACTTTGATAATATTTTCAGTACATACAGGTTTCCTTCCGTAATTCGATGAAGAACTAGGCAAATCGCAAAACAACTAATAACAGATTCCAAATTTGAGAAAAGTATTGCATAAATATGTAGCGCAGATTTTATCTTCAAATGAAATTATCACACGAGGCAGGTTAATTTGCAAGGGAAGGGTACAATATGAGGTACCTGCATAATAACCAAGACGTCAATGGGGTCACCATCCTCGCAAATAGTGCGGGGGATAAACCCATAGTTGTGAGGATAAACAACTGATGAGTAAAGCACGCGGTCAACCTGCAAGTAGACGCATGCTCAGCAATAACAAACGGCAACAAGTACTACAAAGGGGAAAAAAGAGCTAAGCAACCATACTCACCTTAATAAGTCCAGTTTTTTTGTCAAGTTCATATTTGACCTTGTTTCCTTTCCCAATTTCAATCACCTAAAAATCCATCAACATTTTACAAACGAAATATTAAAATCAGATTTCTCAATGAAGACCTTAATTGGTGTCCAAACATGATAATATACAAGTTCAGAAAGAAACGCAATCAAGCTGTATTATGTAATGAACATAAACATAATGCTGAACATACTTAGCCCTATAGCACAAGCATAATACAAATTAAGTCCGACTAGTGTCCGGATAATCAACAGATCATTTACTTTTAATAAATGGTAAGGTTGGAAACAGCCTCTTGTGTAAAAACAGGGTAAGGCTGCGTACAATACACCAAATGGTGGGACCCCTTCCCGGACCTTGCGTATGCGGGAGCTTCAGTGCATCGGGTTGCCCTTTAGTGTCCGGGTAATCAACATGTGGCCTTTCAACAGATCAATGTATCATGAAAGCCATTTCTTATAATAAATATACCTAACTAGATAAAGCAAGGGTGAAAACAGAATCATCAACTAAGGGTCCATTTACTTTTGGTGTTTCTTGAAATATTTTTGAAAAATCTGTTAAACTTTGATTTTGAAACATTGTTTTCAGAAATGCATTTTCGTTAGTTAGCTTAAATATTCTCTATCACAATTAAAAAAGAAAATCCATAACCAAATGTTATTCGAGCCAGCCACATGCAACATAAAAAATTGAAAATGAAAATTGAAAACATTGCTATAAAGCAAACTGCCCCGAAGTAATTCTATTGCTCATAGAAACATATACAACTCATTATAAGTTAATGTCAAGCATACTTACACAGTTGAAGATCTTGGGAGCTTCAGTCCCTAAATTGTTAGGAAAAACTATTAGAATACCAAATAAAGCATTACAAAGTAAGTAAATAAAAGAAACAGAGTAGCAGGACATTGTAATCAAACCATTAACACGCCATGATCGTTTACCTATGTCAAGATCATGCCAAGGGTGTGCAGCAATGGTTCTCCTTGCCAAGGATGAAATGATCCTCTCATTAAGCGGTGGAGGTGATGGTGAGGAGGTGGCAACCTTGTTTGGGGTCTCAATAGGTGGAGACATTTCTGCAACCTGAAATGCTAAAATACAACTATAATCAGATCTATCATACTCAAAATATTTTTTTCATTAATAAAATGAATGGATTGCACAACCAAATGAGGCAAATGAGCATATCCAAATACTTGTACGTGCTCTGTCATGTACGATATTTCTATCAAACTCATTGATCTCTAGATCTTTTCTAATAGTTGTTTTTATATAGTTTTTCACCTCTAGTTATTTGACTACTATTCATCTGATCTTACAAAACATACTCAAATTTGACCATAGACAATTCAAAATTACCTAAAGAACAGTATGGTAAAAAACCTAACAACTACAAATACAAATAAAGTGAATCACACCATATGAGAATTAAACTACTCAAAATGAACATAGATCCAAACTAGTCAAATGCATAAAAATCATAACATCTACAAAAAAAAAAAAAAAAGTATTCAGTAACGTGACATGCATAAACTTTATAATCAACAAAATGATCAAATAAGCGACTATTATGATAAAATAAATAAATAGCATGTTGCATGTGGTTTTAGAGCATCGTAACATGATACATATGGTTTTGGAGAAAAACCCTAGAAAAAACGGAAACTTACGAAGGAAAACAAGGTTGGAGAGAAAGCACAGATATGGGAGTAAGGAAAATGTGAATAGATGGTTGTTAAGGATACAGGATGCTGCTTTAAGTAGAGGAAGAAAATGTGAGTGAGCTGATGTGTATGTGACATGTATCATTGATGTTTAAGGAAAATAAATATTCATGCAATCAAGGAATTTACTTGCCTTCCATTTATATTACGTAAATCCTCTCAAAAAGAAATTTTACTACGTGTATTACGCTATATCTCCGCATTTTACTACGAAAATTACTTTACTATGTAAATAAAGGGGGATATTTACTTTTAAGATATCTTTTTATTTCCAATTTTATCATTTTATATAAACTATTTTATTTACAATTTAATTCTTCTTTATTTAATTAAATAATTAATTTTTTAAATATCTATACTTTATATATATATATATATATATATATATATATATATATATATAAAGATACTATGTTTTGGTGTAGCATTTTTTTTCTTCAATTTTACTCTTCACATAAACTTTTTTTTACTACTTTTCTCATTCTTACGAATAAAATAAAATGAATTTTTTTAAATAAAATTCAGATTAAATTTTACAACTTTATTTTGTTGGCAAAATTAAATAAACAATCTCTTAATCTTTATAAATATTTTCTTAAAATAGTGTGTCGCATCATCATGTACAAATTAATATTTGGCTTAATTGCAATATTGGTCCCCTTTTTAATCAATTTTTGGATTTACAAATTAATATTTGGTTTAATTGTAATTTTGATCCCCTTTTTAAGTCAAGTTCTGGATTTTGGTCTTCTGATTTTTGTAATCCACATTTTGGTCCCTTGATTTTTTTTCCAATTTCTTAAATTGAATCCAACAGTTCAATTGATGTTGTGTGGCACAATTTTAGGTGATGTGACCCTCAACTTAGTGCACACATTGATGTCACATCAGATTAAACTTAAAATAATATTACTTTTGTTTATAACAAAAATAATATTACTTTAAAATTCAAATAACTATTTTCAAATTATATTACTATTAATTTAACAATATCTGTAAAATTGAAATCAATTCACAATTTTTTAGAACTGAACTCTATTTTCTCGTAAATCCTACAATTCTGTTCATTCTCTTTACTTCACGATTAACACTGTTGAATATACAAATTGTTGCTTCTCTACTCTTCTCAATCATAGTGCTTCTCTTCTCAATCTTCACCGCATCTTTTCACCGTTTTTCTACTCACCCTTGTCATTTGGTTCACCCACACATTTCTGAATCTATTGACAACTTTTGGCCTATGCAATTTCTGGGAAAAATAGCAAATTGAAAAGAGGAGTTTAAGAAGAAAGAGGATGCATCAAATGGTAAAATATCATAATTGAAAATGATGTTGAAGTTTTGGATGGTTTTCTTCTATTCTCATGGGTTGTAAATTTGGGATTGTTTGTATTGCTCGCAATTGGGCAAATTTGGGATGGTTTTGGGTGGTTTTCTTGTATTATTATCATGGGTTGGGATTTTTGGTTTTCACTTTCTAATGGAGATGAAAGGTTTGGTCTATGTTTCATTTTCTGATTTTATGAATTTTTTCTTTGATAATCAGTTAATGAGTTTTTTTTTTACAAAGGTTTTTAATCATGGTTTAATATTAATTATTGATTATATATAAAAATAAAAGGAAGATATTATTTTAAGTTTACTATGATATGGCATCCATGTGTGTATTAAGTTCAGTGTCACATCATCTAAAATTGCACCACATCAGCATCAATTGAAATGTTGGATTCAATTTAAGATATTGGCAAAATCAAGCGACCAAAATTGTGGATTTAGAAATCAGGGAACCGAAATCCAGAAATTGATTAAAAGAAGGGACCACAATTGCAACTAAACCTTAATATTTTTCACATATTCATCATTTAACTAATAATTCCTCAAAAAAAATTAATAAATTAATTAAATTTAATTTCCAAAGAACCTCATTTTGGAAGGAGTAATAAAATATTGATGTATTCATCACTGTCATAAATTCGATATAAAGTGCGCATTATATTAATCAATATATAATTGTAAGAAATAATAATAAATATTATTCTTTTTTAAGGAATTTACTAGTAATTTGTTTATTATTAATTACACTTTATGTCTCATTATAATTTTTATATTTACCCCAACCCAATGATAGTAGTAACATGTGTATTAGGAGTGTTTGGATTGGAGTGTCTATTTTTGTGGTGTCGTTTGGATTCAATTCTGTAGCAAAAAATCATCTGATTCAAAGTAAAAATCACACGTGAAATTGTGATTTAATTTGGATGACTCTTTTAATTAAATTAATAATATGTTATAGTTAAATGTAATTTAATTTGGATCAATATTCAGGGAAAATCAAATTAGCCTACTGAATTGGCACCTGGGAAAAACGACTTTGAGTCTGAGCCTATTCTAAGGTCTCAAGCCAACATCGCCACCAACATAAGTGGGCAAAAAGGAATTGTATTGATATGTAGAAAATGGTTAAAAGCAAATGAAATTTTGGGATAAAAATGGTGGAGAAAGATAAAATATATATGAGAAATAGTATAATTAATAAAAATTTGAAATTGAATGGACTAATAGATATGTTAATGAAAAATACTTAAATTACGGGTGCTGGTAGTTTTTTTTATTGTAGGCATGATTGAATTGGAAACAAAGGCTTTTCAAATAATTTTTGTGAAATTGTTTAATGCAGCCATTAAAATTAAAATAAAAATCAAATGTGCTCATAAATTTTTTAAATTTAAAACTTGTGCATCGAGTTTTTATAGTGTGTTTGTTTGAAGGTTTGTAATATGATTCCTGAAAATGTGAAATTGAAAATGCAACATTTTCATGTTTTTTTTAGGGACAATATTTTCATGTCAATTTTTGAAAAATTGCACCCCTATGTTATATTTCTAGGAATGTTATTTACACATGATTTTTTCTATTTTATTCTTATGCTTAAAGGATGGTAATCTAACAATCTCATGTGAATAAAACTCAACTTGTTATAACTTCCCACTACCATTCACATTGATTTCCATTTTTATTTTTTTAATTAAATGATTTCTAAAACATTCTTAAAAAATCTAAATGTTTACCAAACACATGGAATATTATTTCTCGGAATATCATTCCGAGGAATGACATTAATTTCTTATCTTATAACAAACACACTTAATGGAATCAGATTTTTAAAATGAGACAATTTAATAGAAATACTTAATGGATAATTTCTTACCTTGTTTGTATTAAAAAAATCAGATTTTTATTTCTATTTTTCCTGTTTTATTTATAGGTATGTTATGCTGTTATTAGAATCCATTAATAGAAATACTTAATGGATAATCAATTGAGATCGTTTCCATTGGTTTTTAAAATGAGACCTAAACTTAATTACTGAAATTCCCTAAAAAAAACTTAATCACTAAAATTGGTTGTTGTGTTTTTAAATCACTTTTTTACAAAAAAAATTATATCATGTAATGTAAGAAATTTTGAATTGATTTGTATTCTGCCATCGACAGTAAATGCCAAAATGGATGCCCCCGGTTGTTTTCTTTTCAAATTCATGTAAAAAGCTTCACTCTTTTTTTTTTTACATGAATTTGAAAAGAATGTGTTAGCATGACACATAGAATTACTTTGCTAAAATTGAATCATATGAAAAATTGCATTAATTGTTTGCGTGTTGGAAAACTTGCAATTGTGCATAAGACACTTTTGAGAATTTTTTTAGTCCCTTTTTATAAGAGCATTTTGCTATTTTCAACTATATTGATTATTTTTTACTTGCATACCCATATTTATTATACATCCTTTTCTTCAATCAACAATAAATAACATGTTGAAAATATAAACTATTTCTCTTTCTTAGAGGATAAAATTGTAAAAACAATAGTAATTACAAATAACTTTAATACAAATTTCAACTTTCTTAATTTCCGTGATTTTGACAAAATGGTATAATATATAGGGACGGAGGTAGTAATAGTTAAGATTAGTTTTGGTAGTGTTTGTAAAAAAATAAATAAATAATTAGTTAATAGTTCGTTAATTTATAAATTTATGAGGAAGAGTACCGGTACACCTCAATTTTTGAGGTGTGCCGTAGAAGTTCCCTAAGATAATAATCATATGATGAACGCCTTTAAATTATAAGTTTTATTTCTGAAAAATGCTAACAAGTGCCCACTTGATAAGAAGTCAAAAAAAGAAATTTTATCTTAGAAATTATGTATTTAACACCTCTAAACTTTAAAATTTGACTTGTTTTACCTTAAATTTATCACTTATTTTTATTTTTAGCTTATTATCAAGTACCTTAAAAGCACTTGTTAGCATGACCCATTATTTATTTAGCATGTATTTACGTGCGTCTCAAATGCTCATTTAATAACGTTTAAATTTGCACTTTCAAATCAAACAGAAACACATTAAATTGATTGCTTAAAAAACATCAAGAGCACTAATCACTCAAAAGATACAAAACAGATAACTAAATAACAGGAACAAATATTTAAACCTAGCTAGGAATTCATAAAAAGGGAACAAACTCGTAAACAGCAAAACATATTTATTGTGAAAGACACTATTCCCATCACAAGGTGTAACCAGAGCAAGGCCACAAGCAAGTCACTCCTTCACTTGACATCCTTTGGGTCCACCGACCAATTCACCGGAAGTTGCATTCGAAGAAATTCCAATTGGTATATTCTTGCAGAAAATCTGAAGAGACTGCGGCTTCCTGAACTTCCACAAACCAGCCCTAAACTCGGTGTCCACAGAAGACTGAATATCGAACTGAACAGAACCTTTAGACCTATCACCATTGAGATCGGTAACAGCACGTGGTTCAAAGTAAGCATTGTTGGCGGAGAGTGTTGCTGGACTGAGAGTGAGTTTAGTTCTCTCGCGCTGTTTAAACTGATCAAGTGCTATTTTACTGATGAATTTGGAATGGTAGAAGAGGGAAGTGCGAAATTTGTTATAAGTAATAGTCGTCTTCTTGTTACCGTTATGGAGGGTAAAAGCGAGGCGCCATGTGCCGGTGATGCCTTGGTTGGAAGTGTTGAAGTTTGAGAGGGAGAGGGTGGTTACGGTGACATAGGGGAGACTTGGACGGAGGAATAGCCATGTGAAAAGGAGGATTATGCCGGTGAGTAGCATGAGGCCGAGAAAAGTGACCAAGAAGACACGGAGGAAGGTGCGGGAAGACGAAGGGTCTGACATTGGTGAGTGAGTAAAAAGCAAAGGATTGAATTGAAAGGGTGAGGGAGTGAGTGAAAGAATAAGGTGGATGGTGACCTTTTATAAGGGTATAAACTTTTTAAATTAGGAATGATTTT
>Ga0315915_1005641_pt1 | contig 15546 bp, 11 predicted proteins | sample MpolbnodulesMG_FD_207738 | JGI IMG/M metagenome (GOLD analysis project Ga0315915, IMG submission 207738) | Medicago polymorpha root nodule microbial communities from Los Angeles, California, United States - branched nodules | ecosystem: Host-associated > Plants > Roots > Nodule | place: USA... | reverse complement strand
TCGACAGACGTTGGATTTTCTTTTCGCCAATAAATCATGTCATCAAATTTATATGTCATGTTACCGTAACAGGGTTGATGTCATCGAAATTGTTTAATATTGTACATTAAAAACGTTTGCGGCAATTAATTTTATGAAATGAATCATACTATTTTTTCGATTCAAGTAAAGTTTTTGCTTTCTTATTTCCGTTGTATTTGTTCTCTTGTATGACCCAGGCGTTAGCACGGGTCAATGGTCTAGTGTACTCTTAATATGCATCGATTTTAATTGCGCAAAATTCTTTCCAACCCTAATATATAGCTTTATTTTGCAATCGGAATGCCAAAATTGTTCAAAGGGTTTCATGAATAATTCGTTGTAAGCAACTGCATTCTTTTTGTACACCAAAATCCTAATGTTTGTTTTTTGCTGCCATGTTTTTAATTCCATTCACAATTTAAAATCGAATATAAGCCACTTCTATAAGGCTTTATATCCTTGATGCCATAAAAAAAAAAAAAAACATGATCAATATTTATATCAAACCCATTGAGTGATTCATATAAATTCTCATCAATTTTCGGATCAACACTGAACCCTAAATCCTTTTTTATATGAGAAAACTTGTTTGTTGACGAAATTGTTTTGTGGCTTCTTTCTTTCGGAATCACGATTTCAACGTCATTTCAATAGTCGAATTCTGCTGAGTAAATCACAATAATCAATCGGGTCTCACAGCGGGTCAATATCGACCAGTTCCTAGGTAAATCGGGCGAGGAAGAAACCGTTTTTTTAATAAAAAAAGTAATAAAGGAATTTTTTTTTATTTCCTTTAAATGTCAAATAATTGTTATTTACTATTCTTTTAATTTTGGCACATTAGTTTGGAATTTATTTTGATACCAGAAGATATATTATGTAATTTTATATGGGGATAATTAAATTACATTCTAAGATAGTATATTCTCACATTTGTTCTGTGAAAATTTTATGAACATTCCTTACTCTTATATGACACATCGGATAAATTTCACTCTTCAAATTGATGTGTCGACGAGAAATTATTTATCCATAATTAACTAGCGAATATTATATTATTTTGGGATAAAAATATAATTTCTCTTGTACCCAAAATATTCGGAAGATTTGATTTATTTTATACCCTTAAAATTTAGGATTTAAATTACTTTTTGAAATCTCTAAATTTTTTATGTAAATTGATATGAGAATCATATACACTTTTAAATCATATATTATCAAAATTTGAGTCTAAAATATCTGTGTGAAAATACATTTTATAGAAATGACACTTATGTAAAGTATTAAGTGTTAGTATTGTGAAGAATCTTTAGACTCAATCTTATATTCTTGTCTCAAATATCCTGTATAAACTAATATATTTCGAGATTCGTTGATAACTTCGAAAACTATTTATTAAGTCAAGAGTAATTTGACTATTATAGTATATTCTTGATTTGTGGGTTTCAAAATGTTGACAAATCTTGAATATACTAGATATTAATTAAACTGGGAATAATTATTTTCAAATCATATATTCTCAATATTTAAGCCTAAACTATTTTGTAAATTCTCTCTTATATTAGTAACACTAATTATCTAATCAATTAAAATGTTACTATTGTGAATTTATAGAAGACTCAATTTTATTTATTTTAATGTCAAATATAATTAATTTAAATTTTACAATTTTAAATATTCTTGGCATTATAAATATTATAATATATCTTGTCAAAAAAAAAATTATAATATAATATATTCTTTAATTCATTTTATTTTAGCATAAAGATCCAAAATTAACTAATTGATCATTCTTTTTGCGACATATTTAAACTTAGACACTTGTCTGTGATTTTTGTCATAAATTGATTTAAAGGGTCCCAACAATATATTGTTTTCAAAATGAGTATAGTAAGTTGTATATTATATATAACATTTATATTAATTGAATCTAAAATTGGCATATTTATCTTTAATATACACTATGCTTTCTACTATACTCTCTAATCTAGACCCGTAATTTATTACTCTAAATTTTGTGACAAACACCATTAACTATCTTTTTTTGGGTGAAGAAACACCATTAACTATCTAATAATGTGTCTTGTCGCAATTAAATGTTTGGATCACAATTATGTTAAACTATGTATTTTATATATAGTGAATGAGGTGTGGTTGCATTTTTTTTATGCTAAAATTGCAATGATTAATTAAAATTTGTAAGTCTCTTTGTTGTTCATCCGTTAAATATTACCAACACAACTTATTCAAAGGTTATCCCTCTCATAGTTGTCGGCGTTATCCTTCATCAACCTAATTCAAAGGTACACATTTTCTTTTCCTTCTTTATTATTGATGATATGCTATAATTTGTATCTAGTGATCTATGGCTAAATGCTAAAAATTTTATCATTGAAAACAGAAACAGTATGGAGAAGTGGGTAGCTGATTTATTTTGCATGGGGTATGGCAAAGGTCGAATTAAATAGCTGCCAAATGAGTACATGTATCGCACGTTTCTATTTGATAGCCATACAACTTCAACAATCAGCAATTTGAATTTCAAATCAGGCAGATAAGTGGAGGGAAAATTTTTAGGGTTAACTCACTAATAACAATTAATGCTAGATAATTAGAGGGAAAAATTAAGTTAACTAGTAGCGTGACCTAATAAGCATTTAGAGTAAGGGATGTAATTGGAGATGTACTTTTACATTGCTTTGGTGAATATATAGTTGGTGTTATGTGCATTGTCGAGTCTTACTTGAAGTCCATGCATTCATAGTCATGTTGAGTCTTATGACGAATGTAAATAGAGGTGTACTTTTACATTGCGTTGGTGAAATACGTAAGAGGAGGTGTGCTCTTACGTGGGTGTGGATTCAATACGATAAAATTATCTCCAGAATCCAATTGGCACCACATGCATCTAGAAGAGTCTAGAACATTGCATGCACTTGATAATTGGTGAGTCGTGTCATACTTGACTAAGCTTGATGAATATTGTTAGACGTGGAAATTCATTGTGAATAATTTAATGCAACATTTATTGATCATGGGAAAATGAATATGTCGTATTACTTTCATTTCATTATATTTTATTTGTGGAATATTATCTAACCCCAGTGGTCATTTGGTTGATCGTCTGCCTATTTGTACGAATGGGTAGACGGCTTGCAGGATTAGTTGTTTTGCCTTTGCTTGTAAGTATGCTTGAGGACTAGCTTTGGAGCTACCTCGTCTCTTTTCTTTGGAGTCTTAGTTTAGGGCTTTGATTAGGATGTTGAACCTTTTGTTATTTATTATGTCTTGAGATTTGTTGCTCATTTACATTTGAGACTGGATTTTATTTAGTGATGTATTATGGTACATGTGACATGGCTACTTACATGGTTTCGTTATGTGATGATGAGATGCTATGATGTTATTCCGCTGCAAGGTTTGAAAAATCATTTATGCATGTTTTTGATGAATTTGAAGATGTAGCTTTTAAACTCTTTAAATAGTTGTAATATTTGCGTGATTTATCGCTTTAGGGTTTATGGTGTTACATAACCTAATGGAAAACTTAAGCCTTTAACCTAAGCTAAATAAGTTCTAAATTGGATGCCCGAGAATATGGTTGCTCAGAATGATATTCTCCAAAACATTGACAAAAAGATGGATAAGATTACTGAAAGAATGGACGAAACAGAAGAAAATCTAAAAGTTGTGTCCCAAAAGATGCAAAAACATTACAAAAACCTCAAAGCTCAAGTTTCCTGGTTGTACCGTGACTTAAGGAAGATGTTGTGACAAAGGATTTTTGGCAATCATTTTGACCAAAAGGAAAGCGAAATCAAAAAATTACAAGGCCAAGTAAAGGATATTGATGATTTCTTGGAAGCTTAAGAAGAGATGAAACTCAAACCCATTGAAGATCCCTTTTTTAATCTTCCTATTTTTCGTACTTATTTCACACAATAAGAAAAACCCTATCATTTTTACCCTTCATATGCCTTATGACCACCAGGTTATGTAAAATACATACCCTCCGCCTACTGACCAAGATCTACTAGAACTACCACTTCAATGTATAAGTCAAAAGAGAAAACTGCATGTTTGAGTGTATCATCCGCTCATTCTCAAGACGTTTCTGAAATATCTCTTCTAAAATTCTAAAAGGAAGAAGTTCCAGACAAAAGCTTCCAGCCATGACAATCATGGAAAACTGTGAGTTCTCCCAATAAAATTATTCCTCTGCGGAATCTTTCACAGAAAGTAGTGAAAATCGCCCATCCTTTGATGAAAATGATTCCTTTTAAAATACATCCACCAATGACACTTCATGATCCTTTTCATCAGAATCTCAATCTCAAAATAATTACATGAATATTTCCAGATGTTTAGTCTAAAGGAAGAAGGATCCTTTTATGAAGAATCACGTGAAGAAACTCAAGTCTCTGAAAGGGCTAAAATAAATAATGGCCCTTGATTCACACTTGATAACATACCACCTAGCTGAAGAAAAAGACTCTTCAAATTTGATACACGACTTGATACTTAATTGATGAAGACAAATGTATATTCTTACAAAATCATTGAAGAATTTTGTTATAGAACGACAGACACACTGAAAGAATATGGTATCATAATATTGGTATATTCAAGCAAGATGAATTACACTAGTTAAAAAAATGTTACTGTTATCCTTGGTGTTCTTCACAATAAATTCATTGGCAATATTGAGATATTTGATAAAAAGAGCAGACAAGAACTCTTTGAGATGAAATGTTCTCTTAAAGGTAAAGACCTCGAGAAACATTATCAAAGAATGTCTTAGAGGTTCTATGTTCTTAATGGGTTTAACGACCCTAGTTTCAAAAATACTTATGTCTCCTCACTACCACAAGAACTCCAGCCTGAGATCCATAGGATGATAGCAACATCACAGAAAGATATGAAAGCCACGAGTCTCGGTCAAATCCATCAGATGACCTTAGAGACACTTGAAAAGTTGTGCAGAAATCCAAGTTCACCGAGGCATGCAAAAAAACTTACCTGGAGATCAAGTGTAAAGATAACAAATGTAGTTGTTCACAAAAGAAGAAAATCACTGACAGAGGTATATCAAGCCTTCTAGAATCCTCAACAAGGGAAGAAAAGAGAAAGCATTGAAGCTCTTTCAAAAAAAAAAGAGAAAGCATTGAAGTTCTTTAAAAATAAAAAATGTAGAGGAGAAGAAAGAAGTCAGAGATGTTCTGTTTGTGGAGAAAAGAGATTTTATTTTTCAAAAATTGTCTTAATAAGACCAACAAAGCAGCAAAGCTTATCAACTCTCTCCAACATCTAGAAGGAGATCTAGAATCTTTGTATTCTGATCAAGCTATGTTGATGAAGAAACAATTTTGCTCTTCAAAACTCTTCGTTCGATGAAAGATCACCTACCGAATAAGAGATAATGAATACTTCCCTTTTTACTCATGCAAAGAAAGAGAAAGTACTCCACCTACTTCTTCCTCCCTTGTGTTGAAGTCCATGTCTCCTACGTCAAAGTTTTCTCATCCTACAAAAGGCATAGTTTACATGGATGACCGTGCTCAAATAACAATGATAAATCCAAACATTCTCTCTACAGATGCATGAGTGAAACATGCTGCAATCTTTATAGCAACAGATGAAAACGTTTTCAGGGCAAATGACAAAAGAAAAAATATGAAACAAATTCTTCCCTGAATGCATAGTTTGGATCAAGGTCATTTGTTGCGGTCTCCCAAATAAGGATATTAGTTATTATTGTTTTGTAAATAACACCCTTGCATAAATGATACTATTTCGTCCCAAATCATAAGTCATTTCAAATATTTTACACAAATTAAAGAATGTAATTGATTTTGTGTCGAAAATAAGAATAATTATTAATTATTTTACAAAATTAACCTTTATTAATGGTATGTAAAAGAGAAATTAATTTTTTTAAAAAAATATTAGAGTAATAAATAATTTTAAAAAAAATAACAGAAAAATTAATACAACGACTTATTAATTTTGAAAAAATATTTTGTGATAGTGAAGATATAAATGATAAATTAATGAAGTAGTGATTTCTTCTTATACCGAGTCTCACAGCAATAGTGATACGAACGAACAACCCTTCAAAATTTCTTCCCAAATTCAACAAATCAAACAACGATTCTCTCTCCAATTCTCTTCATTCCCAACGATTTCGATTCTACTACTCAGCTTCACTTTGGTACTAATTTCATCTCCGATTCTTCCTTTTTCTCCTCAATAATTCTTAATTATTAGGTTTTCTGTTACTGTGTTTAATTGCATGCAAAATTGTATCTTTTCTTCTTTTGAAATTGTTGTTATTCGATGTGGTTAATTGATTATGATATTCATCACTCACTCGAAACCCTAGTTCTAATTTTCTCTTATTTGATTTCTCAGTGTGAATGGAAGATAAGGGTATGGATCAAAATGAAGATGAATGTCGCAATGAAGGTGAAACTAACAACAAACAAGATGATGAGGTTGTTCTAATCATTCATTCAACTTTACTACTTCGTTTTTTCTTCTGGGTCATTAGGGAAAGAAGTGATTCATGTGTTTATTACAACAGCTTAAAATAAAAATCACTTTTTTAAATAAAAATAATCACTTTTAATAGTATTATTACATTTGTTTGTTACAGGTTTTTCTTAATAAAAAAAAATCAGAAACAATGATGCTGTTTAGAATAGCTTCTCAAAAAATAGATTTTTTTTAGAGGTGAGAGAAAATAAATGTCAAAAGAGGAGGCAGTGAAAATGCAATATCTTAGGTTGTTTAACAATGGTTAGTGATGTATGTTTCACTTTTTTCCTTTTCATATGAGCATTTGGTGAGAGAAAATTTATACAGATTCTATAGGGTAACTACGCAATTGATGTGGGTTTTTTGTATTTATTGTCTTGTTGCACGTTGACTCAGTTGAGTTTTGTATTTTATAATCATCAACAGGAAGCTGTTGCTCACCTCGAAGAAATCAAGAAATCGATCGAGGCAAAAATGGCTTTACGTCAAACCAATTTGAATCCTGAGAGGCCTGGTTAGTTTTTATTCCTTTTGTTTTTAATAATTACGTTACGGATATGTGAATTAGTTTTTTTGCTGCTAGTAGGAAATAGGAACGGATAAAACAATTTAATGCAGAGTTGGTTGAGCGGTAGCTTAAGTGATTAACAACAACTACCAAGTTCTTTAATAGACTATATCCATATTCTATGAGTTAAATTCTAGCCTGGGCATTAGGTCTTGGACCTCCTCATAGCAAAACAATTAAGACTTCGGATGGTTACTTGGAAAATTATTGCTGGATACGTTTTACTAATTGCACATAACATATTACTTAAATTTCATGTTTTGAAAGATAATTGGAAACTAGATCTTCATTAAAATAAATCTTGATGACACATTTACATTAGTATCCAATTGAAGAAAATAACGCAACGGTATAATTTTTGTAGTTTGTATAGGAGTCAGTAATATTACATAGAACATTACATTTGCAGACTCGTTTAGACTGATAGATTACTATAGCTGCTTCTGCATTGGGAACCTTCTCGCTGCTTATATAAATACACTAATTAGTCACATATCTTGTTCATGCTACAACTGAATTGCTAGGTCAAAGTTTCTACCAAGGGCTGGGTGCAGAGATTAGACCTTGTGTGAAATGCGTGTGCTGCACAGGGTTGAGTCTTCTACATCTATTTAATGGAAAACTCGTTACCGTGAATCTTGGGCCATTAGTGCAAACATAGGTGTGAGCTCTAGGGCATAATAAATGTGGGTACAAGTATGCGGAGTTTGGCCCTGCTGTTAAGTACGAGTCTCACTTGACCATTAACCGGAATGTATCAATATTATTTCATAATTTCTTGATAATAGCTAGTCATGTTTAGTTTAGGATTGAAGCTTACCATATACATTCATACATTAACAACTTTAGAGATATTAAAAATATTAAAACTACATTGATAACATCTAATCATGTTTGTTCACCGCATCAATATTTTGTTGGGGGAGTAAATATTACGGGATTACCTAGAATTTTCTCCACACTAATTAAATTGGGACCGTGCATTATCCACACTTCAATTCTAAATGCCTCTTACAGAGGATATTGTCTTATTGAAACAAGGACAGCTTAAGCTAATATCATAGCTGAAAAAAAAATAAAAGAACTAGGTCAGCAGAGGAGATTGCTGGAGAAGGTCGTCAGAGTGAAAGGTTGAAGGAGAAGCTGCTGGCTTGCTAGAATGCTGGCATGTTTGAATAATGAAACAAAGAAAGAGAGAGAGAGATGTGAAAGAAAAGAGTTTCTAAGATGAATTTGAGGGTTTTTGGACTTCTGGGTTTATTTTATGTTTTTGCCACTTTTCTGCTAAAGGCCGTTACACGAAACTCGCACTGGCAGACCTGTCATTTTTCCATTACTGCAATGTCTGCTTTCTGACCACACGGATAGGAACAGCTTCATTCTGTAACGTTAAACATAAACATTCACGAATTCTTAAAATTAAGTATTGCGCTCAAACATGACATGACTTTCAAGATGATATCATGTGGACTTAAAAAACTCGTTATAATTCCATTCGTCTGTACTAGTTTTCGATCAATTTTCTGACAAATGGTTTTGCGGGGTTAAATCGATTTGACACTTGAATTTCTTTCTTGTATTTTGCCAGGCTAGTCTGGGTTTTTCGTCAGCATAGATTTATTCTTCAGATTGAATTCCTTTTGGTTAATTTTGTTATTCTGACGTTATGGTGATTGTCAGAACTTCATTAAGTATACATGACATAAGTAGTTTGTGGCAACTGAGAGTGTCTCCCTGTATGAAATAGAAACATTGAGTAGTTAATAATTTTTTAACGAGTGGATTATTGAATTGAAATATGTAATTGACTTTTTTATATTTTGTATCAACGGTAAGTGACAAAGATAACTTGATTCAATGGCCTCTCTTAGAATTAAACTCAACCATGTTATTTAGTACGTATTTAATTAAACTCAACCGTGTTATTTAGTACGTGTATTCAGTCATAGTAGGAAAAGACTAAGTTGTTGTTTTAATAATATCATCTTAGGTTGTATATGTTTAAAGGTAGGTATGTAAAATTATTCCAGGGAAAGTGAGAGGCGGGGAATGAGAGAATCATTCGCATATTTGTTTGCAGTTTTTAATAAAATGTTTGAGTATTATTGATTCCCAGGAGTGTTGTTTACTGTTAACACATGTTTTCCTCGTCTTTTATTCCCGTATTAAGAGGGAGTGATCTTACATTCCAATGGAATAGAAATTAGTTTAACTTCCCCCTCCAACTTATTTTTTTGGTAGATTTTCAATTAAACAAAGTTTTAAAAAATTCCTATGAATACTAAGTTCCTACTTACTACATACGTTATGAATTATACCCCGTGATAATATTCCCAGTAATAATATATAAAGGAATATCAATCTTGGCATTGGGATTTCATATCGTGAAACAAATCACCCATAAGTTCAAATCCCTTTGAGCACTATTTGGTTGTTTTTCTTGTATATGTAATGTTGCACAAATAGTGATACAATATGTTCATTGCAGACACGGGGTTTTTTAGGACCTTGGATTCCAGCATTAAGCGCAACACTGCAGTTATTAAGAAACTGAAGCAGATTAATGAAGAGCAGCGTGAATCACTGATGGACGACTTGCGAAGTGTCAACTTAAGCAAATTTGTTAGTGAAGCAGTGTCAGCTATATGTGATGCAAAACTTAGGAGTTCTGATATACAAGCAGCAGTTCAGGTATGTGAATTTCCATTTTTTCTCCTATTTTCCACACAAAAGAAACTATTTCCTTGGAAGAAAAGATATCCCTGATAGTACTCCTTACTTTGCTGTTGGTCCATGAATTTGAAATTCATACTGTTTGCTTACTTTGTGTATTCCTCCTTCATCAGTATTTCCATATTATTATATGACTTCGAGCTTGGATAGCTGCAAATAGCAAGGATCTTTTTTCTTTAAGAAAAATATTTTCTATTAGACAAATTGAAACCATGGATCTTCTGATTGGAAACAAAAAGAAGTAGAAATGGACAGATCAGTTAAATATCTTAATATGTAAGCAATTAAATTTTTAATTTATTTTAATAGAAAAATCTCTTGAACATATACCAAAATCTTATTGACTGCGGAATTGAGACTTTTATAGTTTAGGTAGGGAAGGAGGAAAAGGGAGGCAGTAGGTCTCCGTAATAAGGTGTATTTGAGATACAAAACACAAGCCTTCCCCTCCAATTTAATACTTAGGTCACGTGTACTGCTATTAGTACGAGACCAGGCCTAAACTAATACATTAACACTGGTAACACTAATTTTCCAACGGAGACTATTGTATACAATGCATACATTCATACACAGTACACACACGGTGTGTCTGTAAATCAGTATAAATGTATTTTTCCTAGAAGTCATTGGTACAATGGTATGCCTTTTCAATCCATGCTGTAGTTGTATATCTCTTATATTCAATTTTTGTTCATGTTTTAGCCTGCTGTTGCATTATTATTATTATTAGTAATTTCTTGTCATGCTTCTTTGTACTTGTCTTTCTTAACTTAAGAAATTCTTCTATTATACAATGGTAATCAAAATCAATCAATTGCATTGTCGAGCACGTAGATTACTTTTTCCACTGAATTATGAAAATTTTCCATTATTTTATGTGGTGAATGTTACCTAAAATATTTGCCTTCTGGTATATGGCCATCACTTGCTCTTTTTCGGAAAGATATGCTCTTTGCTTCATCAAAGGTACAAGGATTTTGTGCCAACTCTGATTCAAGGACTTCTCAAAGTCTTCTCTCCTGGAAAATCTGGTGATGAAACAGATTCAGACAAAAACTTGAAGGCAATGAAGAAGCGCAGCTCTCTGAAACTTCTATTGGAACTTTTTTTTGTTGGGGTTATTGAAGATGGTGGCATTTTTATCAGTATCATAAAAGACCTTACCAGTGTGGAACAGCTGAAAGACCGGGAAGCTACGCAAACAAGTTTGACCCTTCTTTCTAGCTTTGCTCGGCAAGGAAGAATTTTTCTAGGACTTTCTGTTACTGGGCCAGAAATTCATGAAGAGGTGATTCTTTTATTAATTCATTATATTAATTATATTGCCAGTGCTTTCTATTAATTGTGTTTGTTCAATGTCCTCCTTTTGCGTTGATTTTCTCAACCTCTATTCATTTTAAATCATTGCAAGTTTCATCCGACCTTTATTTGTATTAAGGATTGTTTTGTCTGCCCAGAGCTGTGTTATAAATACTCCTGCACTGACATTCTGAAACAGTTTATGAAAGGCCTCAACATCACGGCAGATCAAAAGAAAGTTATCCGGAAAGCATGTTATTCGTTTTATGATACTGCAGCAGAACTACTTCAGTCTGAGCATTCTGTAAGCATTTCTGTATCTGTACCATTATTTATATTTATTATTGTTTGTCTTCACCTTCACCTTCTCTTTTCTGTTTTCTTTTTCCATGAAATATGTGCCAATAGTTTTGTTTGTCCTTTTAATTATTGATTATTGATGCCTTTTATTTCTTGACAGTCACTTCGATTAATGGAACATGAAAATTCTAAGATTTTGAATGCAAAAGGAGAGCTAAGCGAAGAAAATCTCTCTTCATATGAAAAACTTCGTAAATCCTATGACCATTTGTACCGTAATGTCTCATCGTAAGTTGCTTTCGTTTAGTTTTTACTTTTCATTGTCTAATGGCTATTTGTTTGTGTATCTACATAATATCTTTTTGCAAAAAATTCTTTGACCCCAGTTTAAGGTTTACATGTATGGCTGCCCACGTGTATTTTGGCCTATCACAGTGGCTTATTTGTATGTTTGCACTTATGCATAAAGCAAAAGCCATAAATTATTTGAGCTATTGAGACACAGTCCAGCAGATTTGAGGGAAATTTGGAATTATGTGGTTGTCTGCGGGTTAGAATAGTTTATTGGGGAGATCTCTGTTTGTTGGAAACATCAGCACATTCAGGTTCATATATATTGAGTTAAGACCACGTTGTCTGAGCCTAGAGGTGGGCTTCATCTCTCTCGTCGAGGTTCCCCAAAAATTGATAAAAAAAGATAATTCGAAATGTCTTTGTAAGATAGTTTTGCTTACTTGCTATTAAATTTTGACATTTCGTTCATCCTGCCAATCTCTTCTGTCTAATGTTAATGTAGACTATAAGTGGAGTCACCCTTCATTTGAATGTTTCCTAGATGTGTGTCTAATTATTCCTTTTAATTCTTCTATCCTGTAATTATGATTGTCTTGTTACAGATTAGCTGAAGCACTTGATATGCAGCCTCCTGTAATGCCAGAGGATGGCCACACAACAAGGGTTACTAGTGGTGAGGAGGCTGTTTCTTCTGCTGCTGGGAAAGATTCTTCTGTTGTTGAACCCATATGGGACGATGAAGACACAAGGGCTTTTTATGAATGTTTACCTGATCTTAGGTTTGTATTTCCAATTAAACTCTCCATTAGTCCTTGATCACTGTATTCTTACATGTTCAAAACTTTGATGTAAACATCAATGGTTTAAAAATTTCTTTAGTTGGTTTACCATTGTTTTATTTTAGACGGAACTTTATTCTGCTTGCTTTTCTCCAGAGCTTTTGTTCCTGCCGTGCTTTTGGGAGAAACGGAGCCAAAAGTTAATGAGCAATCTGTGAAGGGTCAAGACCAACTAACCGTAAGAAATCATATTGGCAAATTTATTTAACCTATTTCAGAATCTCAGACTCAGCTGGGGTCAACCATGATTGTTTGAGGAGGAGTGATAGGAACACCCTTTTCAACGCTCTCTCTAACACTCACTCTTTTGTTGGGTGAAATCCATATTGGTCCCACCATTTTATGTGGGACCCATTTCCAAAGTGTAAGACCCACATTGATTTCACCCAATAAAAGAGTGGGTGTTGGAGAGTGTCGAAAAGAGAGTGACTACTCTTCTTTGTGAAACCACTCTAGTTGCTGTTTAAATACTTGATCAAAATATTGTGTATTGTTTTCTTTTTATAGTGTGACCTGCTTTGGTTTCCATTAGATTAGTCTTTAGCTGTTTTTCTATACACTTCAAATATTTGATGCTAATATTATCCGTTGGAGCTCTACCTGGATGCTTAACCATTAGGAAAGTTGATCTTGGGCTAAAATATATTTATTCTTCATATATAGCTTGGAACTAGCAATAGTTTCAACTATATGCATTCCGTCATTCATCCATGTCATAAAATGTTGACAAATTATGTATTGTTTCATGTTTCTTCCTGTACTTCTCTGTTCTGGAGTATGTACTTCTCATCTTTTTACGTGTAAGATACTTTTTTCCGAATTTCAGCGACTTTAGTTGTCATTGCACGGCTCTTTTATTAAAGAATAATGTGAAACTTTTTCTGATATAGAACCATCTTCCTGGTTTTTTTTTTCCTTCTTTCTCTTACCTACATTCTGCAACTATTCTCTGACTCCAATATTGATAATTATCTAGGAAATATTACCTGAATCAGACAAAAGTCAACTGATCACCCTTGATAGTGGAGAGGTCTCCACAGAATCTAATGTTTTACCTGAGGGAGAAAGCTCAGAGAGAGTGAATGATAAAGAAGAAAAAGAAAAGTCTAAAGAGTTGGACAGAGACAAGGAAAAAGAAAAAGAAAAAGAAAGTGAAAAAAAGGGGGAACATGAAAAAGAAAAACTCAGAAGTCTTGAAGGAACAAATTTGGATGCTCTATTGCAGAGGCTTCCGGGTTGTGTGAGCCGGGACCTTATAGATCAATTAACAGTGAGGATATCTTAACGAGCTTTATTACTTATTTCCTTAGATTGTATTGTTATTTTTTACATCACTATTAATCATTAGTTCCTTTTGGTTTAACAACTGTTAGGTAGAGTTCTGTTATCTAAATTCAAAATCAAATCGGAAAAAGCTTGTGAGGGCTTTGTTCAGTGTACCAAGGACTTCTCTAGAACTGCTTGCGTATTACTCTCGCATGGTTGCTACACTCTCAACTTGTATGAAGGATGTCTCCTCCCTTCTATTGCAGATGTTGGAGGAGGAATTCAATTTCTTAATAAATAAAAAGGTTAATTTTATATAAATCTTCCATTGGAATTGAATCAATTCTTTTCATCACTTTAAATTAGGTAGTTACTTTTGTTATCTTGTTTTTGGATTGTCTCAACAGGACCAGATGAATATTGAGACAAAGATCAGGAATATCAGGTTTATTGGAGAACTTTGCAAGTTCAAAATTGCCCCTGCTGGCCTGGTCTTCAGTTGTTTGAAGGTATGAGAGACTAATAATCAAATCATATATCATAGCTAACTCCTTTTAATTACAATAATTGTTTTCTTAAATTCACAACTTCTGTTTTGGAGTTGTTCTTATAATGTCAATAGGCTTCAGGTTCACCCACGATACATTTTTGTGCCTAGCTTTTTAAATTCTAAGTCCTCTTTCTTAGAAATCGTGGTTGGGCCTAACACAACCCCACAAAACCGGCTTCTGAGGTGAGGATTGCCCTCACTTATAAACACATTGTCAGGCCATCACCTATCCGATGTGGGACTCTTAACACACCCCCTCACGACCAGCACTATTGGGCTTGGTTCGTGGACATAAATTGGTGGGTGGCCCGATAGTGGAAACCTGATAGCAGGTGGCCCAATGGATCTTGGGGAGGCTCTGATACCATCTTAGAAATCGTGGTTGGGCCTAACACAACCCCACAAAACCGTCTTGTAAGGATGAGTTATGCCCCAAATTTCAACATGGTATCAGAGCCTATCATTAATCTATCGTTGGGCTTCCCGCATCGTCCACGCTTCAAGCCCATTGGGCCGGGATGAAGCGTGAGGGGGGGTGTTGGAAATTCCGCCTTAATTGCGGTCCGCCCCTAGTCGCCTAAATTGCGACCTTTGGTTAGCCTTCATTGCAGCCTCCAACACCTTTATTGTGTTGGCTTTGAGGGGGTGGATTTAGTCCCACATCGGATAGATAGCACTCTTGAGAAAAGTTTATAAAGAGGAGGCACTCCTCACCTTACAAGCTGGTTTTGTAAGGATGAGTTAAGGATGAGTTATGCCCCAAATTTCAACATGGTATCAGAGCCTATCATTAATCTATCACTGGGCTTCCCGCATCGTCCACGCTTCAAGCCCATTGGGCCGGGATGAAGCGTGAGGGGGGGTGTTGGAAATTCCGCCTTAATTGCGGTCCGCCCCTAGTCGCCTAAATTGCGACCTTTGGTTAGCCTTCATTGCAGCCTCCAACACCTTTATTGTGTTGGTTTTGTAAGGATGAGTTAAGGATGAGTTATGCCCCAAATTTCAACATGGTATCAGAGCCTATCATTAATCTATCGCTGGGCTTCCCGCATCGTCCACGCTTCAAGCCCATTGGGCCGGGATGAAGCGTGAGGGGGGGTGTTGGAAATTCCGCCTTAATTGCGGTCCGCCCCTAG
>Ga0315915_1005640_pt1 | contig 15547 bp, 10 predicted proteins | sample MpolbnodulesMG_FD_207738 | JGI IMG/M metagenome (GOLD analysis project Ga0315915, IMG submission 207738) | Medicago polymorpha root nodule microbial communities from Los Angeles, California, United States - branched nodules | ecosystem: Host-associated > Plants > Roots > Nodule | place: USA... | reverse complement strand
GAAACAATCAAACTAAGTGACAATTAAGAGTGATCGACATGCACAATCTCAAAGAAGCAAATTAACAACATTTAGTTTGCATTAACAAAAATTAATATGGAAATCAACAAAAATGAATATGGAGTCAAAGTCATTACTTTGCCAAAACAAAGTAATGTTATAGTGATTTTTACAAATAAAAAGTCAGAACAAAAACTTCATGTAATATAATATAGGAGAAATAAAGAGGCCGACAAAGTTACAGGAAAAAGTGAAGTTTCTAATGAAAAAATTATCATATGGATCAGTCAAATTATCTACAATTTTAAAGATGCAACTTTAATATCGTAACACGTAGTTAGCGTACACAAAAAAAAATAAAAATAAAAAAGAACTACTATCAATAAAGGTACCGCTAATAATAAAAAATAATTGTTATGAGAGAGGAAACAGTTAGGGCGGTTGGAGCTTTTAAAAAAATGTTTTAGTTATGTATTTCATTTTTGGAAGCAACAATATTTCAACAAAAATAGAAGTGGCATAGTGGTTATAGTTGTAAACCATAAGTATATGGTACCTAGTTCAATTCCTTGCAAACTCTTTTTTTCATAACATTTATATATATTAAGATAAAAATAAAAAGTTTACCATGAATTTTTCGTCTCAACTACCTTAACTCAAATAGGTAACAACAAAAATGAAATTCAACAAGAAAAAAACGAACAAAAATGAATTGAATTGCGTTGTTCTCTTTTCTCAATCTAATCAATTCACTTGCTCTCTCCTTAACATTTGAGACAAGATCCCCACTAAAATGGAGTTTCTTCTGTAGGGCCAAACTATATCTTAATTTTCTTTCGTAAGGATCACATTGAGTATTATTCACTTATGATTTTATTTTTAAATTATGCAAAAAAAAATAAAAGCCTATCTATTGATTAATTAGGAACCAAACTGTTGGTTCGTATTGACCTTAGCAATCAGAATCACATGCCAACAATTTTATTATTTAATAGGGTTAAATATGTTATTTAGTCTCTATAAAATTGAGACCTTTTAAGTTTTGTCTTTTTTTTAATTTTAATAACTTTTTTTATCCCTACAAAAAAAATTACTTACAATTTTAGTTTTTGCTAAAAAAAAATTTGTTTAATTATCTTTAAACTCTTAAATTTTTTTAACGAATTTTTTTAGATAAGTTTGGAGGACTATGAAAGGTTCAATTATTAAAATCTAGATTTTTTTAAACATGAAATGAATTAAATATAAATTTTTTAAATGACAAAAGTTCAAGGTAAAAGTAACAAAAATATGGATATAGAAATCAATTTTTTTGCGATAATTTTTTATGAAAGAACTTTTAATAATGTTTTTAACACGTTTGAAAAAAATGTTGAAAATCTTAAGAGCTTAAGTATAAATTAAACAAATTTGAATTGAGTAAGAACTAATATTAAATGCAGAAATTTTTTATAAGAACTAAAACAACTATTAAAATTAAATAAAGACTAAACTTAAAAGGTTCCAAATTTGTTCCAAATTTACGGGGACTAAAAACATATTTAAACATTTTTAATAACACACCATATGAAAGTTGGAAATGGAGTGTGGGTTTCGTGTGGCGTGAAAGGCGCGTGTAATATCCACCTTATGGTTGTGCGCGTGGGTTCTCTGCGTCGGCACTAGTGTGACCCAGTTATTCACCAAACGTGGGGCCTACCTTTTTGAAATGACAATATTAACCTCCAATCTTCAAGTTAGATTCTTCCTTGCAACACGACGTGCACACGAACACAGAACAAGATGGGCTGCGGCTGAAAAAAAATTTAAAATGTAACGAAGCTTTACAGCATCAATTAATTGAATTAATTTTGTAAAAAAATAAGTTAATTTAATTTCAAGTTTAAAGTCAGACTTTTGTACATCAACTTCTAGTTACTTCCGATTGAGTTATACTTGGACCATTTACAATGATTCACACTTTCAACATTCAGTTTTTCTCTTCCCACACTCAATATTATTTTCTCTTTTCTATTCAACATTCGTTCAACTTTTACCCTCTCCATTGGTTTTTTCATTCAACACTTTATCCCACCACTTTTTATTTCATATTCTTATTTAATTTTATATTTTTGCTTTTTTATTACATAAAATTATAATTATCGATTTTAATTAAATTAAAATAATAAACACTTAACAATTTATTATTTGTTTTTTTTGAAAAACAAAATTTATTTAAATAATTTATTTTTATTTTCTTATCTTAAAATGAAATACAATAAACTAAGATTAAGATAGTGAAAAACTTGGTTTAAATGATTATTATTGGATAATTAGAAGAATTCTGAGTGTTGAAATGATTATTATTGGGATCCATTTCACCAAAAAGATGTTTAAAACTTCAAAAAAAAACCTAATAAAAAAATAATAATAAGATTAAGATAGTGAAAAACTTGGTTTTTTTTTTCTGTGTCCAAATTAAATGAACCAAGTCTCTATTTATAGAAAAATAAATCATGAACTTTGGTAAAAAAAAATTTAAAAAAATAATAATTTGCAATGGAATAATTGAGTTCAAATTATTAAGATGAGAAAAATTCAGACAACCAATCAGAATCAACCACGTGCCACCCAGTTATACACAAAGCATTTTCTCTCTCCGCGCTCTGCACCCTGACGCACTCCAGTCGGCGCGTGTGGCCCACACGTCAGTTTTGGCCAACAATAGCGCGCCACGTGTCCCTCTGCATCAGGCTTCAACATAGTTGAACTCATTCAACTCCTCTCTCCTCCACGTCATTTTTCTCTTCTCTTCAACACACCATTGCATTGCACATGGTCTTACACACCCAAGAAGCTAAACATTATACTTAATTATTTCGGTACTATTTTTCATGTATGTAAACATCAATTACAATAGATGAGATATTCGGTGGAGCTGTCTATGAGGAGCTCCAAGAATACTTCAAAATGACTAAGGCGAAAATACAATATGTAGGCTAGAATGAATTAATCTCCCTTGCTTTTTAAGTGCCATCTTTTATAGGCATCATTTTCTTGATCTAATGAGCCTCTCTATGGATGTAAACGCCCATTAGCATAATTGGTTACTCTTTCTCTTTGCATCTTCTCTGTACATGACACATGGAGCTGGAGCACGTGTAGCTTACGTCACTTGTCAGCGTAGGACGCGCGGCACACCATGAAACACTTCTTAAAGACCACAACTTTCACTTGGACAGTAACGTGAGGAAGAAGTGAAGCTCTACTTGACCTGAAGAGTAGAGCTGAGCTAGGCATGCTGAAGGGTCGAGCTGAGTTGGGCATGATAAAGGGTAGAGCTTAGCTGGACATGCTGAAGGGTAGAGCTTAGCTGGACATGCTGAAGGGTCGATCTGAGTTGGGCATAGTGAAGAGTATAGTTGGGTTGGGCATGCTGAAGGGTGGAGCTGAGTCTGGCATATTAAAGGGTGAAACTTGATTTGAACGATCATGTTGAGCTAATCGCGCTGAAGGTGGAGCTCTCATGTCCTGAACAATCAAGTTGAGCTGGATATGTTGAATAGTCAATGTATAGTAAATGTATAGTAAAGTCCATGTAGTATGGTCCTCTATACCAATCAACAGTCCACCAAGTGTCAAGCCTTTCAAGGCATAGACGTTAGGGATGGAAATAGGCCAGGCCGGCCTACAGGGGCCTACAGTCTAGCCTACGGCAGGCAGGCCAGGCCAGGCCAGGCTTTTTTCTTAAAGAGACAAGGCCTAGGCTTTTTTTTTAAGCCTATTTAGCTTAAAAGGCCAGGTCACAGGCCTCTCAAAAAGCCTCTTAAGCCTATTAGGCCGACCTATTTAAGTAATATGAATAATATTATTTATTATTATATTATATTTTGTACTTTGAATTAAAATATAAATTTGTAAACTTTTTCAATAATTTAAGTTTTATTAGTATACATTAATTTTTTGCATACATAAATGTATTATTATAAAACAAGAATAGAAATATGATACAATATATAGTCGAATTCCCTAAAACCTCGTGTTGATTATCAAAAGAAAGTTTAATCTAATTGAACTATTAGTTCGCTAGTCCATTTAAACTTAGATCGCATTGCTTATTTAAATATGCTCATAAGATATAGGCTTTTAAACAGGCTAGCAGGTCGTATCAAACTTTCAGAAGGCCAGGCTCAGACCTAAAAATTAGGCCTATGACAAGCCGCAAGCCAGACTTAGGCTTTAAAAAAAAAATGGCAGGCCAGGCTTAGGCCTTGTAAAGCCTAACTCGGCGTAGCCTATTCCCATTCCTAGTAGACGTTTGTTCTTCACATGGTCGACCTATACCGGTCCAACTATGTTTAATTTCAACAACTAATAAAAAATTGATATTCAATCTGAGTCAGGAACCAACGCTATTGTTTGACACAACTCGAATATGATTATCTGTAGTGATGGAAATATATGAAAAATCAAAAAGAAAATCAAATATTGTTTTCTAAACAATAGAAATCATGATAATATTTATTTTTTCTTTCACTCAAATTAATTATTTTCTTGACAACTTATATTACCTAATATTTGTTTTTTTTTGGTGAATACATTATCTAAACTAATACTTATAATAAAATAAAATTAAAAAAAAAATCGACAAACATAAAAATAATTATTATTATCTTATGAATTTGATGTTAACAGGTAGAGGTGTTTTTCTTTCGCGAATGATTTAAGCATTTAAGGTTGAGTATACCCAAATGTTGGTATGGGTAAGGATCATGTGGGCATCTTACGTGTGGCACTAATAAACTAAACCAATGCAAAAGGGGTTAGGTAAATTTGAAATTAAGATTGGCCATTTGGGGGAAACAAGGACTATTTTGATCATCGAAAATTTGGAACCAAGGTAAAGAATGGAGGTAGTAGTTGAGTTTAAGTAATTGTATTGCTGTTTTTATAGCAAAAAAGTGTGGTGTTGGTTATTATGCTAAAATAATGCTAGTATTTGTGACGTATCACTTCTGTGTCTTCCACGTGAGAGCCTTATAAACCATGGCTCAATAATATCAAATTGAAAAATATATTATTTTTTTTACAAAAATTGAAAAACGTTTGAAAATCAGAAGAAAAAAAATAACTTAAAAAATTCTACGTTCACCCAAAAAAGACAACTTCAAAATTCTACACGGACTTAGCAAGAGAAATTTCTTATCATAAAAAAAAAAAAATCTTCCACAAAAATAAAAAGAGAAAAATAAAATAGAAAGCGGCATTTATTTCGATAAAAAATCTTAATTACATTTTGTTTGTCTTACTATTTTGACTCACTCATAGAATGTATGTTTATATTTCAAATCATTCAGTTTTATTTTCTATTTTAAAAGTTTGAACTTAAAATATTGACATGTCATATATAAATCGAAGTAAGGGTTTTACCCGAACTTCACGGTTAGTGTATGCCACGTCACTATTTTGAAATGGGTAAGCAATTATGTGAGTGATTCATAATAAGAGGATTAAAAACGTAATCTAGTCACGTGAGCATATCTCAGTTGGTAGAGACATTACATAATTTATGTAGAGATCGGAGTTCGAACCTCGGACACCCAACTTCTCCACATTTAATTGTGTGAGCTCCAACTACTAGACCAAAAAAATCGTAATCCAATCTCAAAAATAATTTTTCATATAAAAGAGACATATTCATGTGTGCGTGGGGTTGTTTAATTTCGGATTTTGGTTTGGATATTTTGTTAATCATTATTAAGCTGATGTGTCAAAAAAAAAGAAACAATATTTTCGTCTCCATTCCAATTAATTTCTTTTGCCATTGTAGGGTAATTTTTTTATCCCAAAAATTTAGAATGAGGTAACTGTGTCTTAGTCCCTTTCAAGTTTAATGCTTATCTTTTCACCATTAAATCAAACATTTAGAGTCATAAAACATTTTTTTTAGACAAAAGAAAAAATATATTAAATAAAAATAAAGTGATAAAGAATTGCGGACATTAGACCTGACACAGAACAACCAAATTGGGAATACATCGTGATAAAACATCTAGGTGAAACAACCCTAATCAATTCTAACAAAACAAACACTCTACATGTGCGCAACCTAACGAACCAACGCACGAGTGCGAAATCGGATTACAAAAGACATGAAGAGTGAGTGTCCGTAGGATAAAAGAGGGCTTTAATTTGGCGAATGGATCTATCGCCAACACGGTAACAAGATCCATGTACCAGCAACCTACTGAACAAAACAACTAACATAAAGCTCTTTCGAGCATAACAGTCCGAGAGCAGTCACAGGGACTCAGACGAATAAGAAGACGATACCAGAGTGGAGGCTGCCCCGACACATGAAGACCTGTAGATCTCAACAGACCTGAAAATATCAGAAAATTAAGCACAAGAACACCAACCAACTAGTTTCTACGCTTTTGAACTCAGATCGAGGGATGAGTCCAAAGTGTTGTTGACCAAACAACCATTTCGACCTAATAGAACCAGACTCGTACGGGTTCACAAAACCAAACCAGTGCAAAACGGCCAAATCTGCAAACACCAAGCTATGAACCAAACAAAACAAAATAACAACATAAACACTGATAAAAAAAAACACAAAACAAGCAAGCAAAACACACAGACTACCAAAGGAGTCTGCCACCAAAACCAAACAACAAAAACCACGAACCTCCACCCAAACACCACGACGGCAACAAGAGATTAAAACGTGCACGGAGGTGAAACCAAACCCCGAATTGACCAGATACCTCTGGCTGTGTTCACCATCGCAACCTCCTTATACTACTCGAACCAGAACCAAAACGGTAGATGAAAACAAGGCTAAAAAAAGGCGGCGACAGCAAACCACGAGCTGGAGAATGATGGTGATGCCGCCGTACGGCTGAGCACGCCATCACCGGCGTTAGATCTACATCTTGCAAGAACATAATTGGATTCGAAAGGAGAAAAGCTAGGAGGCGGAAGGAAAAAAGGTTTTCTTAGAAAGAGGTGAGGGCAAATCTCAGAGAGAGAGAGAGAAAGAGCAAATTTCAAGCCGTAAATAAATGACAATGGAATTTTTCGAAATGAAAAATAAAGAGAGATGATTGCGCAAATAAATCTCTCAATTGTTTAGATAGAAATTGATGCATGCCAAATAAGGGTGGATCGTCGTGGTTCAAATAATACTTTTTTAATGAATTGAATAATATTTACTTAATTAGTGAATAAATTTTGTTGAAATAAAAATTTACCAAATAATTACAATATAAAGTTTATAAACTCACTGTGATGCCTCCTCTTTCTCTTGGTATATTGAAAAAAATGTTATTTATTGATCAATTAGGTTAATAACAATGGTTTAAAATTAACCCACTTTGGTTGGTATGGTGGTATTTGAAGCTTATCTTGCTCTAACTTAGCTTGTTTAGATGATGTTAGTGCAAGTTTATTTGATGCTAGCTTATTTTGACGATGTTTCATTGCTAGTTATCCTGCCTCTTGTCATTTTAGCCTTAAAACATGTTAAAGCACCTTAGCATTGTATGTCTCTAGCATCTTGTAATTCCGTGTGGTTCAAGAAAACTCATTCACATTGTCAAAATCATTTTTTGCATATGTGAATCGATTCATTTTCGTCTGAATCGCATCACACAAAGTTTCTGACTTTGTGTGAATCGATTCATGCAACCTTGAATCGATTCACTTTTGAATTGACTCAAAATTGATTGAATCATATCTCATAATCTTTTTGACTTGTGTTGAATCGATTCAAAATACATTGAATCATATCAATCTTCATCCTGGGTTCTTTTGAATCGATTCAAAGCTTGCATGATACACATCAATCTTCATATCTTTTGTCTCTTGCCCAGCTTTGAATCAAACTGTATGAATCGATTCAAGCATTTAATGAATCGATTCACATAGTTATTTTCAAACGAAAATTTGAACTTCGTCCCTCTTTCTATATATACTCACTTCCTCATAAATTTCAAATTATTGAATCATTTGCATCTATTCTCCCTAGGTGTCAAAAACTTATTGTTCATAAATTCTTCAAGAGTAAACACTTTTTCTTAGAATTACTTTGTGCTTTGAGTCATATGATTTGCTAGGGTGCTAGTAGGGATTATAAGTTGGTTCTTTCAAGGCAATTGTTTGGGCTTAATCAAGGCTCCAAAGTGAAGTGAATAATCTCATTCCACCTCCAAAGGTCTTGGGGGTCTTTCTAATTGATCTTGCAATCGAAGGGGATTCGTTTACCGGACGTAGCATCGAAGACTTGAATGAAGAGTTCGAAGAAGTGCACGGGTAATCAAGGTTTCGAAGATTCAAGAAGCACCAAATTCAAAGGTTATTTGAAGTTTGGGGGAGTGTTTACATATGGGTTGAAGAACTAGGATTGTTCGAAGGAACTCTTGTAATCACATTTGTATTCAACATTGTTACTATTAGTGGATGACCTTGGTGGAGAGGTTTTTCACCAAGAAGAGTTGACGTAGCCTGAAGCGAGGACGAAAGGGTAAACAACTATAAAAATATTGGTGTCGTTCTCTTTTCCTTTGAAGGTGAGAAAAACACAAGAAGGGGGGTTGAATTGTGTTAGCTTTTTCTTCGTTTTCTCCTACTGAAGTCACTGATCAGAACCAGATAGATTTCAGCTTCTTATGTGATAATCATAATCTAAATGCAGCGGATAAAAACACACACACACACACACAGAGAAGAAGAAGAAGAAGAAGAAGAAGAAGAAGAAGAAGAAGAAGAAGAAGAAGAAGAAGAAGGACACAAAGCAATTATACAGGTTCCTTCCACAAATCGGAAGTAGTCCTATCCCTCTTGCACTTCCAAGGAGAGTTCACTAAAATGTAATATCTGATTACAACTGCTCACTGCTACAACTTAGCAAGAGACTTCAAATTACTCAAGCACAACTGCAAGAGATTTCCTATGCTCAAGAACACAATCAAGAGACTTACTATGCTCAAGCACAATTGCAAGAGACTTCTGTTCAAACAGAATTACACAGAAATTTGTTTGAGGCTAGACACTTGATATACAATCAGTGGTGTTCACAATGCAAATCAGATACAGACTCTTAAGACTCTAGAATTTCTAAGATTTGAAGTTTGATAAGAAATTCTAAGTGAACTTTTGATGTGAAAAAATTTCAGCAGTGTTTTGGCACTGATTAAATTGTTGTATGAGTCTTGAGTGTTCAAACAACAAGTCTTCACTCCTTTATATAGAGGTGTGAAAGATACGTTGGAAATCGCAAGCACATCAAATAGAGTCGTTTGAAACTTGATCAGATCACCAATGATCTTATGCCTGATTTGGTTATTGTCCTATGAAGGATCAATTTCAAATCCATTCCATGTATGGAGGAACACCGTTGCAGGCACAGCTGTTGTTCTTGTACTAGCAGACACAAAAACAGAGTAGTGGAGATAGTGGTTGTACACTTCGTACAAAATTCCTTTTTCAACGCTCTCAACTGAATAAGCATCCAATGCCTTCAAATTCATTTGAAATAGTCGTCATTTTATTCTCCCAATCTTCTACAATGACAGGCGTGATTTAATCTTCATTAGAACAATATTTTGAAGTTCTTCAGTCTTCCAGCTTCTGATGATCTTCAGATGCTTCTGATGACGTCAGCTTCTGAAGAGAGTGCTTCTGATGACGTTAGCTTCAGGACCACTTGTCTTAAGAACCTCTTTTCTTCAGCTTCTTCAAGCTTCCTTCTTGTTGATTCCATTGCTCTCATTTGTTCTTTCAGGACCTATGCTTCAAAGAGACACTAAATTTTTGTCTATGGTCCTGCATACTTGAACAAATATTAGCATATCCAATTGACACTTTTAATACCTTGTTATCATCAAAACTCAAAGGGTAATGTTAACATCCATATCCTCTTTAATTTTCGTAAATTGTATATGTTAATTGATTAATTGATAGTGTATAAAATTGATAATTGATCTCAGTGATTTTTTATAAAAATTGATTTAACTCCTTGAGTTAGGTTTTACTATTGTGCTTGGATCAATTAGTTTAAATTCTTATACAATTCATCAATTGCATATACATTATGTTTTGATTGATAACTTGTTATATTTCATTTTAGGTTTGGATTTGAAATTGTCTAGTTTTGCAAATTGTCAAGATTTATTAATATTTGATTGTAATAAGATTTACATTGTGAACTTCTCAGTTCTATTGTAAATCTCATTGACACATAGTCTTTAACTTTTTGTAATTGTTGTGATTGTTCAAACTTGTTTCTGATTAGTCAAAACATTTCAAATCATTTTGATAAAACTCCGTAAAACCTTTTAAAACCGCTATTCACCCCCTCTAGCGCGCACCTTATTGGCCATATAGACAAACAATATTGGCGTAAGACCTGGTTGGTTGGTAGTGTACTCCTCTTCAAGGTCTAACATTCGATTCTCTCCGGTGCCAATTTGGATGAGCTAGTTTAACTTCTTAAAAAAGCAATAGTTTAAAATTGTAATAATAAAAAACTTTTAAAAAAAAATTACGATAATTTTATTGTTTTTTTAAGATAATTTCCTTTTTTTTTAATTTAATAATAATAAGCAATTTTAATTTATTTTTTTTGGAACAATTTTATACTATTATTATTAACCTAATTAAGAGTTAGTTAGTAATTAAGAGTAGTAGAGTAGTGTGTGTGTGTGGGTGTGTATATATATATATATATATATATATATATATATATATATATATATATATATAAATTTATGAATCATAACTAATAATTAAATAAATATTAAGTCTTGTCAATGACGATGATGTTGATGATAATAAAGTTAAATATTATAATGCACTTAGTTGATATTATAGGCTAACTAGTATCTAATATTGATGTTGGTGATGATGATATCCTACATGTTTATGTTGTATTCATATAAAAAGGATATGTTGGAAGTTGTGACATGATGGAACCGATGATTGACGGTTGAGGAAACCTTGAAGGCGTTATTAGAGCATCCACATTGGTAGGGTCTTTACCATTTAAGACTCGGTACCTAATAAGTACTTCCAATGTGGAGAAAAAATTGGGAGTCTCTTAAGACCCAGGGTCTAACTTAAGACCCCCAATTTTAAGTGGACTTCACACCACTTTTCAATAAAATAATCATTATTTGAATTGATTTGGTTGCTTTTCATTAATTAATAGTTATTGGTGGGACTCATTAAGACCTTTTGATAGAGGATTTCCATTGAAATGGTTGAGTACCTATTAGGTACGATTATTAAAAAATAATAAAAAAGATATGTGTCCATGTGGGACCCGTTTAAGACCTCAAATGTGAGGGTCACCATTGTGGATGCTCTTAGTAAATAAGTTTTGCGTAAATATGACATGTTATTATATACGATGTTCGTGATAAACACTGAATCACCTTGGTTAGACACATGTTTGTGTGATAGAAGGTGGCTTTTTTATGAAGAAGAGAAGGAGGCAACTCCTAGGGTTTGTATATAATGATTATAAAGCTATAAAACATTCTTAAACAGTGGCTTGTGGTCTGTTAAGTCAAGTTTGGTGGGTCAAATTCGAATCCAGGTTATTTAGATAAGTATGGGATATGTTTAAAACTCAAAACCATGAAAATGTGTTTTTATAGCGCAACTCAACTTTTGTAAAGCGGGAAAAAAATATATTGCATCAGCTACACCACTTTACTATTTTGACCATTAACTGAGCTGAAAGAGGATTCCTAATGATGCATACTTCCTGGTGTTGGAAAAAACCATGATCATTTTCTAATGACAATAGAAAATAACATCATGTGAAAATTGTTACGACACATAGAATATCCTCAGCCACCTCACAACCTCAATACACCCACACTCTCCAAAGAAAATATTTAAACTACCCTCACAACATTTAACATGAGAGTACAAGAGAAATAAAATAGTCAGATATAAACTTAAAGTGTTTATGACTAGCCATTTTGTAACGAAGAAATATAGTCTATATATACGCATTCCCTGGTTGTCTCGCAATTCGAGAAACAAACTTGTGGCCTAGAAGAGTTGTTAATCTATAAAGTGAACAAGTGAAGGAACTATCTTGTTTGTGATGCACTTCAAGAAACAACATAGCTTGTCTTTTTCTACCTATTTACTTACAATTCTAAGCAATATGGGATTTATTAAATATATATATATATATATATATATATATATATATATATATATATATATTCAACCAACCCCTGATAATTGCCACCTTGATAAAAAAAATGATGCATTTGATTCATTGTCATCATGGATACTCATAGTTCAAAAAAAAACTATCATACTCTATCATAAATAGTATAATCGCTTGAATCTAAACCACTACAAATCACATTGTCTTCATTGACAATCATAGTTCAAAATAACGATCATATTCATTCATAAGGATTATACTTCACTCGAAGCTAAACCACTCCATGAATTTTCACATGTCGACAACCAAACTAAAAACTTATGGTGTAGGTTCCATGTTTACATAAAGTTCTTCAACCACCAACATAAACTCATAACACATCTTGCATTAATATTAATCAATGTACATGTACTAACCCTCTAGCAATACTCACCATTTTACATGGCAATGCAATAATTCTACGAGGACATGCTTCATAATTTTCAAAAACCATAATCGTCTCCCATAGGGAGGGAAACATTGCTTGTATTTTACTCATAGCCTTTTTCTAAAGTTGCTCCATCAAGACACTTATACCTTACATGCCCAAAGTTTAGACATTTCCAACATCTCAAACTAATTCCATTGTATTCCTTCATATAAGGCCCACCTCTAACTACCAACATTGAGTTTGATGAAGATATATCTTCATTTTCAATCTTCTTTCTTCATTAATAATTTTGTTGGAAACTTCTTCAAAGCTCAAAGTTTTCTTTCCATATTTCAAACAAGTTTAATATACACATAGGTGTTAGCCTGTAATTTCGACAGGCTCATTTAATATGGTCAACATTTAGTTGACTTTTAACTTTGTAGGAATCGAAGACCTTCTCATTCTAATTTGAGGATTTCTACAAGATGGCAAGCCTAGCGCGCATAGTTAGAAGTTCGACAGAGCAAGGCTGAAAGCATGATTGCGTTGAAGTCAAGTAGTCAAGGCGAGAAAGGAATGATTTCAAGCTCAAAGGCGGTTTCCTTTAGTGGGAACGTGAGGCAAGCAGTTGCCCAAGATGGAGGAAGTGCTGATCGTGGGATTAGGCTTTTGCCAGTTATTTTCTTTAGGTATAAATAAGAGTTTCCAAGTCCGAAAATGGGTCGCAAATCATTTATAGAAAATCTACAACACTCAAACTACCGGCGTATAAGGAAACGAGTTATACAGAATGTATGTAAACTGATTTATAGACCACTTTACTTTTAATGCAATGCATTTTACATTTGCTTTAATTTTATGTGTTTAAACTTTTACCCTTTCCTTTAATTTTATCTTACTTTTACTTGCAATCTCAAACCTGTCGAGAGACAGTGCCTTTTTTACTCTAAAACCTGTCATGCTCTCTAAGTAACCTGAGTGCATTTCGTGACCTTTTTCAAACCGTTTTCGATCAAAACCTTTGCACAACATGTCCTGAGATTTCTAATTCGGTCTCGCTTGTAGTAATCAGAACTAGCCTTTTGTTTGCCGAAAACACCGGTAAACAATAGGAAGATGGAGGAGACCATATTAGTCTCAATTGTTGGGTGATAGGATAGTAACAAGAGAAACATATAGGGGGTGAATAGGTTTTTCATATTAAATTCATTTGCGACAAAATTGGTTTAAAAACCCCCTTTAAAAATGTATGACTATTTGAATTCATGCATAAAGTACAAATGATATGAGTTTAACAATGTGGAAACTACATTGTTAACTAAATACCACTTAACTGAATACAGAATCACGAATGAGTTGATTTAAGAGTCAGAATTTAATTTTATAGTCCTACACACTTGAACACACATTAGATTGCCCAATTGTTCTTTCCTACATTGTTATCATCGAAATCTTAAAGACATTGTTCTGAATCCCACTTTGGTTGAAGATTAACAATGTGGAAACTACAGTGTTAACTAAATACAACTTAACTAAATACTGAATCACGAACGAGTTGATTTAAGAGTCAGAATTTAATTTTATGGTCCTACACACTTGAACACACATTAAATTACCCAATTGTTCTTTCCTACATTGTTATCATCAATATCTTAAAGGCATTGTTCTAAAACCCACTTTGGTTGAACATCTTCCCTCTTATCTCTTTACATTCTTCATTTACACTATCACATAAAAGAGATCCTGAAAGAAAAAGAGACCAACACAATTTAAACCTCCCATTTATTGTGTTTTTCTCACCTTCAAAGTGAAGTTATTACTTCTCCGTCCTAAAATAACTAATATATACTCGCAAGTTGACAATGTGTATTATTCACATAATTTTGATTATATTTTTTAATTAATACTACTATGGTCTTTATTATAAGATAAATATCACTTTTTAGGTTCATTCAATAAATAATGTATTTATTAAATGAACCTAAGAAGTTAATTTTATCTTATAATAGAGACTAGAGAAAGTATATAAATACAAATGTTAATATATAAGATTTTGTTAAATTTGTCTCAAATTGGCACGCCCATTGGGACCCTGTTTGTGCAATTGATTTTCAAAAACTTTTTCATAAAAAACTGTTTTTCAAAACTCGTCTCCTTGAGAGATCCGTTTTTAGAATTCTGTTACTATTTTCGGGTAACTTTATTGCTAAAAACACCAAATTATTTATGTATGCATTTGAGAAGTGGTAAATCTATGGCTCGTGTCAGTTCATCTTCTTCGCGCCCGTCTTCACAAGCACAATCTTTACAAGCAACCACTCCTTTGGGAGTTTTAAATGTGTCGACCGCCGTGTGGGCTACCATGGCTATGCCAGTTTCGACTGAAATGGGAGTAACCACTCCCTCGACTGTTTCAACGTCCTCTCCAACGACACGATCAGAAATGGGAACCTTTGTGCCCCCATTCACTGTTGGTGTTCCTTTGACTACCAGTGTCCCAAGTTCTCCTTTAGTCAGGCCTATGTTTGATGATGGAAACACAAATGTGCAGAATCTTCCTAGGGAACAACCATATGGTATGCCAACATCAATGATGGCAAATGTACATAATAGTCCGTCCACATTTACAGACTGTTAGCCTATAAATTTGACAGGCTCATTTAATATGGTCGACATATGTTTGACCTTTTTACTTTGCAGCAATCGAAGAGCTTTCTCATTTCAATTGGAAAATCTTGACGAAACATCAAGCCTAAGGCGCATAGTCAGAATTTCAACGAAGCAAGGCTGTGGGAGCAATCTCGCGTCGAAGTCAAGCAAAAGGCGGGAAAGCACGATTTCAAGCAATGAAACGGTTTCCATGTAGTGGAGACGTGGGACAAGCAGTTGTCTAAGATGGAGGAAGTGCTGATAATGGAGTTAGTGGTTCGCCATCTAGGTTTTAGTATAAATAAGAGTTTCCA
>Ga0315915_1005639_pt1 | contig 15548 bp, 4 predicted proteins | sample MpolbnodulesMG_FD_207738 | JGI IMG/M metagenome (GOLD analysis project Ga0315915, IMG submission 207738) | Medicago polymorpha root nodule microbial communities from Los Angeles, California, United States - branched nodules | ecosystem: Host-associated > Plants > Roots > Nodule | place: USA... | reverse complement strand
ACGCTCCGTTTGAACAGAAGGACTAACTTGATTGACATTTAACAAATTCAGGGACTAAGTTGATATTTCGCATAATTGAGAAACTAAGTTGGCCGACGCGTGAAAATTCAGGGACTAAGTTGATGGTTCACTCAATATTTTCATTACTCTCAATTCAATATATTTTACTTTACATTTATGATAAGAAGAAATGAACCAATACTTAATAAGATACTCAAAATTATTTTTCTATCTCTTTCACTTATACACTTTTTCTTAATATATGTGAAATGAACAAAAGACTCAGTTAAAATGGGATGAAATAGTAACTAGCGTCGTAGGGGCCCTTGTTAAGGAATTAAATATAGTAAAACTTTTTTGAAAAGTGTGTAACATTGTGTCTATCTCTCACATAAGTCATAATCGATCATTTCATAGAACATTCTCTCTCATCAAAATACATGTGTCATGGAAGTGAATGTCATCCAAATATTTTCTTTAGTCACGCATTGAAAGAAACTAACATGCGCTCGTTAGCTTGCTAAACATGAAGTCAATGTGGATCGTCTTCTAACGTTGTGCAACTCTCTTGCTCATCAAATTTCTCTAGAGCTGTGTGTGGATGTTGCTAAAGTAATTGAACATTTATTTTGTTTTCCTTTTCATAAAAAAATAGACTGCAAGAATCTAACAAAAAAAGGTGTGTCCAAACATAGGAAGAAAAAAAAAAGACGAGGTGTCATTAGCCATGATTTTAATTTCATAATACTAACTTTTTATCTATTTTGAGGAAATTCCATTCAACAATTTTCTTAAACTTATTTTGTTGTTTTACCTAAATTAGTCATAAAAAAGAAAAAATACATGAAGCACTCACTACTACTAAAAAGTGAAAAGTAGCAACGAAACGGGTTTTTATTCTTAGCTTCTTCTGTACCGCAACCACACAAAGGTGAGTCAGATTGAATCGAAGATGGTGGACTTTGCTCGCGTACAGAAGGAGCTTGTCGATTGCCGCAAAGACGCTGAGGGATCCGGTATTCGTGTTGCCCTTAAAAGCGATAACCTTGTTAACTTGATCGGAACCATTCCTGGTCCCACCGGAACTCCATATGATGGTGGTGTTTTTCAGATTGATATCACATTACCCGGTATTCAAATATCCCCAATTATTGTTTTTTTTTTTTTTAATCAGGGTTAGCTAGGGTTTTTCATTTCTTCACCTGGATCGTTAATTATTGCTTCTAATACGATTCATTCATTCATTACTTTAATTAATTATTACTGAGATTCTTGCACGTTACTTTTGTTTCAGATGGATACCCCTTTGAACCTCCAAAGATGAGGTTTTCAACTAAAGTTTGGTATGAAAATGTCTCTTACTCTCTCTTTTGTCGCATATCATGTTAAGTGTTTATTTATAAGTTATTTCTATATCAAAAGATAAAATTAAAAAGTTAAATTGTTCCTTATAAGCTATAAGCTATTTTCATAAGCTCTCTTGGAGAATTGGTAAAAATAAGGTGAAAACAGCTTATGAACAATGTCGTAAGCTGTTTTCATAAGTTCTCTCAACTAGTCTCACTAAACTTATGTCAGTAAGTAAGCTCAAATAAGCCAATTCAAACAGGCTCATAGTGGTTAAGTTTTTATATAAGTGTGACAATGGAGTATGTGATGGGCAGTGTTATCTATGCAATTCAATGAACTGGCGGCTATCTCAAATCAGCCGCCACAACCCCTATTGAAATCTCTGTAATTATGTTGATCTATTGTAATATTTATCTTTGTTTTTCATTGATGTCTACTATGTTTTATTCTTTGTTTTCCTTTTTAGTTGAAATGTTTTTACCAATAACAACAAAAAACGCCACACGTTGAAAGGGAAATGATATTTATAACGACAAATGTGATCGTGGAATGAATCACGAAGGCATAATTGAAACATGGCAAAATATTAATGCTAAATAGTAGTGCTTCCCCAAACGTGTTTTCCAACCAAAAGAGATGTTGATTGGTTGCCGAGAAACTGTGAACCTTTTGTGAGACAGCTTGTCGTGATATATAACAGTTCTCTTGTTGAAAACATGAAATGAGATGAAAAATGTTTTTTTTTTTTGTTATTGTTGTAATTAACAGCGGTAGCGTATCTGCTGAACATATAGCTATATAAACAAACCAAACTCACCCTTATAATTTTTTAGTGTTTAAAACTCATTGCAATTTGTTGCTTGACATGCTGTTACTTTTGTGGAAATTTATAGTGTAATCCCAGAATTTATAGTTTGGGTTTGATTTGAATGATAAGCTCATCTAAGACCAATTATGTCGCCCTTTATTTGTAGATGATATAGACAATTGTAGTGACATTTTATGCTAGATGTTTAATTACTGAATATGAGTGCAAGTTCTAAACCTATTAGAGTAACATGATAGGCCCATCTTTTTCATAAAGTGTTTTTTGTTGTTGTTGTCGTCGTTGTTTTTGGTCTCAAAATATTGATACTGAGTTTTGTATGTCATCTTTTCCTGATCTTCCCTTTCACCATCTCTCGTTGACTACCAAATTCGCCGATTATGTTTCTTGTGCTTGTTTCATTTGCCTCATCATTTGGTGTTCAAGCTTGTTAAGAAACGTATGATTATTGAGTCTATTTTCTATTCTAGCCTTTATAGTATGAGCAATTATGCATAGCAAATATGGCATTTAAATACGTGACTGTTCAACAAATATCTATTCGGTCAATTAAATTTGTGATGCATTTAACGATTGTAGGCACCCAAATATCAGCAGCCAAAATGGTGCTATTTGCCTGGACATCTTGAAAGATCAGTGGAGCCCGGCACTTACTCTGAAGACTGCACTACTTTCCGTGCAAGCACTTCTTTCTGCTCCTCAGCCTGATGATCCTCAAGATGCTGTTGTGGCACAGCAGGTCTGATTCATTCTTATGAAATGCTTCTTCTCATATGTTTTGTGTGTTGAACTAACAAAGACAGTACACCTAAGAATTTCATGCTTGTCCAAGTTTCTGCTAGATGAACTTCTATTGGTAGTACATATTTTTATCGATTAGGTCATTCTATTTAAACCAGTGTGTATTTATGGGCAATGCAGTATCTGAAAGATTATCAGACATTTGTCAATACTGCTCGCTACTGGACAGAAAGTTTTGCCAAGACATCATCTCGTGGGGTTGAAGATAAGGTAATAAACTTGTTGCACTTAAGTTTCTGAATGTGGTTGCACATCATTAAGCATATTTTAATTGGTTACCTCTTTTTAATATTTCACAGTGCTCAGTTTTTATTATTTTACGCTGGTTTGTTTTGCACAAACGTCTTGTTTTAGAGTCAATGAATATTTTGATCCCTAAAAATAGTAAGTTGTATATTACTTAGGTCTTTGAAAGTCTGTTTATACGAATTAATCTCCAAATATGCCAACTTCTTTACAAATCCATTCTTTTGTAAGGCAGGCAACATGTGGCACTTGTGTGCTATGTCAACTATTACGTTACACCTTTTTAACTGTAGTTGATGGAAGAAAAAAAATGAGTTGGTGAAAACAAAAGAGAATATATTTGTGAAATTTGACATATTAATGACCAAATGGTATATACATTCATTGCCTTTCTAATGTGTTTTTGTTGTTGAACATTTCACTAAAGAAAATTTGATAATGATCCAGTTAATAATATTGTATTACAATGTGCTTTTATGACAATTTTATAAGAAAGCAATAAACGCGCAAGTTTCGTTCATCACTGTTGATTTTGTATCATATAACTTTATACCATAATTGTTTTTGAATATGAATCTTGCATTGTGGCATGCATATCCAGTTTCAGAGCATTGATGTTGTACTTATTATTTGGTTTGCATAAAATTGTGAAATTTAAGCTACGTCAGTAATTATTTTTATGGGAAATGTTAACGAGTGCCCCGGGGCACTCTATAAGCACCAAAAATGGTAAGATTTAATAAAAGTTTGTGCATTTATTGCATTGGAAATTGAAGTCTTTAATTATTTTAAAGAATAATTTCTTTATTAGGAATGCTTAGAGAGTGTCCGGGGCACTCGTTAACAAGACCCTTATTTTATTTTCATTGCTAATGTACAATTATGATGACGTTTGTTTGATGTAGGTTCATAACACAAACTCTAATTATTATTTTTCAGGTACAGAAACTGGTTGAGATGGGATTTCCTGAAGCTCAAGTAAGGAGCATTCTGGAAGCTGTTGGTGGTGATGAAAACTTGGCTCTTGAAAGGCTGCTGTAGCTTATGTATGAGATATTGACTGAAATGTCTTGATCATTGTGAAGCTTATTTCACATGTCGATGTAAGATGTTGGAAGCACATAGACAAAAAGGGTTAATTGGATATAAAGATAAGTTATAACCTATTAAAGATATATCGTATAGTCTTTTTGGTTAATTCTGCCTTTTCTTTGCTCTTTCGAAACATTGTACTCGACATTGTCCTAATTTCATAGTAGCAGGTATGAAAGAAAAAAAAAGTAGTATGAAATTGATTGAATACATTATTATTGGCAAGGTTTCTACTTCACGGATAAGTTGTTGGATTTATTGGCTTTGTTCCAAAATATAATTCTAGTCCTAAACTTTCCCTTGCGGTGTGTTTGGTTGGGGATTGGAGGTAATGTTTTAAAAAAAATTGTTTATTTGCCTCTCCTATAGTTTTCCACAATTATATTCTTTTCTTTTAGTACAAAGTTATATTCTTCTCATTATATTATTATTACGTTATTCTACTATATATATTTTTTTTCTTATTTTGTTGTACTATATATATTTTTTTTATTTGGTATCCTTTTAAAATGTTCTTCACTGTTACGTTTTTTTTAACTCTAGATTCATTTTAATATATTATAATAGTAGCAGATGTACAATATTTTATTATAAAAAAGCAGTAATATAATATTTGTTGTATTATATATATATATATATACATATATTGCTTTTGTTTTGGCTGACAAGGATGTATGTTGTATCTAGGGACCAAAGTGACAGTAAGCAATTCAAAATTATCAGATTTAAATCTGTAAATCCTTAAATCCTAAAATCTCAATTCATCCCTCTCAAAAGTATCCACAACATCTTGGATCATCCTATAATCAAGTAAAGATTGATTCAATTAAAAATAAGCTCGTAGCGGAAAAATGAGGTATACATAAAACTACCCAAACGAAAATTGATTCAATTTCGCAACAAACATTAAGTATCCACAATACCCAAACGTATAAAGCCATATTAAAGAGACCTAATCGTACCTTCATAAGTGCATATGCGGAGAAGTATTTTCCCCCTGTTAGCATGAGTTTGTACTAGGAGTGTTCAAAACCGAACCAATCTAATAGAGAAACCGCCGAATCAATCTTAACCGAAACCACAAAAAATCGCATTTGGTTCGGATGTACTCCGATCAATTTTTTACTCAACCGCATGGTTTGGTTCGGTTTGTGGTTTTGATTTTACCAACCGAACCAAACCAAACCAAACCACGGTATAAGAAAAACATAAATATATATCATTTGAATCAATACTCATAGAAACTCAATGAAAACTTAAATAAAATGACATATTTTTTCTATTGCTAAGTTTCTTCTTTGCTTTTTCTTTCAAAAATGTATTTATGTACTACTTGAACTCTTAGAGAATGATAAAAAAAATTAGTATTTTATATTTCTTACAAGATAAGATTACTTTTTGTCCGCGTTTAAATTTGGTCTACGTAGTTGGGACATTGTTAGATGAAAATTAAATTGTAATGTTGGATGAAATTTAAAACATTGCTGCAAAAATGTTGTGTTTTAGCTTTTTAATTTGATTTTAATGTTGAAAACAAAAAATGTTATTGTCTAAAAAAACCGCACCAACCGATCCAATCCGAACCGCATTGGTTTGATTTGGTTTGGTTCGGCTTTTATTTTAAAAGTCAACCGAATCAAACCAAACCGCATACTTATTTATCTTTTGGTTCGAATGACTTTTAAACTCAAAACCGAACCAAACCGCACCGTAAATACCCCTAGTTTGTGCAACACGCCTAACATCAATTCTACCACAACCATATAACAAAGTTCTTAACTAATGAGAAACACTTCATTGAGACGAGTTTTTACTACCACCCGTCATCATCATCATGTGTTTCGTTTGGTATTTAATCAAAGATTGGATAAGGAGAATGATTGTATATTCGTTTAGGATTTTAGGACTTAATTTGATAATTTTGAACCAATTATTGTCCCTTGATCTCTAGACCCACGTCATACTTCATTGTCAACCAAAACAATTGTCGTATCACCTTTTAACGACCAATTTTAATGTCAAGGAGGTACACATCAAATGAACATTTTATATTTTATCACGAGTCACGACCATTGTGACATCGAGGTGTAAAATCAGGGACCAAAATTTCGAACTACTAATGTCACTTTGGACCCTGAATCCACGTCATACATTCTTGTCAACCAAAACATTTGTCAACTCAACTTTTAGCTGCGAATTTTAACGTTAAGGATTAAACTGGCTAACATAAGTACACATCTATGGACTATTTTGCATTTTATCCCGAGTCATGAATCATTGTGATAGTGAAGTGTAAAGTCCGCAAAGTCAAAGACCTAAATGATTGTTTCCCATTTTTTTAACGGTTGGACTAGCTTATAAATATGAAATGACATGTTTTGTTTAAAAAAAGTATGAAATGACGTAAAAAGGGATATATTTAAATTTTTTTCAATTAAGGCTACAAGAGTAAAATTCGGATAAAAAAATTGATATGTTATAAGCTATAAGTTACGCAAATTAAGTTATAAGCTCGTGATAAAATGACGGATATTAAACGAGTTTATTTAATCAAATGAACTTATAAGATATAAATTATAAGCTCAAATACGTGGCTTGTTAAACAGAATAATAAATTAAACTTTTACTCAACTTAAAAATAAAAGAAGATGAATTGACTTGGTTTACGCAAAACGTAACGTGGAAAACCCAGGTCAAGCCTCGTATTTCTGCAAATTAGAACAGTCAAGGTACCAGGGGTCCCTCCAAATATGCTAAGTTGCTAACAATACCACAAATTAGATTTCCGACTGTCACGGCAAAGCAGTTTCACTTGATCGTATTGTTAAAGTTTTTTTGAGCAAATTGACGAAGTTTACAACTACGAACGAAAATAGTATTAAAAGCATTATTCTGTCATAAAGTTTTATTTTCATTAGTTAATAGTACTTCCACTCCACGGTAAGTTTATTTTCAGGTGGCATTTACCATGGGAAGGGTTAATCCTTTCCTACCATGGGAAAAGTGACTTTTGCACCATTGATTTAATAATAAAATAACTGAATGGTTGAGATGTATTACTTGCTACCCTTTGGAAACTTTTTGTTTTTGCAAAATCACAAAAATGCGGACCCCACACGTAAATAGAATATCGTTTATTTGTTTGGGCTGATTTTTTTTATTGAATGGGCCTTGTGTTTATGGACTCAAGTGAACCCGAAAATAAGCCTTTATAGCGAATAACTTACAAGCTCGTATGACTAAAAAGGCTCCGTTTAATAAACGTCATTTCATCAAGAATTTTTTATTTTGATAAAAAATTGTAAAAAAAATTAAAACTCTTGTTTTAGAAAACTAAAGTCAGTAGATAATATTGTTGTACAATTTATACACGGAACAATAGTCAATCGCTAATTAATTAATTAAATTGATTTTCTTATGTATCTTCAAAATAATAATAAGAGAATTTATAACACAATAATTTGACGCATAAATCGTGCTTTGACATTTAATCCGTACGGACCACGGTCTGTTGCTAGTTTTTTTTATTAAACATTTAATCCTAAAAATCATTAAAAAAAAACCAAATAAAACTAAACGAAAAAAAAATCAAAAAGAAAAACCAAAAAAAATATTAAAAATGGTTGTTCCCCAAAGCCTATGTAAAAACTAAAACACTAAAAAAAATGGCTTGTTCGCCAAAATGAAAATAAAACAACAAAAAAAAAAATTGAAAACAAATGCTTGTTCGCCAAAGCATGCATAGAACAAGGCATTTGCATTATTAAATATTAACGAGGGGTATACTTATCAATAATTTTAGTCTGAGATGCAGAAAAGAAAAAAATCCGTCAAGAACTGAGATACATATGGTGGTGGTGTACAAAGTAATGTTTTCTGAGAGGGGAGGTGTAATTCAAGTTTTAATTTAATATAACATTCAATTATGTTTGTTCAAACCAAAATAACAAACAAAACATATAGCAACTTGTTACATTGGCATGTGTAGGTAAAAAGTGACATTTTTCATGGTGGGAAAGGATTCACCTTTCCCAGGTTAACCTTCGCCTATGTCAACTTTTATTCTCCTTTAAGAAAAAGTTAGGAGGCTAAACAAGTTTTGGGAGAAGCTCTAAAAATAAAAGGAACTTTTTTTATGGAATTTTGGGAGAAGCTCTAAAAATAAAAAGAACTTCTTTTAAATGAACAAATTTGATCAAAAGCAACTTTAATATGCCTTTTGTAGGCTTTTTATTAGTCTGCACCACAAGTACAGTACCAGTCTTCCAATCCTGCACAATTTACTTTTTTTTTACCTCCTGCTTTTAAACTTGGTTGACCCTCTTTAAATTAGTTAATGGACACTTTTCTGTTGGAAAGGAGTTTTGGATTTTTTCATAAGAGTTTTGGATTCTTTTTGTTCTCCGTATAAATAAGGTTATAGCATCAGAAATAATTTATGAATAAATTTTATGTATTTTTGCAATTTTTTTGTATATGCCTTATAATAATATTAAATATATTATGATAAAAATTATGACTTTGAAGAAAATATTTTATAAAATGGCTTTAAGTTTAAAAGTATTTTTTAAGGAAAATGAAAATAACAAAAGCTTTAGACATATGTTAGTATTTCTCCTTCATCAAAGTTTGAACGCAAATGTTAACATGTTCTCCAAGGGCATATGCTAAGAAATTTAAAATAGAAATAATTGTCTTGAAAGTTGTGCATTCAACTTTATTCAACTTGTTAGAGTCGAAATTTTGTTATTTTCTATGAAAAAAATTATAATTTTGGATTTCTTAACTTGTACCCTTGAGGTACAGGATAACAAGACCCAAGTTTGAATTTCAATCCTTCTGACCAATAAAATTGTAAGTCTATAAGCCGCAGACGTAGAAGACATTTTTCTTGTTGCTAAAAGTTACTTCCTCCGTCCCAGATTAACCGAGCCAAAAGTTCATTTCACACGTATTAAGAAAAATGTATAAATGAAGGAGAGAGAAAAATAGTTTTAAGTGCACTTGTTAAGTATTGGTGCATTCTTCAGTGTCATATATGTAAAGTGGAATATATTGAATTGAGAATGATGAAAGTAGTATTAATTAGAGTTATAAAGGAAAAAAAGTAATTAAAATTGTATTAAAAAGTGAAATGGCTCGGTTAATTTTTTGCAAATGGCTCGGTTATTATGGGACTATAAATAAAAACTATGATTCCTTAAAAAAAACTAATTTGCAATAATTTATTGATTTTCCCTAAAAAAACAATAATAATTTAATTTTAAAGCAAAGAGCATAAATAAATTATACATTTTCTTTTTACTATATGTTTATAGTATATTTGAATTAAATATACACATTTCCAATAAAATAAATGAGATAACATTCAATGCCTTGTCCCATGAACCGACAACATTAATTTTTTTTTTATTACGGTAATTGTTTGTTTACCTATTTTTTCTCTCAAAATAATTGTCATTTTAGAATATCAATGCATCATTTATTATGTTTTTCCATTATTATACCCTTATTTATTGAATTTAATTCAGCTTAACTACTCCACTAACTTCAATTAATAAGAGTGTTTTAGTAAATGATACTAATTTTACCATCAAAATCAACACTATTAATCATTTACTTAATAACCGTATATAAACCTTAAACAACTATTATTTAGAGACGGAAGAAGTATCAAACATTAGAATATTCTAGTGTATGTTTATGTGTGCATATCTCAGTTGGTAGGGATAATGCACTGTAGTATATAGGGTCAAAGTTCGAACCACAAATACACCACTCATCCGTCATAAATGTGAATTCTAACCACCAGACTAATTGAAAGAAAAAAAATATTCTAGTGTTTGTGCATATATCTATTTCAATATATAAAGGAAATACATCATTTTTGTTTGGATTTTTATTGGTCAATTTTACTCTTTGCTTATTAATATTATTATTACTCCATTTGTCCCTATATCTAAACACCTTTTGCATTTTTTCACATCTTAAGAAAAGTTGTTAGTTCATTTAATTTGTCTATTTTGTGTGTTAATATTACCAAATTGTCTTTTGTTTGTATGTGTATTAAATTTAACTTTTCATATTTCAAGACAAGTTAGTAGTATTAATTATGGATCTGTTTAGGAAAAAATAATAAATGCATTTTTTTTTGTGGTGGTTGAAGTTTGAACCCCAGACCTTGCATATATTATGCATTGTCTATGTCAATTGAGTTAAGCTTACGAGGACAATAATAAATGCATCTAGTAATTTGAAAAGAGGTTTAGATTTAGGGATAAAAATAAAATCAAATGAATGCTTCCATATAGATACGGAAGGGGTATAATTACAAGTTAGTTTAATAAAACATGTAATTAATTCTCTTAAAAATAGGAAGAAACTTAGCACAACAAGATAATAGATGGGATCTATAACAATATATAAAAAATACACCCTCCGATCACAAATATAAGCAAAAATCTATATTGTAGATTCATTGAATAGATAATGTATGTTATCTACAATAAAGACTAAATACATAATTTATTAAATGAATCTAAAACATGAGTTTTTGCTTATATTTATGACCGAATGATGTACACATTTTTGAGTTGAACTTTTTCTTTCGGCTTTACCCTATGTTGAAACTATTTTATTATTTTTATCATTTTATTTAAATTATTGATAAAAAAATTAGTTAAATCACATAAAATAGGGATAATTCACAACAATAGGAGGGACAATCTACAACAATAATAACAATATCGAACATTATAAAAAAAAAACTTTTTGTGACCTTATATAAAAATATATTGTGTTTAGATGTAACGTTTTTTTATCCAATTTTATCAATCACTTAATTGTTTTTTACGGTTTTATCGTTCCCTGTCAATTGAAGCGGAAAGATGGACACATTATTGTTTGACTTGACAATAATATATAAGAGATAGAAGATCACATATGATGTTGATTTGAGAACTCTGAAGTGTGCTCATAATCAAGGTCTCAAATTCAATTCTCTTTAGTGTTAATTTTAGATGTGCTGAGTTTACCTTTTTTAAAAAAGTATATTAGATACGAATAGATAACAAATAGACTACCATCAATGCCTGGTGGCATTTAACATGGGAAAAGGGATCTTTTCCCATCATGGGAAAGTTTTTTAAACCATCAGTTTAAAAGGGAACATTGATTTTACTATAGACTATCTACACTATATATTTTTTCTCACTGTCATCAACCTCTCAATGATGCACAACCAGACTCAGCCATAGGAGACAAACAATAATTTTTATTTGAAATATAGCATAATCATTAATAGGCCAAGCACAAGAAGTGCATATGCAGCAAACAGATACAACACAGAGAGTGCACATCCAATACAGGAGAGAAAAAAGGTACAAGCCACCAAATTCACACTACCAGTACCGCACAGAATGAAAGAAATAACAAACAGAAGGCCAGAAAACGGGCCTGCAGTACCCCAATACACAAGCAGCACTGACAGCCGAACCAAAAATGGAAAAATGGATAAAAATAAATATTTTAACCTTAAAAATTCACCTTTTTTTACTCCATTGATTTGACCCCTTTTTTTTCAATCTGAAATATATTTTTAATTAAATGTTGAAGATTCCTTAAACCCAAATTCCCGACAAAAACTCATTTTTCAGTACCAAATTTATCTAAAAACCCAACACGTAAATAGCAAAAGATTGCCGAAGCTTCCATAAAATAAGGTCGAAGCTTGTTGGAATTAGGAAAATGGGTTAAAGAAAACTGAATTTAGAAAATGGGTTAAAGCTCATTTGATTCTGGGACAATAGCTAAGATATATGCTCTGTAACTTTTGGATTTGAGAAGATAATGAAATTGTTTTTTTTTTTTGGTGGGGGATTGAGAAGAGGATGAAGATGATGAGCATAATAGATTTAAGCTGAAATCAATTGTTTAGAGGTGGCTCTTGGACTCAGATGGTGGTGGTGGGTCTATTGGTGTCTCATTAGAGGTTGAAGACAGTGAGAGAAGAAAGATACAGTGTGAAAAGTCTTTAGTAAAATCAATGTTCCCTTTCAATCTGATAGTTTAAAAAAACTTTTCCATGGTGGGAAAGGATTCCCCTTTCCCATGTTAAATGCCACCTCAATGCCTCTAACGTATTTTTTTCTTAAGATAATGAACCTGCAAATCAATATAATATGAGTTTATTGTCAACAACAAAATGCATAGTATGTTGTATTTATTTATTTTAAAAGAAATAGATAGTTGATAGTTTATAGAAGAATGAAGATGAACATAGAACACTCAATTGAATTTAAGATTTTTTCTATCACGTTCAAATTTGCATCGAATGAAAAGTCAAATATAATAAGTTTATCTTTAAACTTGCTGTGTGTGTGTTTCTTTTTTTTTTAAGATCGTAAATAATTGCTATTTTCAATAAAAAATTAGTATTATTTTTAGGATTTGGATCCTCGGCAGCCAAACTCTCTGCTGCCATCGTGCTGCCTTACACCAATCGTTAGATCCACTCTGCTTAAAATGTTAAAAGCTCATTAAAATCTGTTTTCAAGGCCACACTTTTTTTTTTTGAAAGAATACATATTTATTGTTTTCAATATACATACTCCTGCACATATTAATAACATACCCCATATTCAAAGTTTTTTTGTTGATAAAATATTCACAATGTTAAGACTAATTAAAAATATCCCTAAAAAAAAGACCAAGTAAAATACATGTTCCCATAGTACATCAAATAATAAAAAATATATATATACCCTCTCCGTCTTTATATATAAGCATCCATTTGATTAAAAATTTGTCTTTAAATATAGACATTTTTTTACATATGTATTTATTTTTTCCTTTAAACATACCCCTAATTAGTACTACTAACTTACCTTAAAATAAGAAAGATTAAATTTAACACACATACAAAAAGGACATTATAGTGATATTAACTTACAAAACATACACATTAAATGCACTAGCAAATAATTTACTATCGAGCAAGAATCATATTTGTTTAACGCTTTAGTTCATAGGAAAAATGTGTTCTGATAATCTTGAGTTTTGCAAAGAGGTAAGTAAAATTTGACAAAAAATTGTTGTAATCAGGAATCTAAGTCATGTTCTCCTGAATAATTTGTGTTTGGTGAGTTTATTAACCACTATAGCTCAACTGAATTGTTTGGTTAAATGAAGATAAAATAATTGACTTTGTGAAATAGTGTTTTTTTATAAGTTAATTCAAGTAGGTTATAGTTTAAAGTTTGCAAGTTAAAACTTATAGCTATTCACTTTTATCTCAATTTTACCCCTACAATCTTAATTGAAAAAATATTAACTAATACATATTTTTCACTTTTATCTCAATTTTACCCCTACAATCTTAATTGAAAAAATATTAACTAATACATATTTTTCTTATGTCATTTCATATTTATAATATTTATACGCTAATCCAACCTCTAATTTTATCAAACACTACAAAAAGAATATTAGCACCAAATTATAAAATAAATTAAAACCTGGTTTGATAAAAAAAAATTAATACGTACGTAAAGGTGTACTATACAAAGCCAAATTAAAATAGTAGCATGAGCGAAAATAATTACTTTACACCATACACCATTGAATGTAGTGTTTTTTCTTTTTCAACGAGCTATTGATATTTGATAGCACTTTAGCCGAATCTGAACAATAACAAGTGGATCCAAAGGCTGATGTAAGGCAGCAGAGAGTTTGGCAGGTGAGATCCAAATCCTTATTTTTAGTTGCCTTAACCAATGCAATATTGCATAGAATAGGAAAACATTTTTTTTTTTTTTTACAAAAGAATAGGAAAACACTTGAATTTACGGTGCTTAATAAAATTAATAGTAAAAATAACTAATAAACTAACTACTGTATTTTTTAGTATTTTTTAAGGGTCTTATTAACGAGTGTCTCTTTTTTTTGAACAAATCAAAATGATATATATTACTAAACCAACGATGTTTCCCCCCGCACAAGGTGTGCAACGAAGAAAAACCGACAAGTATTTACAAAGTTAAGGTGTCAAAACAGAGCATCATCCAAACCAACAGTTACAAAAGAGCACCCATACAAAGAGTGGGATGTCTCCACCACTAGTAAAAAGAATAAACAAAAGTCACCTGTTTGGATTTTAGCCAAAGGAATGAATGGAGTTTAACTTGTTCGATGAGCGTAAAAGGAGAGGAAGCCGTATTTTTGAATATCTGGCTGTTCCTTTCCCTCTAAATCACCCAAATAGTAGCAAACCAAATAATCTTGAGAAATACCTGTGTAGAGAGTGGCATACCCGCCATTTTAGTGAACCGAAGGAAATGATGTCGAAGCTCACCATCGTGCACAAAGGAAATGCCTAACCAATTCAAAACAAGCGCCCAAAGATTTACTGACAGCGTACAATGAAGAAATAAATGAGTTGCTGATTCAGAACAGTCACAGCCAACAATACACGACATAGATGAGGAAGGGAGAACACCGCGACGCATCAAGTTGTCTCTAGTTGGCAAGCGATTACGAAGAAGACGCCACACCAACAAAGACACCTTCGAGGGGACATGTATGTGTCAAATGACATCAACAAGAGACCTGTCCACTATATCGTCTGTAGTAGTGAAAAAACGGTATGCTCCCTGAACTGTGTAACCATAAATAGGGTCGAGAGCCCACCGCCACCTGTCATGAACAAAGTCCTACAAAACAATGTTATGTAATAACAAACAACACTCCCTCACAGACTCCTCTTCCCACGCAAACAAACGACGTCTCCACACCTAGGCCCCTCTGTCGATTCCCCAACCGCGACCCTCCATCTCTCCTACCGAGCACTCCTTTTCCACCGCCAAATCAAAAAGGCGGGGAAACTTCAACCTCAATGGCATGTCTCCAACCCACCTGTCATACCAAAACAAAGTATCTCTACCATCTCTAACGACACGCCTAATGTTTTCTTCAAACCAATTCCCTCGCCCACCCCTTCACGAATACGACACAACATCCTCCACCACACCGATGAGTTTCTCCCTCCCTCCCTAATCCGGCCCCCAACCTCACTGTAGCGGGCTTTCAGCACGTGGTACCACAAACCCCCTTCTCCGTTGTCAATTTCCAACACCACTTACCCAACAAAGAAATATTAAAGGCTCCCATCCTCCTTTGGTAAGCAAATCGAGTCCCACTTAATCCAAGCTATTTTCTTATTAGCCTCACACCACCA
>Ga0315915_1005638_pt1 | contig 15548 bp, 7 predicted proteins | sample MpolbnodulesMG_FD_207738 | JGI IMG/M metagenome (GOLD analysis project Ga0315915, IMG submission 207738) | Medicago polymorpha root nodule microbial communities from Los Angeles, California, United States - branched nodules | ecosystem: Host-associated > Plants > Roots > Nodule | place: USA... | reverse complement strand
AAAACATTGAACATGATTATGATCGGATCTACGACGTGTTTGATTTATCAAGATATTAAAACTAGGGTATTAGGAATACCTGAATAAAGCTTTCATGGCAGCCCTCCCTCAACAACAACAACCGTAAACCGAGAGGAGGTGATAATCTGAAACACACAGCAAGGGTTAGCGGCGACTGATTTGGTTCTTTCTCAACCGGTACCTTTATGCCTCAAGTTCTCTTCAGATGGGGAGAAGAGAGAGTTTTGCCGTGTACGGTGTATTGGGGACCATAGCCTCTTTTATATTGGATGGCCATTAGGGTTTCCCATTATTCCGTTAATGGGCCATCCGGACATCCATTCATTGAGTCCATATTAACTAATTAAATATTTAATTAATTATCCAATTAGAAATCTAATAGCCTTGTTACTTAATTTGATCACTAATCAATTAAGACTCACAATTGATAAATAGCTAATATAATTATTATTACGATATTTGCCCACATAATGATATTGGAATATAATTAAATAATAAAATATTCCAACATTTGGGTCTTGACATGTAGTTTTTCTTTTTTGCTGTACTTTGTTTATGTCGAATTTGTATTGTTTGTTAAACTTTTTATGTTCCTCTAACACATTTTATGCTGGATAAGATGCATTATTCGTATTAACTATATTCCATTTTTGCTTGTTAAAAAGAAAAATAAATGTAAGTGACCTAATGATTCAACGAACTTGTTACCAAAAACACATTCATTATATTCATAGTTTTGGGAAAAGAGTGAGTTAATGGAAGAAAAAAATAGTGAACGGAGGAAAGTAAGCGTAAGGCTCGAGACTAAAATGGAAGCTGAGATGAGAAATTGCATCACTAAATCATTTCCTTCGTCTCTATAAAATAAAATTAAAAACAAGAAGTCTCAATAAAATACAATTAGACACATCAACCTCACTATCATTAAAGTTATTGACCACCCTATTGTTGTGTTATGGGTGAGTTAGAAATGGTATATTGGATGAAAAAGTATTCAATGTTAAGTAGGAGTATATAATTAAGCGAGAAGACATGTATATATAATATCTTAAAATTTAGGGTGAAGATGTAGATTTCAAACTGAGTTCAATGTGAAGATTCTTGTAAAATAAAAATTGTACAAAAGTTGCTTATGTTTTGGATGTGTTTTTGTTTGTGTAGAGATTTTCTATCATGGATTTCCCAACACATGTGTAAGAGTTTATTCAAAATTCATACAGTCAAATTGAATATGTAGAACCTACTTAATAGCTAATAAGAATAAAACTACATGGTTAACTCTTCAAAAAGAATTACTTCCTTAACATGTGTTTTTGAGGGTACAAGTTAACATATGTTAAAAAAAAAAAAAATCTGCAGAGTCAACTCTAATAATATATTTTTAATCACTCTAACTTCATTAAAAGTAATTCTATTCAAATCATCTTGCGACTCAAAAATGAAGATTTTTAATCCTTTCAACTCTACTAGTACATTCCTTCAAAAAAAAACTCTACTTATTCACAATTTTATTCCATTCTTGAGAAGTTAGAAACAAATAAATTGATAATGATGGCCACTTAAATAAGGGACCAGCCCAAACCGACCTTCGAATTGGTCTACCATTCAATCATGATATGCATTCAGCAGTAACTGAGAAAACACCACTACAATAGGGTGACATCGCACTTTCTCAATTTTGTGACCCCAAGGTGAAAAAAACGAGAAGGAAATTCTTCAAAATGGTTCCTTCTCAATTTCTCCAACACAAATGCAACAAAAATACTTGTGCATATAGACTAACCGAACATTTTTGTTAATAGTTTAGTTTGGTTAGAACAATTACCTAGTTGTTCTAAAAAATGTTTCTGTAAAGACATGATTGATTTACCTTCTTATCGTTTTCGTTACTCTTGTTTCGATGAGTTTGGTTTATGCCCCCTCACCCTTTGTTTTTATACTTTATATTAATAATACCTTGAGAGAAATTCTATAAGATTGACCGTACAATGTGGTATCAACATAGTTGAAATGTCAATGTGTTATCATGATACGATCGTTTTTAATTTTGTTAAAAAAAACTTCACAATCGTGGTAAAACAATACCTTACATCAGATTCTGTATAACAAATAGCCATCAGCCTATGATTCTAATCGTCTCAACTATTGGTGCGGATTAATTTATTCTAATCATCATTTGTACCTAGGTCTTCAGCTAAACCAAATTTGTTTGTTTAAAGGATACACCTCATAATCTTTTTGTTGTTTCTCCAAAAAGGTATTGTTGACTTTCTTCAGATTTGAAGCTGCGAAAACGCACACAATCATAGATTTAATTTGAGAGTATCACTTTCATTTGAGCCACTTGGTCATATCATATTTTTATTGGACAGCATCTTTAACCACATAAAGAACAGACAATAACAAACGGCCAAAAGTTACTAAAAGAAAATTCAATGAACATGTTAATAATGACTCTCCTTCTATTTACTTTTAAAAGAGCATGTAATTTTTCAATGTTGTTGATTTAAAAAGTTCAAATGATAATGATAATATTAGCCCAGTGATATGGGAATTAAGATATCGAATGATACTTGAAAATAAACATATTTCATATTAATTGACATTTAGAGTTTTTTTTTGTCTCACAAAGAAAAACAAGAAAAAAATTACTATGTTATACGAAAGGCTCTTATTTTTTAAGCAAAGAGGACTAATATATATTTATAAGATTAATTGTTATGCATTTGGACAGTATAACTTTTTAACCATATAAGTATTGTGGAGATATTTTGTAAACAAAAAACAACCTTATAGTAGCATAGATTTATTAAGGCCTCATAAACACAAGACGTGAACAAATGGACAGAGACAAAACAAGGCACGGGCGCACAACCAATTGAAAAAAGGCTAAAAACAAACTCCTAACAGCAAAACCAAAACAGCACCAACAGACCACAACCGAAAAGCCACTCCACACCACACCACAGTACTAGAATTCCAACACAGATAAATAGAACTATAACCAAAACCTGCTCCCCCTTCAAACCCCTAATTAGGCCGGCTTTCTCTTGAGGCATTCTCCCAGATCCCAACACCATTCATAGAAGATACAAGTAGGCGTTTTCAGCCGATGTAGCTTCCACCTCCATGAGAGCCCCTTCACTTCCTCTACCAATTCATCACCCCCCCGAGATATTATTAAACACCTTGTCATTCCTAACGCACCACATGACCCATATAGTTGGGGAAAAAAAATACCATTATTGCATAACAATTAAACTATTTTTTTATAAAAACAAATTTAGAGTGAGAGGATGGTCCCCTAGTCAAAGACGACCCAATTAAACTCTTATGTAACCAAAAGAATTATGAGTTAATCTTGTTTGGTCACAAGACCAAATGATAGCGCTTAGACACACACAACATAATACATGCTTTTTTTTTTAATGATTATACTTTTTCTTGATGTTTAATATTTTGTGTGTGTCTAAGCATTATGCATTTGGTCACGTGACTATGGAAAACTGGCTTAAATACTCTTCATATAAATAGGATAACTTAATTAAGAGTGATCTGAGAATGTGACATAGTGGACAATAAGGGGCGGTCAAATAATAATAATGCATGGTGTAGTAGTTTTTTTATATTTGATGGGACAATATAGTACTCTTATAGTTGGTGAAAGAGAGATGATTTGTTTTATCGGGCCCCTAATAACAAATACTTTTGGAATCATAATAGGAAACAGTATTAGTAGTTTAGTACTATTGTTAATGGTTGAATTAAAAACTACTTAAGCATAGAATTGGATGGTATAATCAAGTGATTCATAAACTTTACTATACAATAAAACGTTTAGAAGGATTTGAGTTTAATTCATGTGTAAAACAATTATTGATCAGACAATATTTATATCACGATCAAACTCACGTTACGAGAGTTCTCTTCACTTTTGAATCGGAAGGTTAATGGAATTGGATTGTATAAGTAAAGTACGGATGAGAGAACGTGCACTTTTGACTCCTGTTATTTGGTCTGTCTGCTTATATTATTATTGGAACCAATTATTAGTTGTCTTAAATAAATTACTACATTTTTGGGGCGCTTCACGTGCTACATGAATAATTAACCATAGACTTTTTATTATCTCATGGCTATGATGTCATTTCATTTTGAGTCCCGTGGAAAGCGATTACTAACTGTTTACTTTGTAGTATTGCTTAAATAAAGTAAATGTTTTCTTGCTAATAACTTCCTTCTTTTTAAATTTAATTTTGTATTCGTTTTGATCAAGTTAATTCGTGTTTGTTTGTGCCTCTCACTTTCTACAAGTGACAGCTATCTTAGCATTAGCTAGTTGAACATGAGGTTGTTTTCGGTGGCAAATCAAGCCCTAGCTCATGGACTTACTTTTGAGTCCTTGAGTCGATTGGATTAGTGGTGAAAGAAAAATATGGAGTTAAAAATACAAAATATACAAAAATATATTTGTATTCTTTTTTTAAATTTAGGGGATTTAGTTGAACCTCTTCAAAAGAGCTTCCTCGGTTTGTAGTTGGTCCATTTATTTATAATAATATATAGATACAAATAAAATATTTGTATCTTTTTTTTCCCTTCAAAAAGAAAAAGATACAAATAAAATATTTGTAAAATTTATTTAAAAAAATAAAAATAAACCCATCAATTTGTTTCTTTAAAAAAAATCTCAATTTTCACCCTTACAACACATTGACCAATTTAAGGATCTCGACAACACGTTATCCCTTGCACGACAAAGGAGTCAACTAATATAAAAGAATAAGCTATGACGTATTTCTCTCTCTCTTGTTTCTCTTTGAATGATGATTTTTAAGTCTAATGATAGGTCCTTAAGTTATGCAAAATTCAAACATTGTTTATTATTAAATGGTTAAAATAAGATTTTTATCCCTAAAAAATATAGCAACTTTAATTTATTATCCATCTATTTTTTTTTCTTTCAATTTGTGGTCCTCTAAATTTTTGTTTTTCAATCCTTACCATTTTTTTTTTACAAAAGTTCACATCTCATGTTCGAAGTGACATTTTTTATAACATGACATTATTAAGACTAATATATCATTAACTATTTAATCTTTAATTTAACAAATTTATCTTTAATTTTAAGTTATTGTTAAGTTAACAAAGATTAGAAATTAAAATTTTCAATTATTAAACTAATGATATTTAAACTTCTTATCATTGACAATGAGACATGAACTTTTGTTAAAAAAAAATAGGGACTAAAATTGAAAACATGAAATTTATAGGAACCAAAAATCGAAGAAATTTTAGAGGGATTAAAAATGAAAGTTAAGAGAGACCAAAAACATATTTAACCCTTAAATAATTTATGAGTAGTTTCTATTCAACAAACCAATTTATGTATTAATCACACACACACACACATATATATATATATATATATATATATATATATATATATATGTATATGTATGTGTATATATATATATTAATCATATATATATATATATGGGTTAAACTATTAGATTTACTATCCTAAAGTTATTCATTCACTCCTAAATATCTCTTGCCAATTTTTTCTTTTGTTGTTAAAGAAGGCCAAGAAATTTTATCAAAAATGATAAGGCGGACAAACAATGCCATTTTCGCCGCCATAGTTGTGTTGCAAAGTGTAATCAAGATTATAACAACAAATTTAGGAGAACTCTCAGTGCAATATAAGGTGAACATTACATTGCAAAATAAGTGGAGAAGAGGGCATTCATGTGCCCCAACCATTCACGTGAAGCAAAGAAGTGTTTACTTATAGGGAACATTTTAGTTTTATGGCCAGCAAATTTGGATTTCAAATACAAGTGTAGGATTCATTCATACATGAGGATAAAATCGGGAAACAAAGCTATGAGATGTAGTAATAAAAATAAGGCTAAAATGTGTTATTAGTCCTTGTAAATATGGGAAGCAATCCTCTCCTGCTTCTCTCTCATGCCTTTTGTCCTGCTCTTGATCTGAACCAACCATCAATTAACTTGTGTTGTTGATTGCCTATAGTTGACTGAAATTGATGGTCCAGATCGCGCAACACTGTCATGCGGCAGCAGAGAATCCAGGTCCGTAAATATGGCATGTTTCGGTTTTGTTCCCTACAAAAGAAAAAACTTTTGAAAAATGTTTGTAAATTTTTTCGTTTTTTTAAAAAGTATCTGTACCCACTTTCTTGTTGATTTGGTTCATTTTTGCTTATGTGGCAGGTGTTGACTGTACCCACTTATACACGTAACACATATGTGGCATTTAACTATTTTATAGATCTTTTTAATAAAAATTAAAAAAAAAGAGAGAAAAAAAATCATTTTTAACTTTCTCCATCTTCCTTCCTTCTCCTATTCTTCATCATATACTCATACGTTCATCATAAACAAACCCAAATTAAAAAAAAAATTACTGAAATTATCATGGTCTTCCTCCATCTCCACCTATGTCCCCCCAAGCCTCACAACTGTTTCAACACAAGTTTGAATGTTGAGATTTAAAAAAAAAAAAAAAAAAAAAACATGTTTGTTGACATAATTGAATATTCAAAAACAAAATTCATAAAGCTTCATCATATTCTGGGTTTGTGATGATTCTCCCACTTCTCATCTTCTCCACGTCTATTTCAACAACACCAACAAGATTGAATCCACCTTTTTTCTTATTCCAATTTCTTTCAATCGCAACAAAGGAAGGAGTAGATTTGGAAAGATGAATCGTTCTAGGCGCAACTACGTATTTATTTTAGTAAAATCATTATTATTCGGTGTGGCGGGAAACATCGTCGTCGAGTTTACCGACACCGAAATACCAATTCACGACGACTAAGGTTCGGGTACGAAGGTGAGGGAATGGGAATAGTGAGAATCAGTGATAGTGTAGATTTCATCCTTGCGCAACTAATTTAACCAAAAACATTTATGTTCTTTTAGGTATGTTGCTTCACTACATTGGATTCAATTCAACACCAACGAGAAAAATAAGATCTGCATTTTCTGGGTTTGAGGAAAACAAGATCTGAGTTTCGTGTTTAAAGAGATTGATCTTGAGAGAGAAGAGAATAAGAATTTCTTAAATGCTTTGTGTTTGAGAGAAATTTGTAGAATTGGGTTTTGTATTTTGATTTGGTTGAGATGATACTGAACAAGTTGTCTTGATATAATAATTGGTTTCTTAGGGAAGCTAATTGAAGATCTTGCATTGTTGCTTCCTTGATCGAGATAAGAAAGATGAACTTATTTTCTCATATAATTTTACTTGTAAAGATTTCATTCTAGTGTGTAATGTTTTAAATAACATACTAAAAAAATATTGAACATTTGTAACTAAAAATAATATATAATAGATTTTCCTTCATCAAATTAGATGTTGAAAAAAGTAAAACACATTGTTAAATATATGACTTAATAATAACATATACAAATAACTAATACACCTAATATTAAAGATCAATTGTCATGCAAAATCTCATTTGGTGGCAATGACATCTTTTGATGGTGGCAACAAATAGATCTAGACTTTTGGCTTTTGTATGATTTAATCATTTCATCAATAGTAGTTTCATCTAATTTTGCATAGTCAATATTCGCCAATGATCGTAGAATTTTCACCATTCCTTGGCAATGAAACTGCAGGATTTTTGATAATATCATGATTTCATTCACTCTCTTTATAGAATAATTAATTTCTTAACCTAAAATTTTCTCCTTTTCAATCAATTAAAAAATATGGTTTGAATAAAAAGATATTTATGGGAGTCCATGAGTTTGAGTGACCCATCTAACCTAGTGATTCAACCTAACATGTATTTTATCCAAACCGGCTCATGACTAAGTTAGGTTGGTATGACTAAGTTAGGTTGGTAAGGGTTAACTATAAAAATACGAGTTTTTTACCCTACCAAAACAAATCAAGTTTGATTGAATCGGGTAACATGTTTGACAAAACCGACACAACTCATGAACACCTAAAATTAATATAGTGTATGTATTAAAATTTCATTTATTTGCTTGTAAGAATGTATGTCCATGTGCACAAAATGTTAATATATTATTTATTTTAAAACTTTAAGTTATTCACATATAAAAAGATGTGAGCTTATTTTCTACTATACAATATTGCTTGTGAGACACATATTATGTTTTTTTTATGTCGTTTCTCTTTGTATTTGTTTCTTATCTTCTGTTGAATATTATATTATTTGTGTCATGCAATACTATTATATCATTTAGTTACAAATTAATATTTTTTTGTTTCATTTATAAATCTATATGAATTACACTATTATATTACATGTATCACGCAATACTATTATATCATTTATTTACAAATTTTGTTTTTCAAATCTATCAATTTGTTGATGATGTAATAAATGCATTGTTAATGTTATTGTAAAGATGTCACATATCATGTATTAATGTAAAGTTTTTGTTTTAATGTACTTTTTTTAGAAAATTTATTGCAATTATATATAGTATATATTGATTATTTAAGTAATAAACTACTCCCTTTGCTCTAATATCTAATCAATATAACAAAATACACATCCCTTAAAAATTTAGTTAACTATATTTAATTGATAAAAATAAAAATCATATTTTCTATTTTGAACTTGTTATGGAAATCAAATATTAAAAAAATATACTATATTTCAATAGTTGAAAATGTGGATTGCGATCCATACAGGTTCAAGATATGTGAGAGTCGTTGGATTTAAAAAAGTTAAAAGAGTTAATCTATGATGGAGACATGTGAGATAGAATGAGGGACGCATGTGCATGTGGTGTGAGTCACAGAGCTTGTACACCTTTCTACTCTCGTATTACTACGTTGTCAATTGCTCGTTCTCATAAAAAACAGGGAAAAATCCACCTTAATAATGTAAACGGTCAGATAAAGTACTAACGGGTTTTTCGATGTAAGGACAAATAAGCAAAACCAACTATCTCAACATGTGGAACAATCACATCCATTCATAGGCAACTCACAAAAAAGGTTAACTTATCAGACGAGCAAAATTTCTTCAAACTGATAGAGATCAATGTAATGTGATAGATTTTCACGTTCCCCGCTCTCCATGCACACACACTCTCCCTTATGACTAGTTACCTTGTATACTTTTGATGTTCTTGTTGGCACACCTTGTGCTGATAAAGAGTCTTTTTGATAGTAATATATTTCATTTTGACTTGTTAAAAAAAAATCATAAAAGTCATAATTTACAAAAAAAAATAATACCTGTGATCAAAATAAAAAATATAAAGTTTTCGTATAAATCATATTCTATTTTCATTCATATGTTAGAATATCAACAAATGCATCAATAAAAGAACTCAAAATAAAGATTCCCCTCGCACAACGACACAATTTTATTTCACTGATGTAACCTAACATACAATATGAATTAGATTACAATAATCTTCTCATTGTAGAGAGAAATGAGTTGAGTTGTAATTCATAAATGATTTTCTACATTATAGTGGATGAGTGCAGTTATCATGCCGGCGTAGCAAAGACTCTAATTCCGTGTCATAATTGGGTTGAGTGAGTGACTTACAAACACACAAACTAGAACAAAATTAACCAAACATAACACATGCACTCTTCTTTTAGTTTTTCTTTTTATTTTTTCATGTTAATTAGTTTTAATTTTTGTCTCTCCTTTTCTTTTACTTCATGTCATTGATTAAGAAAGTCTTTTCACTCTCAAAAGCTTCAACCAAAAAGAAAGAAAAAGATAAAACTCAATTAATCTGACAAAAAATCTACATGCCCCCACACAAATTAGTCACACGGTTGTAGATTCAACTTCTAGTATCCTAATAATATTTGTTGTAGATAATTTTTAAGTATTTTTGTTAGCATTTTTATGAGTTTTGACATATGCTCTAAAGTTAATGAGTTTGAACCCAAGTCACCTAAAATTTTAGTTTACTAAAAAATTAGCTTTAGTTGGGAACGGTTTATAAAAATTAACTTTAGTTTTTTCAGAGTCTTAAAATCTACTTTGACTTTATTTGAGATGAAACCCAACTCATGTAGATGTGAGTGAGAGTCAACAAAAAAATAATGTGTGGGTTAAAATTAATAATAAAACCTAAACCAAACCACTTACTTAATTTGCACTTGAAAGCAAAGAAAATTACGGTTATAGTCTGATCAAAAAGCAAAACAAACTATTTCTTCTCTCTCTCCAGAACTAATTTAAGATTCTCGAAGCTTCTTCTTTATCTACTGATATGGATGTTATTGCTATAACTATAACTGAATTAGGGAAGATAGTTTCATTTTTGTGTTACAAAACAACATGGCAGGTTTCTTCTCTCTAAGCAGTGGAAGAGGCAAAGAAGAAGCAAGAGAACAAGAAGAAAATAACAACAACAGTGGAAATAATAATCAGTTTTTGTTCAGAAACGAAGAGATCTACAACAAAGGTTTTGAGATATGGCCACAACAACATCAACAATCTTCTTTTCATCATCATCAACAACAACATCAACAAAACATTAACAATTTTTACTCTTTTGGTGTTGGAAGTTCAAGAAGAAACGACGACAACAACAACGACAACGTTTCTGTTTCATTTTCTGATGAATCAACAAGATTTGGTTTAACAGTGATGAGGTCTTCAAGTGGTGGTGGTTTAGGTGGTGGTGGAATGAACTGTCAAGATTGTGGTAACCAAGCTAAGAAAGATTGTCCACATCTTAGATGTAGAACTTGTTGCAAGAGTCGAGGGTTTCAGTGTCAAACTCACGTGAAAAGTACTTGGGTTCCAGCTGCTAAACGCCGTGAACGGCAGCAACAACTCACGTCGTTGCAGCAACAAAATCAGCAGCAGCAACAGTTTCACTCGTCAAGAAGACACAGAGAAAATCAAAATGATCCTTCTGGAGCTTCTGGTTCTCTAACTTGTACTCCAGTACCTATCACTACCACAGGTATATATAGAAATATAAAATTTTGAACGATATACTCATTTTTATTTAGTTTCGGAGGAGTTGTTGAAAGATAGAGTATATATAAAATGAAAAAATATTACGAGGGTTTGAATTTTAGTGTTTAGTTTTTTGATATATAGCTAGGTCAGTGACGAATTTTCAAACTATATAGCTTAGTGATAGAGATCTCGAGGAGAAACTATATAGTTTCTATGAATCTATGATAAATAGGATACCTAATTGGTCTATATATTCTATATATCCATTCCTTTCATACTCTATCAACTTAGTTTTTTTTTTCTTTCTCTCTCTTTTTTCTCTTTCTTTTCTTGTGAAGATGAAAAAATTGTTAGGTAAGTGGTTCTTTCTTTCTTTTTAATTTGAAAATGATAGCTATATAGAAACAATTGAGGTTTCTCTTTTTGAATTTTTTGATTTAGATTTAATTTTTTATTTGATTTGAAATTAGGGTTGGAGTTGGGAAATTTTCCACCGGAGCTGAATTCACCGGCGGTGTTCCGGTGTGTAAAAGTGAGTGCAATGGATGCACAAGACGAACGTTATGCTTATCAAACAGCTGTGAACATAGGAGGAAGAGTTTTCAAGGGAATTTTGTATGATCAAGGACTTGAAGGTAGCTACACTAGCCCAAATGCTGCTGCTGGTGGTGGTGAGGGTTCTTCCGGTGGCGGTGGTGGCAGCGGCGGTGAAGGAAATCAACAAAATCTCATAACAACCACCACAAATGTGAGCAATCCATTTGAGTATTCTTCACTATATCCAGCTCCGCTTAATGCTTTCATGGCTGGTACGCAATTCTTCCCACCTCCAAGATCCTAAAGAGAAGTACCTATTTCTCTCTATCTATATATCTATTTGAATAATTATTTGAGTTTGAGTTGAAACAAACCATTAAGTATTTTTTATGGATCAATGTTAATTAATTTCAATGTATAATCTTAATTAACATTATATTATATGGATCAGCTCTGAAGTAGTAGTAGTAGTACTTAGGTACTATAGCTAGAGTACTATAGTTAAGTGTTGACAAATGATTATGAGGATGATGATTATTATTCAGATCAGTGCACGAAATTAAAGGGTGCAGGAATGTTTAATTTGTTTTGTTTTGTTTTGTCCAAATCTCAGTTCAGATTTTCATGTTATTTTGATTTTCATTACGCGGCGCAGACAACATTTGGATGTGTGCAAATTTTCAATATATATTAGTATGTTATTTTATCATATAGTATTTCTTTGATTTGATTTATTTATAGCATTTGAGGAATTAAAATTGTGTGATGAATGAGTGAGTGATGTAACTTTGTTTGTAGTTGGTGCTCAACTCAAAGCAACTTTTTCCTGATTATCTGTTCCCTTTGCCGCATCAAAATGGAACGAAATAGGTTTCGTGTTTGGTTCAACATAGAATTTTTAAAATCAATTATTTTTTTTGGTTTTCAACTTATCTTTTGCATGATTTCTGGGGATATGGAGCAGAGAGCTATAACTAGCTGGTGCTTCTTTTTCTTTTCTTTTATTTTGTCTCCCATGCATTGCATTGCATTACTCTTGTTCTTTTTCCTTCAATCAAAATCTGCATAGTATAATTACATTATTGCGTATAAATGGTGAATTAGAAGTAGCATTTACACCAACTACTTCTCTGAACACACAATAAAATGAGGCACCATAATAGACAATCCATGAACCATGGATGTCTACTTCGAAATGCTAGAGTTGGAAAAGGCATTCTTATATATGTTTAAATGCTTCCTCAAAATATGTGCATGTGAGAGTTGTGTTATGTTGCATACAAGTGGGTTACTGGCACATATGATATAGGTCGAGGTACATATGATAAGATATAGGGTTAATGATACTTTCATAGACTTCTGGTTTTAGTTCATTAGGAAGATTCACAAACTTTACAAAAATTTCCCTTGTTTTGTAATTAACTGACCCATTACATGTGCTTCAACCCTTCTTTTGATTGAGACATATATAGCTAGCAGTCTCTTTCTCTCATCTCTTCTTCATCAATCTTTTTTTCTTTTTATATATATTTTTTTATATATTTATGATAAAAATAAACCACTTTCTCATGTCTTTTTCTTCATCTCATATTTCCATCTTCCTCTAATCTTTTTTGATTCCTTTTTACATGTTTTATCAAGTAATACCAGAAAGTTAGTTGCTTTGTTCTCTATCATGTATATTCTCCCTTATAATGTACATCTAGGAAATGAAAAATTAAATGTTGTGATCTTCTGCTAACTAAGATCATTAAATCTGCATTATATTTTGATTAAGACTAAGGTTGACTCAATTTTATGGAGGCATGAGTAGTACTCTGAAAATGGCAGCAAGATTAATAAAGTTGCATGGAGTACACAATCATTATTGGTGATATATAATTGAACATGATATTTTGTCCCAAAAAACAATAATCTTTAATCTAGCTGTTCATTTTTTTTTTTGACTTATAATCTAGATGTTGATAGTAATTTAAAAGAACATATATAATCTACCCATTTCTTTAAAAAAAAAAATTAAAATCATTCCTCATCATGGTTCAATTCATTATAAGTACTTATTTATTTATTTTACTATTTCTTACTCATAATAAGATAAGTAATTTTTTTTCTGTTAGATGAATATACTATTTTTTGGTTTCAAAGTTCATGTACAATATAATATTTTGTTTTGGGTTAATTAAGTTTTTGGTCCCTATAAATATTTGCAGTTTTGTTTTTAGTCCCTATAAAAACAAATCACAGTTTTTAGTCCCTACAAAATTTTCCGTTAGTATTTTTAGTCCATGTTAAATTAAAATTTGTTTAATTATACTTAAACTTCTAAATTTTTGAAAGATTTTTTACAGATATGTTCATAACATCGTAAGACACTCTTTTATAAAATCTTTTAGTTTTTTTAACATGTAATGAATTAAATATGAATTTTTCTAAAAGCCAAATTTTCAAGATTATATTAATGAAAATTTGGACCTAATAATAAAATTTTGAGTTACTTTTTTGTGGAGGAACTTTGTATAATGTTCTAAATAAGTATGCAAAAAATATGTTAAAAATTTAAAAGTTTAAGCACAATTAAGCAAATTTTAATTTTACAAGGACTAAAAGTATGTGTTGGTCCCTGTTAAATTAAAATTTGTTTAATTATACTTAAACTTTTATATTTTTAAATGATATTTTTAACAGACATGTTAAGACCATTATAATAATCTCTTTTATAAAAAATTAGAATTTTTTAACATGTAATGAATTAAATATAATTTTTTTTAAACGCCAAAAATTCAAGATAAAAGTAATGAAAATTTGGACCTAAAAATAAAATTTTGAGCTAACTTATTGCGGCGGAACGTTTTATAATGTTTTAAACAAGTATGTAAAAAATCATTAAAAAATTTAAAATTTTAAGCATAATTAAACAAATTTTAATTTAACAAGGACTAAAAACACTAACGGAAAATTTTGTAGGGACTAAAAAGTGTGATTTGTTTTTATAGGGACTAAAAAAAACTACAAATATTTACAGGGACTAAAAACTTAATTAACCCTTATTATTACTAGTATCAAGATGAGCACTAACATGTATCTTTTTTCGTTTTTTATTGCATTTAACTATATGTTTATTTTATCGCATTTGGTTAAAAAAAATTGGAAGATTTAACTTATATTTGTTATTATAGTGGAAAAGTTTCTATTATAATAAAATTTAACTAATTTTTTTAATTAAAGATTTAGACAGTATTATATAAAAGATAAAATTGTAATTTGAATAGTTTAAATGAAGAGTATGATTGAAAGATAAAATGTCTACTCAAAATCATGAATGCACTTTATTATATATCAATACATGGATTTTGAATAAAACTATCTGTAGGTATACGAGGGGAGAAAGAGAATACATAAGTGGAACAAGAACATGGGTACAAATGTTTGGTTACTCCTTTACCAAACTACGACATATAGGCTTACTCAATCATCATCATGCTTGTTTAGCTATATGTAGTACATAGTTTCTAGTTGAAGTCATCCATCTATCATTAGAGTTACAATCACTCAACCACTTGTGATACATGTGTAATTTCAACCATTGATAAAAAAAATATCAAGAGTTAATTTTTTTTTTTTTTTTTTAACATTTTGGTTCATATGGGAAGATGTGATAGTAATTTGGAATTTTAACGTGAAGTAAGTATAATCTAGTCAAGAGTTAATATTTTAAAGTATACATGATTTACAAAATATTTGTAATGTCAAGTGAATATTCGTCTGTCTGCTTTCAGGAATCAGCGCATCCCTCACAAAAAAAAAAGTGGTATTAATAAAGTAGTATTGTCTGTCTGCTTTCAGGAATCAGCGCATCCCTCACAAAAAGAGTAGTATTAATAAACTAGTATCATTTTGATTTGCAATTTAGTATAAAATTGATCAAACCATTTAGGATATCAATAGATTATCCGTATAAATGTTCTCGTGAACTTACTTCGGTTGTTTGTTAAAGTGGATAGTTTATGCAAAAGGTGTTCAACCCTGAAAC
>Ga0315915_1005636_pt1 | contig 15548 bp, 13 predicted proteins | sample MpolbnodulesMG_FD_207738 | JGI IMG/M metagenome (GOLD analysis project Ga0315915, IMG submission 207738) | Medicago polymorpha root nodule microbial communities from Los Angeles, California, United States - branched nodules | ecosystem: Host-associated > Plants > Roots > Nodule | place: USA... | reverse complement strand
GGTTTATATATGAATTTAATTGTAGTAATTAATTTAATTTCATATTTTTGTACGTAAGAATTAAGATGAACTCTAATTTTGTAGGATGAATATGAAAGACGGATTTTTGAAAGGAACTCACAGCAAACAGAGGGGGATGATGTCTCTAATGACCATCAGTCAGACAACTTCATCTTCTTGGACGTAGTTGGAGGAGTCGACAAGAAAAGGACGCATATATGGTTTGGGGACAGAGGCAGGAAAATACAAGCCTTCTTCATCCAGATCATCTGACGGCATCTCACCATCTGAATATGAGCATATGAGGACTGCAATATCTAAAATGTCAGCTGAAAACATGGAATCTTTTACACAAGGCCATTCACATCTACCTCCTTATCGACATCATCGTTCGAGTTAGGATTAACATCTCTGTCCACCTACTTGATTATTTATCATATTATTTTGAAAATTTGATTATAACGTATAGTTTAAAAGTAAATGTTCTAATACTATTTAGTAATTATTTCTATATATTTTGATGGAAAAGATAAGTATTGTGATTCTTGTGAACGCAACCAAAAAGGTTTTTCATCAAATATTAATGTGATTTTTATCGTATTTTATCATATTAATGTATTTTATATTGTGATTTTTCATCACCATATTTTATTTTCAAAAAGAATTTTTAGAAATAATTCAGAAATTCCCAAACTAATTTTAAGGCAAAAAAAAAAAAAAATCCAATTTGCGACGGAAATTCTGAGTGTCACAAAAGTTTTGTCTTGCAATGTAGCGTCGAGCATCAATGCGACGCTATACAAATTCCCAGATTTTTCTGACGGTTGCAACGGATTAATCCCTGAGTATTTTGTGACGGATATCTATTTCGTCGGTATTTTGCGACGGAAAACTGGGTTTCATCGATCCATATTATGAGAGGTTTAGCGGCGGAAATTTTGTGTTTGCGACCAGAAGTCATCCGCCGCAATGAGTGACGGAATTGATAATCCCTCGCTAAATTTTTCCGACCCCCATTTTACGACGGATTTCCACAGCGTCGCAAAATCCGTCATAAAGTAGTTTGTTATGGAATTTTGACTATTTTGCGACGGAAATCGGCCGTCGCTAAATCTGAGTTTTCTAGTAGTGCGACAAGCCTATATATGAACATTTACGTCAATGAATCTCAATTTCCATTATTGTTTTCATTCTTCATCAAAAGACCATTACAGAACCTGACATCAAACCATTGGTTGAATACTAAAATGCAAAACTATAACCAATTCAATAAAGGTCATTATTACATCATGTAATCAATGAAAAACTTATTTAGCTCAATTTGAATGAATTGGTACAAATAACTTGAACCTATTGAACTAGGGGACTGAGCTGAGATGTAATGTCATTTATAGACTCCAATTCCATCTTAGTTTCTTGATCAAAATAGTGTTAATATCCATTTGTATATCCAAAGCTCATTTACTTATGTCATTTTCTCAAATTATTACCAGTCTGAACATGTCTATGTCGTATCCGGTGTGTGCGAGTGCTTCATAGTTGAATTCTCTAGCCATCTACCAAAAACCAATTGAGACAAAAGATGAACAATCAAAGAAATGACATGCTTCTTTGATTTATGATTTATTTATAGTTTTATACCATAGTCATGCTTAGTTCCAGCTCCCCTTTGAGTATGTCATAACCATTAGAGTTTACAAATGCTGGAATGAATTTCTCAAATCCGTAAACCATAAATTGGGCTGCAATCAAAGAAAAAAGTTTTTAAGGTAATAATGAAAAAAAGAGACATAAGAGTTCAAAATATGTAGTTAAGTTGAAAGAATGACGCCGATTCTATCAATTGAAGTTCGACCGTTGGTAAAAAACTTACTATTTTTAGTTGCTTTAATATGTGCAATATTGCATATGTTAGACAAACCCAATTTACAATTATATGATAGGTGGTATATTCCAAAAAAAAATTATGATAACACCTTATAATTACTCAAATATCCCCATCGGCAGTTAACTGCTGTAGAGCTTCAAACCTAAAATTTTCCATCATAATGAGCAAGAGTGTGCCACTTCGGTCCCCCAAATTAAGCATAGCGTAATGAAATAATCATTATGTATTATCAATATATCATAATTGATTAAAATTATTGTCAACGCCTGCTTAGTATACCATAATTGATTAGTGCACCATTATTAACGCCTGCTTAGTATACCATAATCACTATGTATTATTAGTGCACCATTCTTTCTTTTTTTTGAAACAGCCAATATTATTAACTCAAGCCGGCGTAATATGCACCGTGCAAGGTAAAAGGAGAATAATTACAAGGTGCCGAATATTAGTGCACGATTCATTATGTATTATTAGTAATACGATAATTGATTAAAATAATCATTATGAAATGAGTTCAAATTAATCAATGCCAGCTTAATTTGATTATTGTCAACGCTTATGCAACTTTTGGACCAAGTTAGACTTTGCATATTTGGTCAAAACAAAATTCGTGTGTGTCATGTGCTCTTTTGTTTTAGATAGTGAAGGGTTAGGTTTCTTAATTTGACTGAGCTTGTGTTTGTTGTGACAATTTTTTAAGAGTTTCTGGCTAGAATATTTGAGTATTGTAATATTGTTTTGCTAGGTGTGAGTTGGAATATCATGTAAAATATTGCACTTGGCTGGGTATGCTGCTGCAAGGGATAGTATTGTATATTTTCATGATATGTATGTATGTATTTGTTTGCATCTGCCTATAGAATCCTCTACAATACTTCACTGAAAGGTTACGCTTTTGATGCTTATATATACGGGACGGGGTCAATATTGACACAGTGTCAAACTTAAAAATTATGACATTTTAGATACCTTTTTACCGCGGATCCTTATTTATTAAATTCACCGTTGAATGGAAAGCTCTAACACATAGATCCCTATACAATTTGACATTAATCTGAAACCATTTGATTTGTTAAGCCTAGTTGGCCATATATAATTGGATTCGAGGAGGAATAGGAGGAGGACAACAATGATGATGATGATAATAATAATTATAATAATAATGGTTAAATATTATTTTTGTCCTTAAAAATACATTAAATTTTGATTTTAGCCCGTAAATAAAGGATGTTTTCATCCTCCCAAAATTGTCCATTTTGTTTTTTATCCCTATATATATTGAACATAATTTTGTCATTCCTTGACATTTCTTCAAAACATAATATTGGACAGATAAGGGTTGAATATAATAGACAGCTATAATTTAGACACATATTGAACATAAAATGTTCATTACCTTCACGTTTATATAAACATAAATTGACTATTAGAGACCAACAATGAAATGTGGGTTTCTCATGTCATTGTTTAGTCACACTATATACGTTTTGACTTAATCCTGAGGTCTTGTCGACCCACATACTGAGTTAATAACCTTGAGAAAGAATTGAATCAATCCCTTGGTCGTCTGCTCTTGCATCGTCTAATCTTTACTCGGTTGGGAGGCTTCCTCACATAATAGTTCAATCATCTATCTACGGATATCGGCTAACTAGATAATAATTTTTGGGTGTACACAAACTCTAACAATAATGTTTGATTGAGATTGATAATGTTGATGTTGATTGATGTTAAATGCATGCATCTCCATTATAATAGCATGTCATGTATGTCATGTTCTTGATGATTTTGCTAGTGTTTTGACATGTGAGTCGGATATGGGTTTGGTTAGGGATGGTCTAATTTGTTGATGGTTGATTCACTGTAAATGAACTTGTGTTATATTATGGTCTTAGTATCATTTGATAGAGATGTTATTGATGAAGATCCATGTATTCGTTAAGGATTTGTTTGCGTGTTTGGAGGGGAAGGGACATCGGCGGAGCTAGAAAAATAGTTTGGGTGGGCCATTAAAAGTTTGACTAAAAAGCTCGTGTACTTTATAAAAAGAATTACATAGTTTACTACTGCTATAAATTACAAATCTTTTTATTTTTATAATGTAACTGTTAATTAGAGGAATTTTCAGTTGACAAGACAATATAAAGGAAATTTGAAACCCCAAAAAATTAGAAGGTATGTAAACATTTGCTACCCAACCAAGTATAAGCATGACACAAATCACATATGTCACATTTAGAACCGCCGAAAACTCAAACCGTTAAAAAATTGTTTAAAAACTTGTAAAATAGACCTATGATTTTTAATTTTTTAATTTTTCAGGTGGGCCACTACCCCAATTCATGGGGATTTAGATATGTCGAACACTAAAATCGCAGCAAAATTGTTTAAAATTTCGCAAAATTGACCTACAGTCGTTAATTTTTTAATTTTTCCGAGTGGGCTGTTGCCCACCCCAGCCCGTGAAGGGCTCCGCCTCTGGGAAGGGAGGAGTTTGGAAAAAAAAGGAAGGAGTAAGTGGAAGAAATAAGATGATGTTGGGAGAGAGTCTAGGTATACTCCAATTAGCACTTGCTCCATTTAGTCCATTTAGGGTCTAGATGCAAGACATGTGGCAAAAAACAATCAAAGGGCTGAGATTTAATTTTAAAAAAAAGAGTTTATTTAACAACAAAAAAAAAATGAAATCTCTTATCCTCTCCCTTGCGAGCTCAATCTTCATCTCCCTCCCCTCTCATCGCCGCTCACTATCACCTCCACCTCCGCCTGTTTCCGCCACCGCCGTGTCAAAGCACTCTGAACATAAAAGTTTGCTTGTTAATTTTAATCTCGCGAATTCTTTATTACTGCTACAAGATACAGATTCATCCCTTTTTGGTTGTTGTTTTTGGGTTGTATACAGAAATTTCCTCAATCAAATATTTCACTAATAATACCTTGACCAATAACAGCAGCAACGACGATGATTTTTTTTATCACAGCAACGAGACAACGAAGAACGAAATAGAGGAGAGTGACGACGTTATGATTGACCGAGATGGTGACATGCATCTGTGGAGATGGCGGAGGGCGGTGACAAGAGGAGAGGGGAGAAGAAAATTAAAAAAGATGGCGACATATATCTGATTAATTTACTATTCTATAAAAAATTACTCTTTCAAAAAATGTGAAAGATTTTACCATTTTCTCTATATTTCAAACCCTTCAAAGCCTTCCCTCTCTCTCCTCCAAACTCTCAAACAAAGCCTTAGATGATATCTTGAGGTATTAATTAGTGCCTTGATAAAATTAGAGAAGACGACCAAATTGATATCTTGAGAGAATTTCAGTAGAAAAATCTTACATAATATGTTGAGATTTTATACCTATATTCGGTTAGCCTGTTAAAGAAATGGCCAATGATCGATGGGCAAGTTGGCCTGTCGGAGCAATTAAATAACTGCTTCTTTAATTTTATTTTTTCAACTGACACAATTTTTTTTATTGGTAATTTAATTAGTTTGGTATTTGAATATAAAGTTCATTTTTCACTTCGTTGTTCCATTTCGTTGTCTTTTCTTCCTCCCAAGAAAAGTCATGCTTCTCGCACTTCCACTTATTCACTCCAGTTCATAGATCGATGTTAGATTAAGAAATATTGGAACCTGTTGAATGATAGAGACTCAAATCTAGTAAACATTATAATATTAATTAATTATTACATTTAACGAGAAATAATTCCAACATCAAACTAAGCCACCAAGACAACATTACAGATTATGACACATCAATCCTAATTTATTCTACTCAATTTATGATTGCTTATTGCTTACGCGTAATAAATGAACTTATAGTTCTATTATGCAAATAAATTGAGCTTATTTAAGGACATGGCAATGACTTGAACTTATTTATATAATGAGTTCAGCAAGACGTTTGATATCTATTGGATAGGTTACCTCTGGATTAGAAGTACTATCATACACAAGTGATGCGATGATATTGTTCGCAGCTGATGTGGGATGAATTCCATCATAAAAAACGTACTCATTTCTATTCATGCATGGTATTGAATCACGAATACAAAACCCATCTGACTTCATTGGACAACAAGAAGAAGAAAACACTCTAAAACCTGAAATTCAAAAGATCATATGACATTAATTATAATTATGAACCTCAATCATAGACATTTTCATTTGTTTTATTATTAATCTAGAATATGAAATGAAGTTAATTGGAATGTTTACCAAGTGAAATGTCTACTCTGATGGCAGTAATGTTTATAAAAATGAATTTGGAATCAAGATATAAGGTATTGGATTGATCTACTAGAGATCTAAGTTTCTCAGTAAGTATTGCTTCAACATCATTCGAATCTTCAACACATGATCCATTATTCGCACTATTAGCGCGGATGATTGGAGTGCAACCTATTTTGCCAAGCCCATGTAGCACAAATTTTTTTGACCCAACATCATACAAAGCCTGTTCACCAAAAATATAATGATTTATTGATACCGTAAAACAACATACGAGATATAAATTAAAAACATATTTTGACAAGAATGATATACACACACAAACACACATACGCACGCGCGCACGTACATGTAGATAATTAGGTAACTCGTCAATTAGAACTTGAGCATACTCATCAGGGTTATAGGTGCCACTTGTGTTGTAGAGTTCTGGCTGGAAATAATTTAAAGAGTAATCATTGGTGCCTATATAAACATAATACAAGCACTTATTTAGATATTGTGGAGCTTGTTGAACACCTCCAAGCTTGTTAGCAATTTGAGCAACTATGGTTTTGTGATTTTCTATCTATAATCCCAAGGCGATATTAGTACCCTGCATATATTACGTAAAAAATAATTTATTGACATTTAATATCATGGAAAATATGTATGTACAATACCAAAATCTCTACTATTATGTAGTAATGAACGAATAAATAATAGAATACCGCAGTAAGTTTGCCAGTTTCATTGCGAATTCCAGCCGAACTAGATGCATAGTTAACACCTTTAAGTATGTTTGAGTCAGTAGTGTTTGCAAATGGTGGGATGAAATTCTCGAATCCAAGTAGTTGGCCTACACCGGTTAACTGTCAGTTTGTGTGATGAGTTCAACAAAAAGTTATAAGAAAATACATATCTATGTATGGATCACATACATCACTTATTCGATGAATCTAAAAATTAAAAAATTGTTTATAATCGAGACAGACAAGTTTATATATATAGATGAAGGCCTCACTGTAAATGTAGTTATTTATAGGTGTGGTTGTATTTTCCAAAAGCATTAAATTAGCTAGGCTATATAGTTTTTATATATCCTATTTGTTTACCAAAATTATTTTTTTCTGATTGTATTTTGAATTTTCTTTCTAATAATATACATGATTTGGTTTGTGTATAAATAAAATACGTGTTTACGAAAAGTATATATCATTCCGACCACAACTTCAATGATTAAAAGCTTAAGTATAACAATCGCAAATCTTCTTATTTTTTGGTAAAATTTAATAAAGTAATATTCTTCAATTATTATTATTATAGAATTTATTTTTTATAAAATTATTTTTTACTAAGAATAGTAAAAAGCAACATCCAAACTAATTTTGAGAGATCCAGACAAACTTATAAAATGAGCATATTTTTCAAATGTGACCCACAACTGTAAAGCTACTAAAAACATCTTAATTCAAACATTTTGTATGTATTTTTATTTCTTCACTCTTTCTCTAAATAGTAATAAACAAATTTAAACTTGTAAAAGTGATTATTGGGAAAATATATCGTCAAACATAGAATAAAGATAGAGTCTGCAATGAACTTAAAAAGAGTCACACTCATCACTTTGAAAGACAATTTTATAAGGATGTGTTTGACTCAATGTAAAAAAATAATATGGTATTAAATAATATTGTTGGTGTAGGCGGGTGGTGTATGAAAAAATATTTAAGCCCCACAAATAATGAAAACATAGTTTGAAATAAGTTTATAAAAAGTGACATTGTTTCTCTTTAATATTGGTTCTATAAGAATGAATTAGATCTAATATAATAAAAATTTAATAGCTTCTTCATAAAAAGTGATTTTTTTAAAGTTGAAAGAAAAAAACTATAATTAGCAAATGAGTTTTTAATGGTGACTATAATTGTTACCAATTATGTCTATAATTGTTACCAATTATGTCAATTTATGTTGCCCCATTGGTAACTCTTTCGGTTGGACCTTCTTGAAAGTCGACGCCGTATGGGTTGTAATTAGCTTTTGCAGTGGTTGGAAGATCGTTGCTGTTTCCATTATCAGAAAAAGAGTCTCCAAATATAAAAATGCAAGGCACTTCAGATGAGTGTCCTTGGACACAATGTTGCATGTAGCATGCAGCCAAGAGAAAAAGATGTAAAACTAACCATGTTTTAGTCTCACAAGCCATTTCTCAAGTTATAAAAGTAATTATGATATAGTAACAAGATGTAGGGCGTATATATTGGTTATTCATTGCCAAATTTGTCAAAACAAATAATCTACTCGATTTTAAATATAAACAAAAACCAAAACATATTTCTCTCTTTCTCTCTCTTCTTTCCTTCTCAAACCCTAACCGTTAGCCCTTTTTTCTTCTTCTTCTTCTTGTCAGAGGGGTGATTTAGGGACAATTTTGATCCAAAAATCACTCTCCCGAGTTGTTTTTCCTTCAATTCAAATTGAATAAGTGATTCCACATATTTTCAGTTTTCTTTCGTTTGTTTTTGTGATTTCGTCGTCTCTGCACGACTCTGTTTGTTTTGATTTCCCGTCTTTGTGCGGTGGGTTTTTGATTTCCCGTCTTATTGCGGTGTTTATTTGATTCAGGTTGAAAGATTAGCTTTGAGAAAGTGCATATTTGATCAATGACTTTGACGGCTTCAACGTTTCAGATCCGGAGACATGAGTATTCCAAAGACTTGAATATAGTCATATTTGTATGCATATGTACTTTGCCGTTTTATGCTATTAGCACGGTTGTTGTGAGTTTGTTCACAAATTCATCCTTTTTTTTAGCGAATTTGGATTTGTATTGTATCGATGTACTCTATCAATTTGAATGAATGAATATCGTTTATTTTTGTCAAAAGAAAAAAAACCAAAACATATTTAATCTCAATTTAAGATCGGATGTAGTGCTTAGTTATAGAAATATGATTTAGGATCAATGACAGATTTGGCAAGTTTTATGATTTCTTATTAAACACCAAAGGACCACAAGTGATTTCAATTTTGCAACTAGGAACATGGAATCTTAAAAAAAGTTGCCGTACAAACCAAGAATAAGTCGGTTTGTGTCCAAGCCAAAGCAAATTTACCACAAGTAAATTATCATGCTTTAAATGCATGGTTGTTTTTTTTCCTCCACTATTATACGACGGTGTAAAGTCTATAGCTTGTGATAAAGTTATTCTTGACGTAGTAACACACGCTAGATATTCTTGATTGTTTTCATTACCCATGCAATTAACAGACCCACACAAGAAGGATTTTTTCTGTAGAGAGTCTCTACCTAGGTAGTTAGTTTGAGGAAAGAACCAAAGATCATAACCCTTGTTTCGTAGCACTTAATTATATTTATACCTATACATTTAAATAATATATCTTTTATTTATTTGTTTTTCCATGTCATGTTTGTATAAAATTTATATTTTTTGTGATATTTCTAGGGATGTTAACGGAACCGGGTAGGAATGGAGAGTACTTTTCTGCTCCGTCACTCAAATTGTCCCACATCCCTATTTTCTGGGTGAAGATTCTCTCCATTTTCTAAATAAATGGAGATTGTCAATTACTATAGTTTTGAAATAAATATATAATATAAATACACATATTTCAAGAATTGAAAACATCAATATCACATATTTACTTCAAAACTATAGTAATTGACAATCTCCATTTATTTAGGAAATGGAGAGGATCTTCACCCCTATTTTCTACCATGGGGATTTTTACTCCTAGTCCAATTTCCGCATATTCCAACGTTCACGTGGATTTTCGTCAACATGTAAAATAATAACTAAATTTTTATTATTTTTAATCAATAAAATTGTAAACAAAAGTAATTTTACCATATAATAAATATAATATTAAGATATTATTATAAACATTTTATATAAAAGAATAAGTGCATGGACAAATAAATATAACATTAAATATCTGTATGTATAAATATAAAATATATTTTAGTGAATTTTTCAAGAATGTGGTCCCCACAAGACATAGTGTATGATCTCTATCCCCATCCCCGCACTATCATCGATGAGACTTTCTCCCTCATCACTGTCCTCGTGAAAAAAAAATCTCCACCCATGAATCCCCAAAATGAGGCAGTTTCCGCGAGGATCTCCATTTACATATGTAAAACTGATGATTATGGACAAGAAGACGTTGAGCCAGAGGACAAGATTCTTAACGAGAAGATGAGATTTTGGATAGAAGCGATGAATTGATGTTTTGTCCTACCTGGAAAACTTAGAATGTGTTTTCCGGTAGGTTTTCAAGTAGGGTGAACCGGCAAATTTTGAACTTTATATTGAAGGGTAATGTAGGCAATCCAAGTAAAATGTAAGGGTGATGGTATAGATGTAGGGATACAAGGTGAAGTTTCCCCTAATTGTAATGCAGTTAGCCTCGTAACCAACAACACGAAATGAAGATAGAGTATTTGTGATGGACCACACAATAAAGAATAATTGGTAACGATAAAGTTTTGATGTCTAAAAAAACTATTGAACTTTTTAAATTGTCCAATATCACTAATCCGAGACACACTTGCTCCGAGACTACACTACCAATTAAATAAAAACTCAGAAAAGTATGCAGTTTCGGGTCAGGACTGTCATGGGATCAGAGTCATTGAGACAACAATTGCCGGTAGACATTAACTCTGAGAAAACATTTGCTTATGCTCGATGTACATGTCATCTTATATAGAACAACATCACATCACATGTTCTATGTTTCTTTGCTAGCAATGTGGGACTACCAGAAAATATGGTATTGTGGGATTAACATAAAATATGGTATTGGATACTCTCCACTTTCACATCACATTTGCATTTGTAATAAATAGTTAAAATATTCATGTCTGGAGTGCACTATTAAAGATAATTTCAATTTGAATCAATAACTTAAAATGTAAAAGAAAGTCACCTTAGTTAAATTAAGCACTATTCCTTCGTGAACAATAATGTAATTACCATAACATCAAACTCAAAGCATCAATATGACAATATATCTCCATGAAATGTGATAAGGATGAAAGGGGTTATTAATAGAAGAGTTGTTTCGTTATGACTAGCCTATATATGAATCTTTACCGGAATGAATCTCAATTTCCATTATTGTTTTCATTCTGCATCAAGAGACAGTTACAGAACCTGAAAGCAAACCATTGGTTGAATACTAAAATGCAAAACTATAACCAAGTTTATGTTCCCTTACATAAACTTTCGGAAAATTTCCCGTTGGGTCTATTGGAAAATAAATAATCCCATAAGGGTTGTAAATTTTCCGGTTGAAAGAAGGTTATTGTTGTTGTTTCCACTACATGAAGAGTCAAGACACAGAAAAAAAGACAAGACACTTTGGATTTCTCATTGACACACTTTTGCACACAAGGTAAGAATAGACACCACCAACCAAGTCTTACTCATATGATTGCGGTATATTCGAAAAAATTTATAATCAAATACAATAAAATAAGTATACAATCAAATAAAATAGAAATCAGAAAGACAGATAGTGCTTGTCTTGATACTAAATCTTATTGTTATTAAATGCAAATAAGGTCTATAAAAAAAATGTAACTTGTTAAATTGTCCAATGTCATTGTAGTAAACTCAACTCAAACAAGACTACACTTCCAAATAAAGGTAGAAAAGTAAAAGTCTAGGTTGAATTAGCTTACAACAATGTCATTGTGACAAAAACAACCAATGTACACCTTTGTTAAAATGAACTTGTTAATGTCTTACATGTCATGTTATTATATCGAACAACTTCACATATGTTAAGTTTCTTTGCTAGCAATGTGGGACTAAAATAAGTCCATGTTTAGTTTTTACTCTCTTCTTTCACACTTCACTTGGCATTTGGAAAACAAGACCCAAGCAAAGCATTACGTTTGCAACCCACATGAAATGAAACTCAGTCCTCCATATGCAACAAATTCTCATCACTATTTTTCAGCTCATTCATCTCTTTGACTGAATAAGAGAAGGAAAATAAGTTATTCACCATTTACACTAGTTATCATTATCCTCTGTGCAGGTGGAAGCTAACTCAATTGTTTTCTCTCTCTTTTCATTGGTCAAAAACAATAGAGAGAAAAAGGAAGAGAGAGAATAAGAGTATAATGTGAGTATGAGAGAGAAAGTTGTCAAAAGGTTGTCACAAAGTGATTGTACAAATATCATTTCTCAATAAAATAATCAAATTACTAAGTTAGAATTTACAAGATCAATTTTCAAACTTCATGTATATTCCAAAGTCAATTTGGACAATTAACCTTAAAACAAAGAAAAATAAAGATGATTGAAGGTCAATCATTGTTGAGGTATGGAAAAAAAATTAAACTATTTAAACGGTCCAATGTCACTATTACAATTTCAGTCCACCAAATCAGCAATACTCGTCTCGTGAACTTAGGTCACTTGACAAGACTTGACAAGAGGTAATGTATAATATATGCAAGGTCCAGAGTTCAAATCCCAAACGTCCCAAAAAAATAGATAAAACAACCGTTTTGGTGAAGTAAAACTACAATTATGTCATTAAGACAACAATAGCCTTTAGACACCGTGGAAATTAACTTGATTGGTTTCACATGTCGTTATCGTGTTATATAGAACAACTTCACGTATGTTATGCTTTTGTGCAAGCAATGTGAGACTAAAAGACCAAATTTAACATACTTTCACACTTCACTTGGCACTTGTAACACTAATACCAATACTACTTGCAGTGTTCTATGATCTAATTGTATTCTAAGTGGATGGGAACCCAAACATGACCACTAAAAACCGTAAAATCCAAACTTGTGGAAAGGGAAGACAAGATTCATGCAGTTGCCAAGTACAGGGTTCTGTCGAGTATGTTCGATTTCACATCGCTGATAAAAGGGCTAAACTGAAACTGAAATTAGGTGCGGCTTTTTACCAGTGGAATTTAGATAAGGTAGGCTAAGAAATGAGGCAATGGTGGATGTCTCAAGAAGAGAAAATGTTCAAAAATGTAGTGAAATCGAATCCTGCTTCGCTTGATAGATGTTTCTTGGAGAATATTTTCAAACCATTTCCGAAGAAGAGCATGGAAAATTTAGTCAGCTACTACTTCAATGTCTTCCTTTTGCAGCGCAGAGAATACCATAACAGGCAAACTCGTGATAACATTGACAGTAATGACGATGAATCTGACTTATTACAAGTTAAAGTTGCTTTTTGTATATATACACTAAACCAACTGTATAAGAAAAGGTTGAGGTCAAGAGGTTTAAATATGCATCTAGTACTAACAAGTATACAATTATTTTGCTTTTAGTCTATGTAGTATTATTAAGTGAATCAATGAGTGCTTCCGAATAAATAAAATCATATATAATTTGGTGTCAAAATAAAGTTTGATACCTGATGTCAATTGATCTTGTCTCATTGGAATAATTGGAAGGTCTAGCCTTCAACTTTGCAAAAGATATAATCATTAAATTAAATTCTGAACTTTTTAAATCGTACCATGCCATTGTGCCACTGTTCCATCACCTCCATCAGCAGACACTATCATTCTTTCAATCTAATGTAATGACATCAGTGTTTGCTCCAAAGGCAACAGAACAGTGTCACTGCAGCAAAAATTGACACCTTCATGCATTTACATTTGTTAACATGTCACATATCTTCTTATATAGAACAACTTCACATATGTTATGTGTATTTGCTAGTAATGTGGGACTAAAATACCATATTGAATATACTATCTACTTTCACACCTCACTTTACACTTCAGAAGTAATATGGGTACAACTTACCTGCTGTTTTTATGATCGAATTGTACGGTAGACTCTAGTATTTCGAGGAATTGATGTCGACAATCCTTAATTTTTTGTTTGAAATTAAGAATAAAAAACCCCCATCGAAACAGACAATCATACTTGGACTACCCTCATCCAATGTCACTCTAGACAAGGTAAAATGTCTTCAGCTATCTCTCTATTCCATAAAATCATCGACACCGGTCATTAGCCTCCTACTACTCAAACTTCGAATCATCTTTTAGATGGTTTTTGTCGCAAACGTCAGATTGACAAAGCAATGCTATTTTACAATGATAGTTATCTTATTCTAATCAATGGATTATGTGAGATAGGGGAAACTCAATTAGCCATCGACATGTTGAGACAGGCACTACTGATTGACAAGGAACTGAAAGATGACTGTGATGATACTAATAACTCCATCATATTCAAACTTGCAAAGATAGACTTGTAAACCAAGCCTATGATTTATATTTTGAAATGATTCACGTTAACAACATCGAGAGTATTCATCATAGGAAAAATTTAGAAGAGTTGTTTTGTTAAGGCATGTACTGAATATGTTGATTTCACACAGTTTGGTTACGACTAGCCTATATATGAACGTTTACGTCAATGAATCTCAATTTCCATTATTGTTTTCATTCTTCATCAAAAGACCATTACAGAACCTGACATCAAACCATTGGTTGAATACTAAAATGCAAAACTATAACCAATTCAATCACTACTACAAAAATGGGCTTATATAGCGCTTTTTTTTGCTTTAGATAGCGCTTTTGAAGCGCTATTGTAAATGACGCTGGTAAAGGTAATATAGCGCTTTTTTTCTATGTAAAGCGCTAGCTAAAACATGGTTTATATAGCGCTTTATGTCAAAAAGCGCTAGCAAAGGTTCTCCTTAGATAGCGCTTCCAAAAATAAATGCCATCTAAGACAAGTTTAAAAACAGCGTTTTTGTTTGAAAAGCGCTATGTAACAATATGTTTAGAAAACGCTTTATTAAGGGAAAAAAGCGCTAGGAGAAGCATTTATTTTATTATTTTTTTGTCAAAATTTTTTTCCCTTTACATATAGCATTTTTTTTATTAATTTAAAGTAAAATATATATAAAGTCAGAAATTTAAAGGGAAATATATATAATTTTGGCAAAATATATATAATTTAAAGTAAAATATATATAAAGTCAGAAATTTATCAAATAAAACTTACCAAATCATAAAAAATGTATGTATATATAGCATAAAAGTCAGAAATGTATAGCCTCTAATATGGTAACATGGATATCTCTAAGAGTTACAACTAATTTAGTTAACATAAAGATCAAAATCTTCTACGGTATCATGCAGTCTTCATCTATCTTCTTGGTCTTCTCAATCTTCGGTCGTCTCAGTCTTTTTCCCCATAACAGACATATAAATCATGATGCACTTTCACTAGTCGTCTCAGCCTTCACCTGAATATAGAAAAAAGACATTGGTAACTCTTGGCTGAATTCAAATGTGTACCGTGTTTCGATATTATATAGGCTATGATTATGTGGCTTCTTAGAAACTCTTTGGCTTATCAAGGATACAAACATATATATTGACAAAATCTTTAT
>Ga0315915_1005634_pt1 | contig 15555 bp, 4 predicted proteins | sample MpolbnodulesMG_FD_207738 | JGI IMG/M metagenome (GOLD analysis project Ga0315915, IMG submission 207738) | Medicago polymorpha root nodule microbial communities from Los Angeles, California, United States - branched nodules | ecosystem: Host-associated > Plants > Roots > Nodule | place: USA... | reverse complement strand
TTCCAATAACACCTAAAAACTATAAATTTAAAACAATTCAGTTACCCTAAGTGAGTAGAGGCACATAATTGCTCTCTTTACTCGGTTTTAAATATTTTTATTCTTCTCTAAGACTATAAATATTTAATTTTTTAAGGGTATAAATGTTATACTTAACTAGCATTCAAGCTGGCATTCCATGTCCATTTGTTGCACTTTTTATTCCATTAATGCGTATAAATTACGAATAGTGATTTTTATGAAATTTTGTTTTTCCTCTTAAAAAAAATGTATTTTTTATTATGATTAAAAGTATAGGTATAAATATTTTGCATTTTTCATATTGTAATAAACTATACTTACATTTTTCAAAGACATCAATAATATACCAAATATAATATAATTTTTTTTAATGACAAAATACAACATTCTTATAGAAATTTTTTTTGTGTAAATCAAGTATCCTCTGCGCGCTTAACTGCGGAAATTAGTCACCCGAGCTTTATGATGTTGAATGCTCAAGGCTGGATTTGAACTCAAGACCTCACTTAAGGTAGAAGATACATGTGTTATCTCATTTAAGCGTTCTTGAGTTATAGACAAATTCATATTAGAATATAATTGAAAGTAAAAAAGCTAGTCTGAGACCATGTATTTCTTTTATACAGTAGAGATGAACACTGGGAGTGGGAATAGGCCAGACCTGGCCAAGCTTTGATAGGCCTGAGTCTGGCCTACGAAAAAATTTACAAGCCTGAGTCTGGCCTATGGTCTATCATAGGCCTTTTTTTTTCTGGTCTGGCCTATTTAAAAGCTTGGACTGGCCTGAAAGCCTACTTTACATTAAGGTCATCAAATAGTTCATTTGGCCTACTAAATAGGCTAAACATGTCTTAAAGCCTACTTAAAAGCCTATTTCACTACAAGTAAATTTTAACTAGATTAAAGTCTACTTAAAAGCTTATAACAACAAAGTCTATTGAGTGAATAATAGATAGAGAAAAAGATGTTTATATTTTTAATTTATGCAATTATTTTAATATAAAAAAACATTTTTTAATAAATAAGTATTAATAGGCCGGCTTATTAGGTTTAACAGGCTTTTCTGAAAACCTAAGCCTGACCTATTTAACTAAACAGACTTTCTAAAAATCCTAAGCCTAGGCCTATCTACTAAACAAGTCAGACCAAGCCAAAACAGGCCAGACCGTAGGCCCCTGTAGGCCGACCTGACATATTTCCAACCCTAATTAACACATCATCACCATTTACGATGTTTGGTAATATATATTCGAAAAAGAAAACGATGGATATTGATAAATATTTTTAGCTGCCATATTATGGCCTGATACCATTATTTATATGAGTTTTTATTTTTTTAAAAAAAGTTTAATAAACCGTTACCCCTTGTAATATTGGTCACTTTTGGTTTTCCCTCCTGTAAAAAAATTTTGTCAGATTTCGTCCTTGTAAAAAAAATTTGTTTTAGAATGCCCCCTAGGCCAGCTGACTGTGCATTTTCGCTAATGTGGCATGCTGCATTACCTTTTTTCTCATGACGTGGCATGCTGATTCTATAATTAATTTTATTTTTAATTTTTTATTGAGTACACGTGACATTTGTGATTTTTTTTAAAAAAAATTCTTAAAAAATTTTTAAAAACGAAAAAAAATCTATAAAAATTTGAAAATTCTGGAAAAATTAATAAAAATAAAAATGGTAAAATGAAAAATTTCGGGAAAAATTAAAAAAAATATGGAAATATTTAAAAAAAATTTGGAAAAGATTAATATATTTAGAAAAAAAAATCATATTTCCAGAATTTTTTCAATAACGGAAAAATTTTAAAAATCTGGAAAAAATTCATATTTTTTTTCAAAAGTAAGAAGTTTTATTTTAATCTTTTCCAGAATTTTTTTCGAAAATTTAGTTTTTGTAATTATGATTAATCTTTTTTCAAAAATTTCATTTTTTTAAAAACGATTAATCTTTTTAATTTTTTAAATATGATATTCTGGAAAAAAAATTCGAAAATTTCAACATATATGAATCTTTTCCACAATTTTTTTAAATATTTCCATATTTTTTAATTAATTTTCATTTTACCAGATTTTTTTTATTTTATTAATTTTTCCAAAATTTAAAAAAAAAAATCGGTATTTTTTCATTATTTTTTATTTTATTAATTTTTTTATTATTTTTATTAAAAAAACACAAATGCCACGTGTACCTAATAAAAAAAATTAATTATACAATCAGCGTGCCACATCATCAGAAAAAGGTGACGCAGCATGCCACATCAGCGAAAATGCACACTGGCCTAAGGTGTATTCTAAAACAAATAAAAATTATAAGGACTAAATCTACCAAAAAAAAGTTACAGGGGAAAAACCAAAAGTGACATATATCCCAGGGATAAAGGCATGTTAACCCAAAAAAATTAACTGTAGTTATGCTGTGTGTTTAAAAAACGTCGCCTTATAGCTTACGTAGGTTAGGGATACGATTCTTGTCAATGCATGGTTATCAGATTTTCCTTTCATCATAATCATATCATAGAAATTTTAATTTGCATATTTTTTAAGAGAGGCTCAAAGAGGTTGGTCCCTCGTTTTATTTTTGTGAAAAATAAGTTCTTAGAGAGAGGCATTGTCTTTATTGCTCAATGCATTTTAAATAGAATTACGTCTGTTATCCACGTGAGTATATATCAATATTTTGTTCCAAACACCTCTTTTGTTTATTTTAATTTTCAATACCTTTAAATATACGTGTTTTCAAAAATAATTAAAGTGTCTCGAATGCATTTGTTAGTATTTCTCTATAAAATTTAATTTCCTTTGAGGAATCGCAAGCCATGCAACACAAAATTGAAGATTGAGACCGAAAAGATCACAAGATTCACTGCTACTGCCTCTTGTTGTTCTCTTTTCTTTTTTGATGATATTTGTGTTTTCTCAAATCAAGTCTCACCGAATCATGTCATCATCGTAACATCATAGTTAATAAAAAATTCAAACAAAAGTGTGAATGTATTTTTGTAAATTTAATTTGCTAACTAACCTTAATTTTTTCAAAAACCAGAAGAATCTATTTTGTTTGTTAAGTTTTTGTCGCAATCACTCATTTTCAATTCTAGACTTCTAGTAGCCGTCTCTATAGGAGAGAGATGGTGCGGCGATATTTTTCTTTCCATTGTTTTTTTTTTGTTTAAATACTATATATTATTAATCTCTTATTATTTTTTAATTTCAAACAAAAAACCAAAATATCAATAAATTTTCTAGATAGATAGAATGAAAATAATAATCATTAAATAACTCACACATATGAATAAAATAATAATAATTTAAAGGCTATAGTGCATTTATGGTCTTCTAAATTTCAAATCCAAATCTAAATGTTCAACCTAACATTTATTGTTGCCGTATAAGTTGTCTTCATAATTTATTTGAATTTGTTTAGAAAATAATTCTTTTTAATGTCATCACCTCGCATGAATAATTCCGGAAAATAATAAAATCTTAGAGTCGTTTACTTCTCATATTTTATGTTTTATATAAATTTATTTCATGCCGTAAAAAAAAAGTCATCATCTTACTACTTCATACAAGCAATTTTGAAATATACTTAATTAAAGTGTACAAAGACGTGATAGTTCTCGGTCGAACTTTGAATTTATATAACTCATTTCCCTTAAAAATAGGAGGGATAACATAAAAAAAATTAGAGAGTGCGAAGACATGACAACATAATAGATTTTTATTAGATGTTAGTGTAAATGTTTTTATTTTATTTTATTTTTGGGAAAGAGAATTTTTTTTATTAATTCAAGTGAAATTAATGTTCATTTTATAACCGATCTAAAGAAATTCGAAATCAGTATTTTAACTTTGTAAAACATATTTATATTGATAGTTTGTATATATACTTTAAACTCATTTATAATGAACAAAAAAATAATCCTCAGTTTCCAAAAAAAAAATAGCAATACTGAATAGAGGTTAGTCATTTAGATATATTTTTTTTTAAGGATCATTTAGATATGTTAGTCACAGAGATGTTAAATAGATGTTAGGCACACCCTAAAAGCTATCCATGTGCGTGTCTATATTAGTCAGGTAGATATTTGGACAGAAATTTGATTAAAACAACCAATATTGTGACATTACTAACATAAGATACCAACTTGAAACTTAAAATATTCGTAAGAAGTCAAACATGCAATTTAGTCAAATTTGAAAATAATTTTCACATAAGGAACCAAACATGAACTAAAATGAAGGTTTAATCTATATTTTTTGTTTTAACATTAACATATCATCATCATTTGTTGCTAACAATCATCGACCACAACTGTGATTACCATCACTTCAACCGTTGTCGTCTACCACTCTAGCCACATCTGATCACCCTGACCACCATTCTTGCGCCACCTCTGAACATATCGTTCACTTGCCTGTCGACCATCATTTCAACCACCTCTGATCACCACCTACCACCACTCTAGACGTCTTAACCATGTATTCATCGATCAGACAATCACCACTTTGATCACTACTACAATAACCACTTTAACCGCCACCTTTAATTGTTGCAACCACCTATCCACTGATCACCACTTCGACAATCGTCTATCACCACCTCAGACAACCACCACTTATAATCACTATTAATAAATTTAATAATGCTAAATAATTAAATCAATTTTTTTTTATATTGGGTGAGTTTATAGTGAGACAAGATACATATACTTGTTTTATTTAAAAAGATGGAAACTCGAAGTCAAAATTGAAACTCGCAGCTAAAACTAGATGTTGTTTTTAAAACTTTTTTAATAAATACAAAACCACTTTGAACAGGGACTTAGATTTCATATAAAATGTCATCTATTGTGATATACAAAGGAGAAGCAAGCTTTTGGTGTGACGTTTTCCTTTCCGATTTTATCGTATATATAAACTATTTCATTTGCATTTTTTATGAGAGAAGGAAATTACAAAAGACTAAGAAACCATTCTAGGGATACTACACCCAATTACATCAAATTGAAGCTTAATGGCTAAAGAGGAGCCAGTGGTCGATAGAGTTAAACTCTTAGCTTGGAAGTGGTTCTTGGCTAAGTGCCTTGCTGGTTCCTGTTCTCTCTATGAGTGGGAGGTGCAGCCCGTCCTGTGTTTGAGTCGGTAGGGTTTTGCGGTGGTGGGTGTTCCTGGGGCTGCTTGCGGGGTTGGGTGGGGTCGTATCTCCCCTTCCTTCCCGGTGTGGCTTTCGGGTTTTTCTTGTTGTTCTTTGTTTCTTGCAGGTGTTGTTGGGCTTACTGTTGTGGTTGGCTCTCGGCTTTTTGGTGCTCCTTTTTGCTGTTTCTTTTGGTGTTTTGGCTCCTTTTGGGATTCTTTTGGGTGTGCCTTTGGCTCCGTCTTTGTGGCCGGAGGTATTCCTTTTGGTGGTGTTTTGTGGGGTACCGCTTGGTGTCTCCTTTTCTGTATATTGTTCTAACTTTTGTTTTTATCTATTTATAATATATATATTTTGCCATTCAAAAAAAATGGCTAAAGATGTACAGTGAGATCGAGGAATCGACTAAGAGAAAGAATCATTGTGACCTAAGTTGACAAGGAAATCAATACAAGAGTTAACTTCCTTGTAAATATACTTTAGCGAAGCATTCGAATTGAAAAGATGGATAAGACAAAGAATGACGAGCAAGAAGGGCTTAAGAGTCACAATATGAGTTGAAGTGCACTAAACAATCTAAATAACAACTTCAAAATCACATTTCAGGAGAAGAGAAGTAATAGTATGATCATGTGTGAGCTTAAGACCCGAGAAAATACCCCGAAGCTCCACAAAAACAGCAATAAAGGTTCCAATATCACAGTGGAATCCTCTGATGAAGTTGCCAAATGAATCTCAAATTAAACCAATGCAAGCCGTGAAGCAAGTTGTGGTATTATGAGAGCCCTCAACATTTAATTTATAGTGAGAAAGAAGGGAAAGGTGCCAAGCATTATGAAGCTCGGTGTTAATGTTGGTAGATTATAGAGCAATACTATGGGTTGTGTCTTGCATAATAAAATTACTTGTGTCCTTCCATAAATTCCAAACCATAACAGTATAGAAAACAATTTAGTTAAAGTAGAAACACTAGTGTCTTTTAAGGAGATATTCAAATGTAACAAATCATATAGATTTAAGCTAAATAATTTAGCCCAATGCTCCTACTTAATAGAAGGATCCCAAACTTCTTGGATGTGGTAACAATCTCTAAGCAAATGCATAATTGTTTCTTTTTGAGCACCACATTGACAACAAGTAGCATTATTAGTCATGTGACGGATGTTGCGCTCATCAATAATGAGGAGCGCGATTTTGACAAAGTTTTTAAAGATAAGTTCGAGTCCTTTGAGAACCTGGTTAACTGTAAGTCAAGGTGAAAAAAGAGTGAGTATGAGAAAGTAAATTTTCGAAAGATATTGATAAGCTAATTTAATAGAGAAATTTACATCACTGCTCATGACCTAACAAGGATGATCCTCAGGATCATATGATGTAGACTTAATACTAGCAATTTTGGAGCATATACTCCTTGGGAGAAGTTGATTAAGTTAGTTACGATTCCACTAAGAACCACTAATGTAGGAGAAGCCCGTGTATTCATCTTCACCACGAGGAATAGTAGAGGTAACTTGATCCATAAGAGGAATAAATGGAATGTTCGGAGTTCGAACCCTGATCCTTAAGCTAGCTCACATGGACTCCTTTCTTTCAATTTTACCTTTCCCTCAAACTTTTTTTATTTTACATATCTATCATTTTTTTAGAGAAATTTTACATATTTATCATTGTTTATCTAATAACTTAATTCTTAATTAATCACATAAAATTTTACAAATTCCATTATATTTTTCCTAAAAAAAATAAAAATTCATTATATTTTTCAATAAAAGCGGAAAACACATATACAATAATGTTCGTATTACTGCTAGTAATATTTTTTTTATGAAATGTCGATAGTCATCGAGAACTCACATACAAATGAAGAAGTCGAAATTCAAACTAATAATGTAGACATTTTCGTTAGTTGAGCCAAAAATTTATGGGGCGCCGCTAATAATTTATAAACACCAAAATTCTGAAGAAAATAAAAACTATTAATTAATTAATTTCCCCAAAAGAAAATTCCCTTACTAACCCCAAATTAAATAATATATGAACTGGAATATACTAAAAAATAGGTGTCACACTCTTCATTGTAATTTCCCTCTACTCCTTTCCTTTCTTAACCGTCCTCGCCACGTTCATAGCAGTCACAACATTGCAATTGCAACAACACACACAACAATCACAATATATATAGATACATAATATATAGAGAGAGAATCATACAGTATTTTAGAGAGAGAAAGAAACAAAAACCCTTTTGACTATTAAGCCCCTTTTTCACATTGGACTCTTTGATCGGTTATTGTTGTGATTGTGATCAACCTCAAAAATCAGATCTTTTTCTTTTTTCGATTCAGATTCCGATACCCAATTGCGTTTTTCTTTCTGGGTTTTGTTTATTTTTTCATAAAGTTTCATTTTTGCAAATTGGGTTTCTCAGAAATTCGACAATTATGTTGTTGACTTTATCACTCTTGTTGAACTAATATGGAACTGTTCATAACACAACAACAACAACAACAAAAACAACATCATCAACAACAACAACAACAACGCCAACAATAACATGTCTTTTTACATTGGTCGTGAGGCTTCAAAGGTTGTTTTTTGTTTTGTTTTTGTTTGTCTTAGTTTTTCATTTGTGAATATATATGTTTTTTTGTTGATGATGTTTGTTTTGATTTATGTTTGGTGTTTTTTTTTTGTGTAGTTATGGAAGAGAATTTGCTCAGAGATAAGTATTGAGATCAAGCTTCTTGCAGAGAATTGGAAGTATCTTCTAGCTGGTCTTGTTTGTCAGGTTTTTTTCTCTCTATGTTTTTGGTGATGGTGGAGTTTTACTGTTGTGTTTTTGTTTCCCTTTTGTGTGATGAATGAAAAGGTTATTTATGTTTTTGTTTTGATGTGGAGATGAATGTTTTGGGAAATGGTTTATGGGGTTGTTGGGAAATTAGTGACATGTTTGGTTAGAGAGATGTTCTCTGATTACTTGTAGAGTGAAATCATGGGCAGTTTTGCCATTAAAGAATGTTTTCTCATATGAGACCGTATCCAAAAAACGCTTGGATGAATAATTTTTATAATTAGAGGTTTTGGGTTTGAATCCTGTCATCGGAATACAATAGAGTTAAAACTCTTGAGGGAGAATTTTGCCACCTAGCTGGTTCTACCCGGCTTGAGGGACTAGTCTCTGCAATAAAATGTACTCAATTTACACACAAAAAATCAATTAGACCCTTAACTTGCATTCTACAAAAATTTCAAATGTTTTTCATCAAGTTGTTCAGGTCAATACATGATACTATCTTGTGGTTTAATCACTAAAGTTAATCTTGTGTGCAATCGTGTTAAGTATCAGGGTTGGTTTATTGGTTGGAATTTGTTTTAATGGGAGAATTAAAGGAAGTTGTAAATATTTTGAAGGATAATTCGTTACATTCTGCACTGCAATTATAATGAGTTGACATTAGATGATGCACGGTTCTGATTTCAACTTTCCAATTATTAGTTCCATCTTAAATACAAACATTACTCTCAATTATATGTGGACCTTGGGGTCTCTTAAGAGGATCAAATGCTTCACTACCGTCATTGGAAGACTTCAACAATATGCAGCTGAGTTTTTATGGAAAATAGTCAGGACAAAGGTTTTATTGAGAAAACATCAAGACATAAGAATGACCAATTTTATGAAGTATATTTTTGTGTTTTCTCTATGCTTATCTTTGCTATGAATAAAGTGTAAGAAAGTAGTCCATTAGTTTAATTATTAATTTGAGATAATGTTACTTTAGTTCTATGTAGCACACTAGCACAAATACATCACATTGGCGACGTGTCTGTTGTCATAAATGTGTCGATCTCCGACACCGAAAGATGTGATTACATTCAATTACTTTCTTATTTCAAATTATTTCCAGCGTCGATGCGATAATATCAATGTCTTGTCCGGTGTCCGTGTTTGTGTCAGTACTTCATAGCTTATTAGCTTTAGTGTAACACTCAATATCTAAATCTAAACGGTTTCCATATGCAGTACATACATGGTGTGGCAGCCCGAAGTGTTCATTATTTTCATAAGCCTGGCCCTATTCTTCAAGATGTTGGATTCTTCCTTCTTCCGGTTCGTAATTTTCATTCCCTTTCTTTTTCACTCTCACCTATAAAATGTGTTAAATAGAATGGTAGGAATGCCTCTGTAATTTCTAATCTTGATGCTTCGGCAGGAACTTGGACAAGACAAAGCTTACATCAGTGAAACCCTGTTCACTTCTATCTTCATATCCTTTGCCTTGGTAAGAAATTGCTGTCCCGGTTTTCATATATTATCTGTAACTCTGTATGACTGCATTCGTTCAGCATTTAACATAGTACGCCTATTGTGATAGGTTATTTTCTGCCCATCTATAAAGACAGATGGGCACACCTAATTTCCTTTTTTTTTTGTTGCTGTTGTTGTGTGTTCCGGCTTATCGTGCATGTTTGTGCTGTGTTATCTGGGACTGATGTTTCCTTGACGTCAAAGTTCTAAACTGCTAAAGCCTTTTATAGTCTATAGATAATATATGCACAGGGGCATATCGAGTGAGAGGAATTGTTATTGTGAGCGATGAGAGGATTCAATAACCACCATAGGATCTATTATGGTTTAGATCAAATTTCATTTTGATAATTACATGTGATATCTTTTGCTTGACCTTTATCTTCCCTTGCTCGCGCACAACTACGAGAACTGCCATGTGCCACACATTCAATTTTAAAATGAAAATTGCATCTGTGGTTTATTTTGATTTAAGTATTGAGATCTCTCATTTCTCACATGAAAAGAATGACAAATGAAATAGAAGCAAAATTTGATTTCTTATGAGTAGTGATACGTTGACCACCCCATGTGGCAAACCCTCCATTCTACACACCCAATGTCGCATGTTTGGTGGAAGAGAGAGAAAGGGAATGATAAAAGGGAAGAGAAATAAAAAATAAAAAAGGCCACATGGGGTGGTATATGAGTGGTATGGGAAAAAAAGGGTGTCAACCCATAATTATCATCCTTTCTTATTTTGTGGGTTGATGATTTTTCCGAAGGTTGAATACCGATTTTGGACAATGATTATTTACTCTGTTTTTTTGGCTTTATTGCAAGATTTCAGAGTGAAAATCATACAGTATAACACCTTATTTATTTCATTTGGATTATTTCCTATTTTCTAAATCCCTTTTGACCAGTATGGCTTAGTTTTTGTGAAGTTCTCGTTCGAACAAGTCATTATTTCTTTTCCTTCTTTTGAGGTTGCCACAATAAATTCTTTGATATGTACTTTTGCAGTGGACTTTTCATCCTTTCATATTGAAGAGCAGAAAGATCTACACAGTTCTTATTTGGTGCAGAGTTCTAGCATTCTTATTTGTAAGTGTTGATCACATCATGCCTTTTTTATTTCAGGCTCCGTTTGGCCTGACTTATTTTTAGCGTCTCCTTAAAAGAAGTCAGTACAAACAATATTCATAAAAAAAATCTTAATTAAAAAAGAAGCTTAACTTTGATGACATTTTATTTTGCCCTGCTTCATTTTCCCTCGTGTATGGTCAATGAATTGCAGCATATTTCTAATTACATATGGCAATTGTGTGTATGTTTACTGCAGGCTTCTCAAATTCTTCGCATAATCACATTTTATTCTACACAACTACCTGGTCCAAACTACCATTGCCGTGAGGTATCGTTTGTTTGGTTAATAATGCATGCTGTGTTTTAAGGGTTACTTTTGTGTTCATTTTTATAGATTCTAATAAATTTACTCTACTAATGTATCAAGCAGGGTTCTAAACTTGCCACATTGCCCCGTCCAGATAGTTTCCTTGAAGTTTTCGTGATTAACTGTTAGTATACATTATTGTATTGGAGTTTTAAGTTTTGATTCCTTTTGGCGGTTTGTCACTTATTTTGATTTTAATATGCAGTTCCGCATGGCGTGTTATATGGATGCGGTGATTTAATATTTTCGTCACACATGATTTTTACTCTTACTTTCGTACGTACATATCAGAAATATGGCACTCGAAGGTAAAATTTGCATATAAACCTCAACTGAAATAGGAGTATTAAGTTTTTCAGATTAGGTTTTTACTGCAGTTATGTTTGTTTGTTTAATTTGTTCTTCATTTCAAAACATGCCCTCTTTGTCATGTTTAAATTTATATTCTGATTTATTATTGGGACTGTGGATGAACCACCAGATCCATAAAGCAGCTCGGGTGGTTACTTGCCGTGATTCAGAGTCTTTTGATAGTAGCATCTCGCAAACATTACACGGTTGATGTAGTTGTCGCCTGGTAAGGATCTCTTTCTACTTTGTGATAGAAAAACCGCCGTCCGTGTCCCTTTTGAATAATCTTTTCATCTTTTTGTCCATGATTTGCTGCAGGTACACTGTTAATTTGGTGGTATTTTTTGTTGACAAGAAATTGCCAGGTTTGCTTATTTGTGCCTACATTCCCGTTTGTCCACTTTTTCTATTGTGTTTCTTATTTATATATAGGGTTTTGCTAGAAGACACCTTTTATGAAGGTGTCTTTTAGCAAGTTATTCTATGAGCATTTGTTAAAAGACACCAACTAATTTTTATGAAGGTGTCTTTTAGCAAAGTTATAACTAAAAAGTGGAAATCACAAAATTTGTAGTTACTTTTGGAGTTCCCTTTAATTATGATATATATTGAAAAAGAACTGTTATTAAGGCCAAATTTGTACATAAAAATGCATGACAAATTGGTAGTTTGTTGTAGTTATTTTTGGAGTTACCCTTATATTATGGTATATTAATATATGCTATTGTGGTTTACTTGAGGTCCATTTTCTGTTCTAAATTTGTTATTATGCAGAATTACCGGACCGGTCAATCGCAGCTGCAGCAACCCTACTACCATTGAGCACCAAAGACAAAGACGGTAGGAACAAAGAGGAGAACTACAAGCTATTGAATGGGAATTCCGGTGACCCTGCGGATCGAGTATGACAAATTCACTTACCCTTACCTTTATTCCTTTTACACTATGTCTAAGATCTAGACATAAGATGGTTATTTTGCTTTTGCTCAGAGACAAAGATCTCAAATAAACGGCAAGATCACGGATGACGGCAATACACACCATAACGACTCTTCCATGAACAGTGCATAGATAAAGGACTGCCTCCACTGTACAAAATTGGATCTTTGCTGATTGAAAGCTTCAACCTTCAATTAGAAGACCTTGTTGCTTAAACTAGCATCAAGATTTGTATCAGTGAAAGTTGAAACTGGATTCTACTTTTTCAACGTTGTGCTGCCATGATTCATTAAATTATCCAGCTTCAGCATGTGCCCTTCAAATTCCTCTTACCAATATTGAGATAATGTGCATAGCCCTTTTTTTGTTGCTTTTATTTATCTGCTTGCATTACATGATAAACCTAATATTCAGCATTATGTAATATAGGCATATAATGTAAAGAAGAGGTTAAAGCAAAATGCATAACTTCAGCACTATTTTCTTTCCAAAAAGGGATTTTTTAAGGTTTAGTTGATTACTGGTTACTTGAGGTTCATTTTCTTTGAAATGATGAGGTTGGTTGTAATCAAATGCACAACACCACCACTTCTATTCCTACTTAAAATCTATTTAATTTTTAAGAATGATTGTGGATTTGGTTGAGCTAGGACATCCTAAGGAGTTCAAACCTTATTTGCTAACATAATAATGATTGTGGGTATTGTATCAACTTATAATTTCATTTTCTTATAAAAAAAATAAAATAAAAAATTGTGTTAACCCTCCAGTTCCCAAGGAAAAGAGGCCCTAGTAATTCGGAGTTCGGCCGTGAGGTAAAGATAGACTGACCAAGTTTCATCCAGGAATCGAACTCGGGTTCTTCCGAACGATTCGTCCTTGGTGAAACTTATTTACCATTTGAGCTCAATTGCTTGGTTTGTATAAAATGTTTTTAGTGTCTATAATTTGACACTGATTTATCTAATGTTTTAAAACCCAAATTGAACGCATTGTCCGGTTCAGTTATTTGAGAAGTTTGATTGCGTTTTTGTTCTGGTTTGAGCAGTTGAGCAATGATATGGATGTCTTATTGATTTAACATGTGATTTGTTTGTAAAACATTTGGATTCACAACAACTAGTATTCTTTGAAATTGAAATGGTGACAAAGTGACATGAACCAGCACATGATGTTTTAACCATGCATGTGCTTTCTTACACATAACAATGCTATATGATTGTCCTATGTCTTTTGTCTTTTTTTCTGTTGACATATGAAATGATATGATTTATTTAGTTTTCATAATAATAGTAGCATACCACATGCATCATCTCCTTTACACATAGACCATCCCTCTTTTCCTTCACGTGGTTTGTGGCCTTTCAATTACTCAAGCACTTGTTGTCCAGCAACCATGAACATTTTTTGGTATTGAAGCTCGTAGCCATGCAAATGTATGTAACCTCATTTATAGTAATCAAGTATCAACATTATGCCAGAGAGACTTCAAGGGTGGCATCATTAATACATGTGGGAGTATAAATATTTAACTTTGTTCATTTTGAAAAATGTAGCCCAAACATATAAAATAATGGCATGTACATGTATATTGGAGATTCACTTACTTTGTGAGTAACTTTGAAAGAAGAAAATAAAGTTTATAGACATGAAATTTAATTGATTCTATTTTTTTCCTACCAAAGAAAAACTTCTGCGAATTTGTTGAAAGACTAATGTTGGTTTCAACTTTTATAAATTTAGGGTATGTTTGGATGATCAAAGAAAGTGAAAGGAAAGATAGTAAGAGCCAAGAGGAAAGATTGTTGAAGGAATGAAAGTGACTAGAAAGTGAATGGAAAGTGAGATGATTATTTAGTTGTTTGGTATCAAAGAAAGTTGAAGGAAAGATAAATCTATTTTTATTAAATGACATAAATATCCCTACATTGATATATACACACATACATAATAAATATTAAATTTAGGGTATAATGTATATATAGAAAGTTAAATAAAATCATGTTTTAATATAAAAAAAAATTATTTTTTATTTTTTAGTTTTTGATATTATTACTTATATGTTCTTTTCATATTTTTTAATTTGTATATTTTGATAAATGACGTTAGATGCATTATTTTAATCCTATCTGGTTTTTATGACTTTTTAACCAACAATATCAATCCAAGTGGTTTCGTACCCAATTTGAAGAGAAACATTTTTTGGCATGGGACCCACATAAATCTTTCTTTCCTTAGCTGTTTATAAGGGACACGTGTAACATTGGGTTACCAATATTATATAACATTGGTCAAACTGTGGAAGCACAAAGATCAATAAACTTTCTTTCCTTTTGTGCTTCTTTCCTTTAACTATCGGTGGTTCCATACAAACCCTTTAGGCCAAATACATCCTAAAGATCTTTTAAATTTAACTTTTGCATCGGACTTATCCTTTTAGATTTTTTAGTTTTAAATTGGTCGTTTATGTCAATAAAAGTGGACAAGTTAATCCTTTAATTATTATTGTAACATATTGATATCCTTTTTATATACAACTTTGTTAAAAAAAATAAAATTACATAACCATTTAACATTGAGGTGGAAGGTCTAAAAAGTGTTTATGACACTAAACATAATTACTTATATACATTTTCTTCTTATTGTTTGCCAATTCAATCTTAATTTTAGAGATAAATGTTTCATTAACAACATTATAAATCAAGTAATCAAATGATGTAGTTTCAAACTAATATTGAATAATAATCTACGAACCCTAGTTTTCAGAGAGGTGAATTTAATTCTGTCAACTTAGCAATAAACGTTCACATCGGCAATTTTTACCTGAGTTTGATGGAAAGAGGGTAATGGTGCATATATTTTTTTACTTAAAAGACTTGATGCACATTATTACTAACATAAAGGAACAATTTTAAACTAAAAGAAATTAATCCAATACAAACATTCAACTTAAAGGACCTCATGATGTAATTGTTAAAGGATGCATTTGTTAAACTACTCATTTACATGGATAAGTTCAAGGATTAAAGCACAAGTAAACATTTTTCTTAAGGTCAAAATTGCTCTCTTTTTTTTCAAAGCAAAAACAGTAGGAAAAACATATAAAAAGGGAGACATGTTCACTCTTTAATGATATTTGAGCTTCCTGTTGCAGCAACAAAAGTAAGTATTTATGTTATCGTCTCCACAGGGACTGGTGCGATATTCTAGGCCGTTCAACAATCAATATCGTTCTGAGCTAGGGTTGTCGGATATTTTGTTGTTTCATACACTATCAAACTAAGAAATTATAAATGGGATGAGAGTTAATAGGGAAATAAGTATGCTGGGATTAAACTTCATCAACCTATTCGTACGTATTCT
>Ga0315915_1005630_pt1 | contig 15559 bp, 11 predicted proteins | sample MpolbnodulesMG_FD_207738 | JGI IMG/M metagenome (GOLD analysis project Ga0315915, IMG submission 207738) | Medicago polymorpha root nodule microbial communities from Los Angeles, California, United States - branched nodules | ecosystem: Host-associated > Plants > Roots > Nodule | place: USA... | reverse complement strand
AATGGTATAAATACACTCAAATGGTAGCTTTTCCTTAGATAACTTGCAGAACAAGTCACTAAAATGCCTAGATTAACACATAAAATATGTTACTTTTGAGCACTCATCAACTAGGCAGCAAACTCACAACCAGAAATCTATTCTGAAGGTGAATTTTCTGTTGAACATGCTTCTTCTGGTTTTACTTTATTACATTTTTTACTATGTCAACTAATTCTTTATTTTCCTATCAGTTAGGAGAAGGAGGTGTGGCTGAATTGATGAGAAAGTTCTTCAAAAATTATTCAAATTGGTGCAAGTTTTTGGAAAGAAAAAGCAATATCCGGTATGTTAACTGATCCAACTCTCCTGTTACTCTCGAGAATTTTTATTTTATTTGTTCCTACGATTAAAAACACAAATTAGTATATTTCACTCTATCTCTGTGACAGTGGGATAATTAACCTTCTTTTCCAAAATATTTTCATCGGTTGTATTGGGAGAACTCAAGTCTCACAATTACAATTACAGAGTAGGGTTCATTAAGTTCATAGAGCCTAGGCAATCATTACTTTACAAGTCGGTTTTGTACGCTTGTATTAGACTCAAAATCTAGGAAGGTATCAGAGTCTATCTTTGATCCATTGGTTACCTATATTTCCAACGCACCAAGCCCAACACTACTAAGTGTAAAGGGATGCATCGGAAAATACAAGCCTCGTATTAGCTACAGATAAGGCCTAAATAGAACTTATACAACCAGACAATCCTCACATTATAGGCTGGTTTTGTACGACTGAGTTAGACCCCAAACCTTACAATGCATTTGGTTTGAACATTTTTTTTTGTATTTTGACCTTTCGTCTTGCTTATTAAGTCTGTAACTTGTGTTGCTGCTTACCTTTTGTGAAACAGGAAGCACAACAATATAAAATTTTGTATATTGGTCTTTACCTGCTCATATGGGGGGAGGCAGCTAATTTGAGGTTCATGCCAGAATGTCTTTGCTGTATCTTTCACCATGTAAGTTGAAACTTTAACAGATTCTTTTTATCATTTCTTGTTTTCCATAAAAGGAGAAATATTAGGTTCCATTGAAACAAGTGTCTATTAGTTTAAAAATTTAACTTTTTTCATTCGGTGATACTAGGAATAGCATACGACACATTCCGTCAGACAGTAATGAAGATAACGGAAAGTGATTTGGTTGAAGTAATTGCAAATTAAGTGGATATTGAAGGAAAAGCTCACATCCTACCCTAAGATATGATATATGAAAACCTGTATCTGTAACTATAGTACATACCAGGGAACCATGCCGTCCTTGGAATCCACGCTCAATGAAGGGTTCCATTCATGCCAACGACTAGCCACAAAATCTATAATGTGTTCAATTCCATGAGTAAAGACTTGCAAGAACAAATGATCGAGTTATGAGAATATCTACTCTTTGGGATGCGTAGCACGTGTGTGTATTTGTAAGATGACCGATCGTTTACCACATGCCTTGAGGATAAACATTCCAACAATATTTTCAGACTTCTGGTCGAGTGTTTTTAAAGTTATTTCTGGAAAATAGAGGCTTATAACTTATAAGACAGATGAAATACTATCTGGTGGTGGTAAGGTAAAATCCACATGAGATGTCATAGCTGAAACTGAAACCACCTCACATCCAACAAGCTGTCGAGAGTAAAAGGATACCACCATCGAAAACGATAATTATGTGAATGGACAGCCAGATTCATAGGTTAAAATGTCAAACAAACAAATACTTCAACTAAGGCAGGCTCAAAACGATAATTTTCAGGCACGGACCAAATTATTTGCCCAGGAGCATCAGCAGAAATCGATTTGTAGTTAGATAATGCAGTTTCCAGCTCATTTATACCTGCAGAATCAGATTAATATATAATTACGCTAAGAGTTTAGAATAAGGTTACTGCAACTTTCCATCTAACAGAGAGGCAAATAATATTATATGTGATCAGCTAATATGAAAGTTATCAATGTGATAGAGGGTAAAGTGTTTTTCCAAGTCACTACTAAGTAACATTGGCCTTTCGTTACATAAGTGAGATGGGATGGTTAATGACAACCCCTGCTGAAATTCCGTAATCCAGCTAGCGTGCAACTTAATACTTGACTCATGATTGCTACAAATATGCTTGGCTTGGCTATCACATCAAGTAAGCAGTTATATCACCCTCTTTCGTGTTATTTCAAACATTTCTTTCTTTTCTTACGTTTTTTTCCTTCACGAAACCCCACCGAAACTGCTTCAAGACTAGAATGTAACTTGCAATAGTACCTCGTCAGTAAAAGAGTGGCATCTTTCTTGACTTACATTTTGACCTAAATCAAGAAAATTCCAATAGATAAGTAGTTAGCATTAGAAAGTCTGCAGGTCCTCAAGTGTGGTTAATTAGGTTATAATAGAATCTTGGAAGATAAGGAAGAGAAGCATCCTAATTTAAGTTAGCAATATAATCAAGTGATCGCATGCAGATGAAGAAACCATTTTTTGCTAGAATCATGCAAAAACAAGACAATGCTCCTTTGACTTGCTCCATAAAAGAAAAATGATTTATATACAAAAGCAGATAATAGATGCATAGTACAATATAAAGTTATAGCTGCTACTTACCAGGTGCTTCCGGTTTCTCTTCATATCCACCAAATCAGTCACCCAGTACATACAATACATCCAAATAAAGAGGAATTTAATCAGTGGTACAAAATGATTCATGATAAAAGTAATCAGTAACAAATGTCAATACAGTAGGCCTGATTTTTTTAAAACAATTGCCATCCTTCTAGGGATGGCAATTGGATCCAAGCCGAATAGGCACCCGCAAAAAATACCCACGATAGACGGATAAATACCCGCATTGTTGGGTCTGGCCTCGGATTTGGGTAAATACCCACAAATTTGAACGGGTATGGGCGTAGGTACGAGTGCTTATAATACTAAAACTATAACTATAATTTTATAATACTATATCAGGAGATGGACACCAAACTTATTGCTCACGAGAGTAAGGGCTCGGGTATATCACGAGATGGGCACCAAACTTTCAATTTATATTCATATGGAACAGATCAAGATCAAGCATATAAAGTCCTTGCCACTCTATAAATTGTCTTACAAAATAGGTATCATAGAGCTGTAAACATAGAAGAAAGTACGTGTCTTGTTTAGGATCCCCGCCCTCACTTAAGAAAATAGTTGTGGTTCCAAGAGCAACAACCTAGAAATATCTTGTAAGCACACAAGAAACATTTGTTCTGAGATAAAAGAAAGAGTTTTCGTGCTAAAGTTCAAAAGTTTGTATCTGATGCAGTACTAATTCGAAATTTTAATTTTATTTAGAAAACAGTGAAGGTTGTCCTTGGGGGCTGTTTGATTGGGGATCATCACATTGGACTTTAAACAATCGTATAAGTGAATCGGACACCACACTTTAACCCAAAACTTTAAACAATCAGGTCTATGGGACATTTCATTTATAAAGTGTTTAACATTCACTTTTTCATCTGATATGATTCGTATTATTGACACTTGATATACCAACATGAACATTAGTGAACACTGTTCCTGATGATGAGAACCATTACAAGTTGATAATATATTAATGGATTGAGGTTTTCTTATATGAAAGCTACTGCTGCTAACCCATACTAGTTTAATGGAATAATTAATTGTTGCACAAGAAACTTGTAAAGAAAATCCTTGGCATGTAACGCGAAAAACCCAAGAAAGACAGCTCGAAGAAAACAAGATTATGAATAATGGCAACATTCAAGAAGTTAGACCATTGATGATTCCAAGAACTTGCATACATCACATATAAATACTTACACTAAAAAATGGATATTACTGAATAGCAATAATTGATTATGTGTGACCCATATATTTAATTCAATTTTTAAGTATTATTGTAATCATCGTCCCATTACATGCATAACTCATCTTAAAGAAATTTCCGACTTAAAGAAATTTCCGAGCACTGCATAAAATGATCACATAGACTTTTCAACTATTAATATGGATGTGGGCATACGCACTGCAACACCCAACTCATAATCCACTTTTCAACAATCATCACCATGGCAACAACAACCGTTGATGATTCCTGCGCTACCCAAGTCCAAATCATCGATGGTGAAGGAGTTGTCAACGTCACTGGTCTTGATAATTTTATCAAAACATCAGATATGGCCAATGCTGGTCTTAACTATGTCGTCGTTGCTACAATAGGACCTCAATCTAGCGGTAATAGTTTTATTATGCAGTTTTAATGGTTATGTGTTTGTGTTGTGTTTTGTGATCTAATAATATGGTTCGATTTTGTTGTTTGAGCAGGGAAGAGTACTTTTATCAATCAACTTTTCGACACTAGATTCAAGGAGATGGATGCTAGTAAGGGAAGGTTTGGCTTCTGAATTGATAGAGATTTTATCGTTGGGATAGATGATTATTTTCTTTTTTTTGTTATTTATTAATTTTCTATGTTTTACCAAGTATTTAACGTTTTCTTTTTAGTTTCTTTAAAATTTCGCTGTTAACTTTTTTTCGTTTTAATCTATCTAAAATTTCGCTTTGAGTTTTAGTCCTTTAAAAGTTTCCATCACCACTACTCATGTGTATCTTTCGAAATTTTAAATGAATTTTTTTAGAAATATTTATAATAATAATATAACAATCTCTCCAAAAAAAAATTGAATTTTAACGAACACATGAATTAAATATGAATTTTTATGTTTCTGACGCTTCAAATTTTATATTTAATTAATGTTTGGCTAATTTTTTTTTGGAGCGATTCTTAAATAAATATTTTTAGAAAAAAAAATCATTAAATATAAAATTGAAATATTTATATATAGAACAAAAACATATCTAACCATTTATTTTATGATAAATGAGTAATTGAATATCTTGTTGTTGCAGATCTCAAACGACCAAGGGTATTTGGATAGATAAGTGTACTGGAATTAAACCATGCACAATTGCTCTGGATATAGAGGGTACTGATGGAAGGGAGAGGGGTGAGGTAATGTATTTAGGATCATGTTAACCGGTACCCTCGGGACACTGGATAGCATTGTCTACATGTGAATTGAAAAACCAATCTTATTGTAAATTTGAAGATGCATTATGAACAAAGATAAGGCATTTTAGAGTAAAAAACAAGTGGCATAGCAAAGTTATAAGCTGATATATCATCTTAGTACCTCCAAATAATTCAATATTCAAGTCCTAAATCAAGTGATCAGTACCTCCAAATAATTGAAGATTCAAGTCCTAATTCAAGCGACAAAAGAAAAGTGTTTGGCTATATATACATGGGAAAGGATCTAAAAAATTTAATAAGTGTGGTCGTTATCATATCATAAAAATTTATATAAAAATGTATAAGTGTGTAAGAGATAAAAATTCGTATAAGCTCTATTTTTTAAAAATATTTACACATTTTTAGCACATTAAAAAAATATAACATCATTTTGTTAACTTCTTTCATGATTGCTAGGTTCACTTTATTGAGCTGTTATATGTCATTAAAACTCACTATTTGTTTTCTTTTAATTTATCTCTCAGAATGATACCGCTTTTGAGAAGCACAGTGCTGTTTTTGCTTTGGCAGTAGCAGACGTTGTTCTGATAAACTTGTAAGATTTTATGCATAGATTGATGATTTATATATAATATGAATGAAACACTTGGGTGATCCATAAATTTAGGCATCATTTTATGTTTTAAATTTTTTAAACAACACATAAGAAACTATATCTTAGTACTTTGTCCTTTATTTTACGGATAGGTGGTGTCATGATGTTGGTCGTGAACAAGCAGCCAATAAACATCTTTTAAGAACTGTTTTTGAGGTAGTTTGCAGTCATGAATTTACCTCTGTTTGGTATTCAATGTTTGAATTTATACACTCTTACCTTTCTTTTATTTTTAGGTCATGCTGCGTTTATTAATCAAGCCCCGGAAGATAACTTTGATTTTTGTGTTACGTGACAAAACACCAAAGGTCTATACACTTTATCCTTTAGTGAGAATGTTTCCTTCTATTGTATACTTGTTTGTATTCAATGATTGATCATGTTTCTTGCTCTCTACACAGACTCCGTTGAAATATTTGGAGTCTATTCTAAGAGAAGATATTCAAAAGGTGTCTATTTTATCTCATTTCTTAATTAGTCTTCTCATTTTATTCATGATCATTTTTAATAATGATATGAATTCCTCAGATTTGGAATGAAATTCCAAAACCTAAAGCTCATATACACACTCCTCTTGGTAATTTTTTCAATGTAAGAAGATCTATCTATCTCCCCTTCCTCACATGCTTGTTTATGTATATGTTATGGCATATGATTAATAATGACCCTTCATTTGAAGGTGGAAGTTACTGCTTTGTCAAACTATGAGACCCAAGAGGAGGAATTCAAAAAGGAGGTACCCTTTTATCAGCTGTTACTTTGCTTTAAGGAGTTGTTCAACTTTTCTTTTTAATTCTAGAACTAGAATGATTTCTAACTCCTTTTGTATTCTAAAACATGCATCAAAACTTCTTCATCGTGACTTCTATATATCATATATGTGCTTTGGTGTAGAATAGATCACATTGTTATGCTTTTCATACAGGTTTCTGAATTACGGAAACGTTTCTACCATTCTATAGCACCCGGAGGTCTTGCTGGTGATCGGCTTGATGTTGTCCCTGCGTCTGGTTTTTCTATTAGCGCGCAAAAAATATGGAAATCCATACGAGAGAACAAGGATCTTAATCTCCCAACTCTTAAGGTTTTCGATAAACTCATTTTTTGATGTAACAGTATTTTAGATGCAATGCAATAGTGTTGTGGTTTTCTTATAGATTTGCATTTTCTAATAGGTAGTGGTTGCAACTGTGCGTTGTGAAGCTATTGCTAAAGAAACCCTTGATCTCCTACGTTCTAATAAGGTGTTGATCCACATCTCTTCTATTTTACCGGTCTAAAATGCATCACTTATTTTAGAAATCAGTCACTATATGAATGAATTTGGCTTAGGATTGGCTGAAGTTGATGGAAGATGCTCAATCAGGTTTAGTGCAAGGCTATGGAGAAAAATTGAACTCCATTATTGCTCCCTATCATTCTCAGTAAGTTCCATACTGGTAGACTTAATTATTCAATCTCAAAATAAACATGTGCTAAATAACTACTTGATTTGTTGTTAAATTTCCGAGTTAAATCAAAATTTCCACACCCCTAATAACTCGTGTGTATTTTCCCTTGTCATTGAAGAAATGTAATATTTATTCGAAGAAAAATACATGTTTGATTAGTAATACTCCCAGTAAAAGTTTATTATTTATTTGTCTTGGAAAGTTTATTTTTTTATTTTTATTTTCATATGTCGATAACACATGCTTTCAACAGATATGATGAGGAGACGGTGTTCTATGATGAAGCTGTGAGAAATGCAAAATGGAAGCAACTGGAATCGGATGCGTTGAATGTAAGGCTGCCTGCTGCCTCCAATGGCTTTCTTTCTTTTTAAGTTCATTGCTATGGAGTGGACTGTTGAAATAAACCTCTTTTAAAACATCGGTGATCCAAACAAGTAATATTTTTTTATTAAAACAGTTAGAGTTTTGATTATAAACGCAGGGGCTAAACTCAGATGTGGCTACCCTTGCTAACTCATAAGTGTCCTCATTCGTGCCTCATATTAAACTCGACGTGAAAGTTTTGAAATCTATCCTGATACAATTGTAAATTTAGAAGGAATAAAAAAAAGTGGAAAAATATATATTGGCAATGTGCACTTGCTTTGCCTTGCTATTGATCTGAAAATACAACAAAAAACCACCTAGGTTTCCACTTAAATATTATTGGCAAGGGAGAGAGTGTGTACATGAAGGGAGATTTTCATATAACTTGTTTATGCTTGAACTTCTCAGGAAGCGTACCTTGCTTATACAACAATGATAGAACATCTACGCTCCAAAGCTTTAACTGATTTTAAGACCAAGCTGGATAAATCACTAAACAATGGAGAAGAGTTTGCTTCATCTGTTCTCATGTGGACTCAGTCTATTATGCTCGAGTTTGAAAAAGGATCTGCTGGTAATAATCACATAGGATTTTTTTTTTCATATTAGATACTCTGGACTCTGATTTGCTTTTGTAGGTCTTCTCATTTCTTCTTCACTATCATATAAATAAAAGGAAAGAAAGAACATCACTTTATAGGAACATATTCTCTCTTGAATGGATTTACTTCCAATTCAGTTGCTAATTCTCCTTAGTCGTCATATAACTCTTTCATACAGATGCTCATTCTTATTTGTTTTGCATTTTCCAGATGCTGCTCTAGGACAGACGAATTGGGATGCTTCGAAAGTGCAATACGAGCTGCTTCGTAGTGATATTGATTCACATGCAGAATCGCTGGAGATAAAAACTCGTCTTAAAGTAATATTGTTGTCTCTACAACGACCATCAATTTTTCTTTTTAAAAAGTTAAACTAGCCCACCCAAATTAGTACCAGAATTGATTAAGACTTTGAGGAGAAGCAGACTCCAAGGTCTCAAGCCAACACCATCTTGTCCACCCAAGTGGGTTACAACCACCATTGATAATTAAACCCCATATCACTAGATTCCATTTTTTTTGTTTCATTAACCTTTTTCTCTTTCTTTTTTAGTTAGCTACACATTGGATGAAAATGCATTCTTGTCCTTTCTTTTTTTCCATATAACAAACTTTATTTGAGGCATACTAACAAAGGTTCTTTTGTTTTTTTTTATGGATTCAGAAGGCTGAAAAGAGTGTCAAAACTTTAGCACTTGTTAAGGAGGTATCAATTGGGACGGCAGTTGGGGCGACAGTTGGAGTGGCTGGCGTGGCTACGACGGCTGCGGTGATTGGGCTTACTGGGCCAGGGGTTGGGGCTGCTGGGGCGGCGGGTGTTGTGGCACTTGCTGCACCCGTCCTTTCAGTAATGTACAGTGTTTACGAAATCATCAATAAATATACAAATAAAGCAAAACCAGTAAAAGACCGTGCTTAGCTTAGCTTTCGGTTCTTTACTCTGATTTTGATTTTTTTTTTTTTTTTATATTTGTAACAATAATTTCTTGGTGTCCAATTTGTTAAATAGACCCTAAACCCTAATAGCATCATTTGTGTATTTTATTTACATAAACATATGGGGAAGGAAATTATTTATATAATAAGTTGATATGATCAAATTTTGATAATTCATGACTATTTTCAAAATATCCAAATTAATGTAGTGTTTTTATTAGGGTTAAGTATGTTTTTGGTCTCTAAAAATATATCAATTTTTAGTCCTTATAAAATTTTCGGTCTTTTATTACCTATAAAATTTTCAAACACCACTTTTGGTCCCTACTTTTAAATAAACTCATACGTAGATTTCATATTTTTGGCTAGAATCATTTTATTTAATTATTTTATGTATTTATGTGTGTTTATACGTGCTTATTTTCCTTTATGTATATTTGTGTGGGATTAGTGAATTTTTAGCCTTGAAGGGTATTTTAGTCATTTTCAAGCTAAGGGGTATTTTGGTCATTTGACATGTAACGGTGAAATAGTAATTTTATTAAGAAAGTTATTTTTGGTATTTTAGTGATAATCATTATTTTACTAAGTTACTAGCGAGTTGAAGTAATTAATTAAAGTTGGTAATTATTCGGTGTTTTTGTGGATCAATGACTAGTAATTTTTTAGAAAATAATTTGTAAGAGTTTTGAGGCCCACTAATAGTGAGACTTTTTAAAAAAAAAAAATAAAGTGATACAAAGACTGGGGGGACATAAAACCTGACCCAGGAATAATAACCCAAGTGGAAATACAGCATGATAAATCAGTTCAAGTGGATCAACCCTAATCTATCCTAACAAAAATTCATTAATCACATGCGCAACCCAGCGGACCCGTGTACGGGCGCAAAACCAGGATACCAAAGCAGAATGAAAAGTGAACATCCGAATTAGACAGTTAGAGTATAATTATGGCGAATGGATTGACCACTAACACGGTAACAAAATCCAAGTGCCAACAGCTCCCTGTTCAACAACAAGCTTCAAATGCTCTTTCGAGCAAAACAACGCATAACTCAGATTGAGGGATGAGTCCAATACGTCAGCAACCAAACCCTTTTTGGGTTTTAGAACAAACCAGACCCTTACGGGTTTACAAACTCAGACCATTGCAAAAAAAGCTCGATCCAATCCCACCAGTCTATGGTCAACAACAAAACACAACGCCAATAACAGAAGAAAAAACCACAACACATAACATAAAAAAACATAAACAAACACAACCTTCAAACACTCTGGCGCGATGACAGCGAAACAACAACCAGGAACACTGCAGATCTCAACGGATCTGAAACAAACCAGAGCTCCAAGGTCGTCCAAGGTGAAGAAGAAACCAAAAACGGAGCTGCAACCACCCTGTTCCGCGATGACCCACCACCAAGAAGTTTGCAACCACCAACCGAAAACAGCAAGGAAGCAAAGTAGAACGATGGCGGAGCCGCCGACCACCAAAATGAACCACGTCCCTCCGGCGAGACACACAAATCCGAGTTGTACACCCATGAAACAAGAGTACGTGAGAGCACCACCACACGCCGTCAACACCAAAAAACCAGATATGACGGACCGCAAAAAGGGAATCACCGGATAGGAAGAGGCTCTCCGGTGGTGCGGAGAGAAGATCTCGTCGCACCACCTCCATGACTATCTACGTCTTGAAAGAAAAGTTTGGATTGAAGGAGAAAGAGGGCGGCGAGAGTTGGTGTTTTAGAGAGAGGATAGAGACTCATTATTCACTGCACAAAATATTTTGAGAGTTAAAGAGAGAAAGTAGATTACAAGAGGAAAATAGAGGAAAAGGGTTAGAGTAAAGGAGATCTTGAAGAGAATAAGAGGATAGAGACTTGGGGGAGCTAAATTGAGGTCATAGTTGGTGTTGAAGAATCCTTGAGATAAGGGGGATAGATTACTTTCATTAATTAAGCTCTAAATTCATCTTTCCAATTACGAGTAATAAGTGATTATTGTGAATTGTTACTTTTTGTGATTTTTTATGATGAAATTTGTGCTCTTAATTCATGTGAAATTATGGGTATGTTTAATTTGATTGAATTGATATGTTTGTGTGCTTAAACTCATAGTTGTTGCTGGTGTAAAAAGAAACATATTGAAGAACAATGATGGTGGAAAAAGATGAATGCGTTTTTGAGATTTAGGGTTTTATATTTGATGATTCAGTTTGTTTTTCAAGGATAAAGATTTTATATTTTTGGGTTTGAGATTTGAATCACCTAAAAAGAAGTTTGTGATGTATGTTTGTGCATCTATGTTAATGGTTTGCAATTTGGAGAAGAGGAGGAACACATGATCCAATCTTTTTATGATTTTTTTTTATGGCTTTTCTTTGTTTGTTTCTTTTTTAAACTTCTTAGATTATTTTTTTGACAAGAAACTTAAATATGTTTATATATTATAATTTTGTAGTTTTTTTATTTTAAAAATTAAAGGATAATGACATGTAAACTCATTTACACACATGGATTAAGTCACATCAACACCAAATGTGTCATGTCATTAAAAAGGTGACAACTCAATCAATTTTATATCAAATTTCCTATTGGGGGACCAAAACTGTGTAATTTAAAAATAGGGGGACCAATTCTGTGAACGGACTAAAATAGAGGGACTGAAACTGTAATTAAGCCTAAAAAATATCTATTAAGTGAAGAGTTTAGCCTTAACAAAAGGCATATAAAGAAAATTGACAAAGTTGTTTCATTTTTGTTATATATAAATATATATGCTCCTGAAAAAGAGAAATTTTACAATGTATGCTCATGAAAATCATGGTAGCTAATCAGGGTCGTCTCTATGAAATTGGAGGTTCGGCTCTCAAAGTAAAAATAGGCTCATAATAAAAGAAACGCACAATTTTTTTAAAAGATTAATCTTCTTTTTAAATTGAAAATAACACTCATATAATGATTATTAGCCACCGAGATCAAAATTAGCAATTATTTTTACTAAAGACGTGTTTTTTAACTTAGAAATAAAAACATGAAAAATGATTTTTTACTTAGAAATTGAAACATGTTTATTTATCTTTTTTAAGTGGAGATGGGGATATTGAACAATTTTTTTTTTTTGAGATCTATCACTTTAAAGACCGAGCTCGATTGAGCTCTTTACACTCCTTACAAAACGTTAAATTTGATAGAGATTTTAGTGGCAGATATTCTTGGATATGTATCTGTAAACAAGAAGATCAAAAGGTACACTTTAAGAACGTATGGGTACTATGGCCCACGTCCACTTTATAAAAGCAAATGAATAGCTGTGAATGAGTGGAATGAAATCTGTGTTATATAAAAAAGTTGAACGAAATTTGACTTGAAGACTTCGAATATGCATGATGCATGTATATATGATGCATGATGCATTCATACTTATAGTATGAATGCGGCTGCGGAACCACTCAATAGCTATATATGCTAAAAAAAAAAAAAAAAATTAAATATGTTTTTGATTCATGTAAATATGTCAACTTTTCGTTTTAGTCTTTCTAAAAAATTTCAACTTTTATTTCTTTAAAGAAATTTCATCTTTACTTTTGGTCCCTCATTTAAAGTAAATGCATACGTGGAATTCATATTTTTGAATAAAATTTTGTAGAAAATTTTATAATATTATAAGTATCTCTTCCAAAAAAAATTAGAATTTTTTACTAATACATGAATTAAATATGAATTTTTATATTTTTGGCAGTAAAAAATTCATATTTAATTTATGTTTTGTTAAAAAATTGTAATTTATTTGGAATTGATTTTTACAATATTCTATACATTTATGCACAATTTCATTAAAAAATACAAAAATTTACTTAAAAATAAGGACCAAAAGTAGTGATTGAAAATTTTATAGAGATTAAAAGTTGAAAAATTTTAGATGGACTAAAACGAAAAATTTATATATTTATAAGGACCAACAACATATTTAACCCAAAAACCAATTTAGAAGACAACAAAGCACTTCTTGAGATTAACTAAATCAAATTTTACTTTTGATTACTTGTGTTGATGTGCATAAGACAAGTATTTGTCTCCATGAATACACTTACTGACGAGTGATTTTTCATGCAATTTGTGAAGAGCCTAAAAAAATGCAATGGAACAAAAGTATATTTCATTCTTTATCTATTTATTTTGAATAAAAAATAAAAAATACATTATTTTTCTAGTACTCGATTATTTTTAAAAATTTACCTTTTTAAGCAATATTTTTTTATATGATACCCACATGAATTTCAACATAAAGAGAGTGAAATAATAATATGTTATTGATACTAGTGACCTAATATGCAAAAAACATTAACATCAATGATAAATCTCTTAATTAGTGTAAGTTTGGATTGACAGTAAGTTTGACAAAAGTTTAATGTTTTGTAATGTTTACAAAATTTACATTTTTATGACCATTAGTATAACAACTCTTCAATTAGACCCATATCCAAATTAGTGATATTTTCAAGATGTATTAAGCAAATATAAAACCATATGATCAATAATTGAAGTCTAAAAAGCATTGAGTGAGGATTAATTAAAGAATGTTAAACAGTGGGTCTACTCTTTGTCTCTCACACATGTATCACAAAGTCTCACACGTAAAAACAACACTCGCCTAATTAAAAATTAAAAATACAGTGCCATTAGCATTTTTCAAAAGACAAAATCACTTTTCTTTCCTAGTCCCACACACATGCATAAACAAAGACACATTCAAACACCCTTTCTTCCCTTCTCACCAGTGTTGTGAAACTAGACCGGTCAGTTCAAACACGAACCGATCGGTTGGTGGTTGGTTTAACAATGGTCGGTCCATTGTCCTAAAAAATCAGATTGAACCAAGTTGAACCACGATTCAATCGCTATTGGTTCAATATTGTTATTTTTATTTATTTATTTATAAAAAATAGTACTTTTTAAATATTTATCTTCTAATCGTCTAATTTCACCACGGTTGAATCGGTTGAACCATGAGACAAGGGTTATAGATTTAATCTATGGTAAGATTTTGAGAACACTTCTTCTCACCTTAGAGGGAAAGAAAACTCTTCAAACAAAAAGAAAGCATGAAAAGCAAAAGCAAAAGAAACCATTCAGCTTTCCACTAACACTAAAACACACACACTCTAAAGTGCAACAAAGCATACCTCACTAAGTAAACAAAAGAATGAAGAAGATTCCACATATATACTATGAAACCGTGTCACCCTTTTGCTGGTTGATGAAGAAATGGCAGAGATTGTTCTTGCAGAACCAATTCATTTTGAACAAGGAGAGTCATCAACATCTAGACAAGACCATCATCATGAATATGAGCATCAATATGAACATGAATATGAATATCAATATGATAATAGTATGGCTATTACTACCAATAGTGTCAGTAGCAGCAGCAATGGTGAACACCTTCAACCAGGTCCCTTTGATAGTGAAAGGTTGCCACCTGTTTTTGATTCTGAAATTCAAAGGTTTCTTCGTGTTGCTAATTTGCTCGAAAGGGAGGAGCCTCGTGTTGCTTACCTTTGTAAGTCTTTGAAACGTCTTCAAATGTGTTTCTCGTTAGTTAATATGGTATCTAATTCGTTTTCGTTAGCTACCTTGGTCATTGAAACTGTCTTCTATGTATTAGTCAGTTAGGTTTATCAGATTACTTTGAGATACACGCAGTGTTGTTTTCATAATTTTGATACATTTAGGATTACAGTGACACCGTCTCACATTTTAGAGACTAAAATCACTGTTTACCCTCTTTTGAGCTTCTTATTTAATGTGTTTGGTTTGTTTCGTTTCGTTTCAAAATCATTATAATTCTATTTTGCAGGTCGAGTTCACGCCTTTGTAATTGCACACAACATGGACAAGAATTCAAGTGGAAGAGGTGTTAGACAATTCAAAACTACACTCCTTCATAGACTTGAAAAGGTAAACAAGAATGTTGAAGTAACTGAATGAATACAAAAGCATATAGACTTGGATTTTATGTCTTAGTTTATTTTACATGTTCATTTGTTGTGACATATATAGTTTTTTGTGAATTGTAACATGCAGGATGAGAATGCTACAAAAAGGGATGGAATAGGCGATATCCGTGAACTTAAGCGAGTTTACCATGTCTACCGGGATTATTTTACTCGAAATAATAAAGCATTTGATTTAGAACAAAGGTAACTTTGCTTAAACAAAGTGTAACTATGCACCGCGACAACATAAACGTGTTTTATACAATCATCAATCAGATATTACCGCATAGATGTTATCGCATCTGATTAAAGGACTGTTACACTGGCAGTGCATAGTCCATAAACTTTTAAACTAATGTTATGTTCTATCTAAACAGTCGTAGGGAGAAATTGATAAATGCAAGATTTATTGCTTCTGTTCTGTTTGAGGTGCTAAAAACAGTTACAAACACGCCTAGTAATCAGGTATTTCTTTTCTTCCTTTTTTCG
>Ga0315915_1005629_pt1 | contig 15561 bp, 9 predicted proteins | sample MpolbnodulesMG_FD_207738 | JGI IMG/M metagenome (GOLD analysis project Ga0315915, IMG submission 207738) | Medicago polymorpha root nodule microbial communities from Los Angeles, California, United States - branched nodules | ecosystem: Host-associated > Plants > Roots > Nodule | place: USA... | reverse complement strand
GGTATAAGCATAGTATCCTAGACGGTAGCAGGTGGGCGTTGGTATAGGTTTTATGACCTATACCAACGGCTTTTGAGACCTTTACCAACGGTTTCTGCCGTTGCTAAATGGCAAGTTTCTTGTAGTGAATGTCAGTCCACCTTCCATCTAACCTGTCTTGTCTCGTTTCATCGAGTCTCACCTATCATTTACAGTTATACAATGAATACAGTCATACAAATCACATTCATTCATACATTCGTACATTCATACTTTCACACATTAATGCATACACAACATATACACGATATCAATTCATACATGGTTGCATCAGTCCCCAAAGTCTTGTTTGGTCGTATCCTTTTGTTTCAGTCCTCAAATTGTTTCAAGCCGCCGGTCCTAAAAAACGGACCGCTTGAGTTTACTTTTTATCTTGTTTCTAGCCGCCATCCTAAAAAATAGACCGCTTGAGTTTACCTTTTAATCTTGTTTCAAGCCGAAAGGGCGATTCAGGCAAAAGTTAGAGACTTTCAAAACAAAGAAAAATAAAACAAAAAGCATGACTGCTGAGGTGCGCCAACAGAGGAACACTCTGCGTTTGGTCTACAAATGGTGACTCCTTCCAGACTTTTGGTCAACGATGGATTTTCCCCCCAGGAGGCATCAATTGCTACCTTGTGTCAGGCTTCACCCCACCAACGACTCAATTTGATCTCAATAATATCATCTCCAAGGAAGTTTTCCGAGTGTTTGTACTGCAATGTCAGTCCACCTCTCATCTAACCTATCTTGTCTCGTTTCATCGAGTCTCACCTATCATTTACAATTATAGAATGAATACAGTCATACAAATCACATTCATTCATACATCCATACATTCATACTTTCACACATTAATGCATACACAACATATACACGATATCAATTCATACATGGTTGCATCAGTCCCCAAAGTCTTGTTTGGTCGTATCCTTTCGTTTCAGTCCTCAAATTGTTTCAAGCCGCCGGTCCTAAAAAATGGACCGCTTGAGTTTACTTTTTATCTTGTTTCAAGCCGCCATCCTAAAAATGGACCGCTTGAGTTTACCTTTTAATCTTGTTTCAAGCCGCCAGTCCTAAACAACGGACCGCTTGAGTTTACTTTTTAATCTTGTTACAAGCCGCCAGTCCTAAAAAACAGACCGCTTGAGTTTACCTTTTTATCTTGTTTCAAGCTGCCAGTCCTAAAAAACAGACCGCTTGAGTTTACCTTTTTATCTTGTTTCAAGCTGTCAGTCCTAAACAACGGACCGCTCGAGTTTACCTTTTTATCTTGTTTCAAGCCGCCAGTCCTAAACAACGGATCACTTGAGTTTACCTTTTTATCTTGTTTCAAGCCGCCAGTCCTAAAAAACGGACCGTTTGAGTGTACCTTTTTATCTTGTTTCAAGTGGTCAGTCCTAAACAAGGGACAACTTGAGTTTATCTTTTATCTTGTTTTGAGCGGTCAATCCTAAACAATGGACAGCTTGAGTTTATCTTTTATCTTGTTTCAAGCGGTCAGTCATAAACAATGGACAACTTGAGTTTAGTTTTTATCTTGTTTCAAGTGGTTAGTCCTAAACAATGGACAACTCGAGTTTACCTTTTATGTCATGTGTCCTGGGCCCCACAAGCTTTTACTTGAAATTCTGGGTGAACATTTTGATCAAAGATGAACTTCAGAATGTTGTTGTGTTCTTGATGATCTTCATATGGGTTCATCATGATATTCATATGGGTTCATCATGTATGAATGAACACATGAATTTATGGGCGTGTGATATGCTTTTCATATGAATTTCTATGCAATAACCAAAATATGGACTTTTCCACATACATCAGAAAGTTACTTTCCCAGATTTGCCTAGGGACTGGTGCAGGAGAGATAAAGTGGATTCTGCATCTTCATGCCCATGCTTTGAGGGATTGTGTGGTCCATGTAATGTACCAACTCTCATGCGTGTCTGTCTCTGATTGAGCAAGACAGATTTGCTTTGCTTTGGCCTTTTTGCTTTTCACCTACTGTATTGTTCATAAAGTAAGCATGTGCAGAGCTGAACATTCCGACCATCAGAGTGTTCCTTTTGTTTCACTTAGGATGATTTGTAAGACTACCATTTGATGTAATCAAATCCTAATAGTGAAACACAATGAAGAGCAGTGATTTTAACATCTAGGATGATATTCCCTTTTGGAATATTCCTAGTACTTCAATGTTCATAGTCTTAAATGAACATTAAGTATCCTTTTTGACATAATCCTTGTATATACCTTTATTGCTTGATTGATCCATGCAAATGTACTTTCCTGGACATTTATCCATGTCACATGTATCTTGCATGACCTTGATCAATGTTCTTGAGATTCTTGGCTTGTATAAGAACAACCTTCTGATCTCTGCTTGAACATTCTGATCTCTGAGCAACATTCTGATCTAACTTTTTGACCTAAGTGTTAGATCATGAATTCAAATGTCCTTTGATTTCTTGAATCTTGGTATGATTTAAACCTTGTTCCTGTCTTAGTAAAACACTCAAGAACACAAGTTAAATACCAAGGAATTAATCAAAGTCCATTAATTCTTTAATCATAATGGTTTATTATCTTTAAAATTAATTTGGGATTTTGCCTCAACATAATTTGTTGGTTAATGTTGGTAAGCGATGATTTGTTGGTTGTTGTTCGTAAGTAGGCATGACAGTGAAACACATACCTGCTGGTATCGATCCGAACCTACTCCGATTTGACCGGTTTTTCCGTTTTGATTGAATTTGGGTATGAGTTTTGGTTTTTCTCGATTTCAAAACATAGGTATGAGACGGATAATAGGGATATAAGTACCCATACCAAAACTTGTCCCTGAATGATTGATAATTGCATGTTATCAAAATTTTCATTGATATTTAAAGGCGCAACCAAAACATTTGGTCAAGAAAATGTGAAACTAAGCATATTGTTCCATAATGCATCACAACATTGTCATCGAAGCTAGAAAAAAAACTTGTTTTTATTAATATTTTTTTCATCAGTTGTTGGTCGAGGGATGTGGTAGGGATACTTGAACTCATTAGAGACGGGGATGAGATTAAATTTAGTGCTTGGATGTTTTGACAATGGATGTGTAGTGGACATGCGTTTGGTCATATGCTAAAATTTGTGGCTTTAACACACAATTGCGGTAATCAAACGCCAAAACAAACACAATATTAATCAATTACGTTGTTGTTTTTTTATTTACGATATTTAATTGTAATCTCATTTTTTATTATCATAATTATTATTATTTTTTTACAAAATAATTAAAATCTTGTTAAAAAAATAAAATTAATAAATTATTTATATATTTAATTGAAATGTTTACGTGCCACATCACTAATAATGATTATTACATATCCGTTAAACACACACACCGTTTCATTACTAACTAACTATATATATCCAATCTATTCCACTCACATTCATTCTAACACTCTTCATAACAAACACGTTCGAGAACCTTCTATGGCGGCATCTGAGAAGAAGAAGATGCTTCCTCCAATGGCAGATCCATCAAGTGAGAACAAAGTTGAAAACCCCGATTTCTTGAAAATGTTCTTGAAATATCATGGTAATAATGATGATGATGTGGAACTACTCTTTAACATCAATTTCAAGAATTTGAGATTGCTTGAGGGTGACAAGTTTCAGCATTTGGATATGGGTCTGCCATCTCAATTTGTTGATGGTAATGAGCATCTTGGTATTTTAGGTTCTGCTGTTGACGGTGTTATTTGTCTTTATGATGTTAACAATCAGAAAAATATAATATTTTGGAACCCTGCAAATGGTCAAAAGCGTGTTCTTCCTACTAACTATGCTGAGGACCTAGGTTCTACAGATGACTGCATCCCGAATATTTGTGTTCATGGATTTGGTTATGACTGTGTTAATCGTCATTTCAAGGTTATTCAATATGTGATTTATGATAATGTTCCCTCTGGAGGTGATGAAGATGATGATGATGATGAAACCAACTCCTTTTGGCAATTGTATTCTCTCAGCACTAACAAGTGGACAAAACTTGACATAATTGGTCATCATATTCCATTTCTTCAGGATTACCCTAATGGTTTGGAGGTTTACTTGGATGGTTTTTGCTATTGGTTGGGAAGACTCGAAGCATCTGGTCAACATTATCTTGTGTCATTCAACTTGACCAGTTCTAATTTTTCAATTTCAGATGCACCTGTCGATAAAGATGTTTATGAATCGTCTTTGAAATTGGTGGTGTTAAATGGGTCTGTTGCTATGATCACACAACATGATGATCCTATGTCTTTTAGCATTTCAATTCTGGGTCAAATCGGTGTCCAAGAATCCTGGACAAAACTTTTCAATGTTGCATCTTTGCCTTCTTTTAAGGATCCTATCTCAGCTGGGAAGAAGGTTGTTATATTCTTCAAAGGAGATGAAAACAATGGTCGAGTAGCTTGTTTTGATTTAACTACCAGGGTGATTGAGAAGGAAATTGATTTCGAAGAAGAAGTGGATATTCAGCAAATCGTATTTTACAAGAAAAGTGACAAACTCCTTTCAATGAAGAGAAAGAAGACCAGTCGTCATTGAGCTGAAGGTATAAACAGTTGACAGTTGACTAAAGTTTTTACTAGTTAATTGTGCTTTACAATTTTGTTAATCTCTAAGATTGATTGAATATCTTATTCTCTTTCTATAGCATGTGTGACTGATATTTAGTTTCGTTGTATGGACGAAATATTCCATGTATTAAATGTTTGTAGAAGTATCTCATATTTTAGAAAACTTTGTTGATCTTATGGCTCTGCAGCATGAGGTTCCATTGGATATAAATCTTAAATTATTAGGATAGTGAGAATTGTAAGATGGATCAAAGCATGGAAGTACTAAATTTTTAGCTAAGGAACCTAGTTTAAACACAGATCAGAGTTTTAGGTTCAAATCAACTAGCCACCTTAAGTAGTAAACACTAAATGGCTCTGAAGTTGATGCAGAGTTTCCCCCATTAGGTCAACAACAAAGCTTTAATTATAAAAAGATTCTGCTCACAAAAGGTCCTTTAAGAAATAACAGAGTTGAGCTTTTCATCATCAAAAAACTAACACTGTAATTTTTATCAACTGAACATGGTCGAAAACTGTTGAATGATAGCAGTAGTTATGAAACAGATAGATTGATTAAACTTGAAATCTCTGCATACAAATCTAGTTAGTATTTTGAAGATAAATTGGGAAATCCTTTTCAATTTATTTCCTGCATTTTAACTTATTTATTGTCTAGTTGACTTGCAGCATCCCCTAAAATATATGATTTTCATTGTGACATTTAAGTTTAAAACCTCTTTCCTATAACTGAAGATTTTATTAAGCATTTAAACTTATTCTCAGTAGTTATGCATATTATCAATTATTAAGCAAGCTATCAATATCACTTTCTTCTGAAATATAACTATGTTGGGAAGTGTACGTGACTCAATGCAGCTTCTTTGTTCATCGCGATAAGTCTAATATATAACTCTTGCTTGCTCTTCTTGAGGAATACCATATCTCTTAGTATAATATATGTCCGTACCATGTAAGTCTGTAACTTTGGTGCATCATAAAATTAGCCTGTGTTTGTTTCTGCGTTGCAATCGTCCACCACCGTGCGTGTTCCTTCACTTTGACAATTTGTAGATTTGAAATTATCGCAGTGGGAAATCGTTAAGAACGCGAGAAAAATGTTTCTGACGCGTTATGAAACGAGCACTTAAATGTGTATATGTACGGTAAATGCCTGAGAAACTGTAACTGTATGTTTGGATCCAATAGTACGTTTGAAACAGAAATTGTAAAGGATACACTTTACAACATAGTTATAAAGTGCTTATATAGTTACTGGTGTTCTTTTGTAACCAAGTGCTTATAGACAAACAACTCCATCAGAAGTGAAGAAATGATGAGCCGTACTAAGTTGTAAAGGATACACACCATACGCTACCAAGTTCTTGAGAGTTATGTTGCCTTTGGATTGAGTTCTTATGAGAGGTCCAAAAACATGGGATTTCATGTGGTTAAATAGCTGATAAATAACATACTTTAAAATCTATGCTATGCACTTCCACTAGTTCACTCCTTGTATGCTTGATTTTGGGTTTCTTAGTTAGTTTGTGTTTTTGCATCTATTTCATAGTTATGTCTTGATTTTGGTTTTTATGGGTATGCTTGATTTTGGTTATCGATGTGCCTATCATTGTTAAATGCTTCATTAATTAATGGTTGCTGCTATAATGGAATTAGTTCATTGTTAAATATTACTGATGTGCCTTTTTGTTTTTGTTGTTGTTTTGACTCTTCATAGATATTCTCTGTTGCATTTTTTAATGCTATCGTTGTTGCTTCTTCATATGGTAATAATATTGTTAGCAATTTTATTCGACTAATATAAGCATTTGTGAGTGTTTGAGAGAGCTTGTGCATTAAGGTTTCTGATGGCTTCTCAGTTCTCAATCATTCCTTACAATTTTAAGGTTATTTTTATGTTAGGTAATAATATAATTATGTAGAAGCTTATTTGTTCTTATTCATTCATCAATCAATAATGTTGTATCTGTGGATGAGGATTAGCAATCTAGCATCTATATCTCAGTCAGTGTATACACGATTAAGCTTGTTGAATCACGTGATGCCAAACATTTAATCAGCATTGATATATTTATCTATTTTGATGTGTTTAATTATCCCTTTTGTGTGGACTAGTTTGGACTTACAATATGTAGATTATCAAAGGGAAAGTTTGCAATATGTATGTTAGATTTCATCATTGACCTATATGTTGCTTTTTCTTTATGCAGAATCTTCACAAAGATGAACATGGAAAGTTTCTTGTTGCTTTTTCTTTATGGTCCAAAGATGAGTTATGAACAAGTTGTAATGGTTGGGTTCTTTTTTACCATTCCTGGTAACTTTGGCGTATGCAAACTTTGTAGTGTAATGGTTCGGCTCGTTTAACAAACTTTGACAGAAGCAAGCAACTTAGCTTTGTGTGAATGTTTTGGTTCTTTTTAGGAAACTTTGGCAGATGCAAACTTTAGTGTAATGGTTTGGCTCCTAGTAATGCATCGTTATTTTCCTCAATATTCACTTGTTGTGGTTTATTTTCCCTTTCATCATGCACTATCATTGAAATTTGTTGATGTTGTTTTTGATATTTCTCTTGCACTTCAACTTGTTGTTCTTGTGTGAAATCCTTTTCTGTTTTACATTCTACATTTCTTAATTCACTCATCTCTTTTTGCAAACATTGTTTATCATTATTCTTCATTATAATCTCTGGTTCCTCACTTACTTCAGTATAGTCTCATTCACCTTTGCAAACTTCTCATTTTTCGCACCATCTCTTGAAACTTCGTGTTTTTCTTCCATCAAATATTCCAATATTAACATCCTCTTCCTCACTTAACTGATCAATGGATTCAATTTTTTATTTCTAATTTCTTTCACGATTATTTCCTTAATTCCATTCGCACTATTCTCAATTTCCTCTTGCATCATTTCCTTCATTTGTTTCCACATCTATTTTTTTAATCTTCCACCTTCACCCTGTTCCACAAAATATTCAGTCTCTTTGCTCACCATTTCTTTGACATTTTTTTTATTCGTGCATCTTAATATTCCATAATCAAATCTTTCTTTATTAGGCTTTTCTCTATCATATTCTTCATCTCTATCTTTAGTTTCCATTTAGGCTTTACGACTTTCTTTAATATTGTGGCATTGGGAGTAAGACCTTAGGTAACTTCTGAAGATTCCATTTATACAATAGTAAAAACTGCAAGATGGTTCAAAGCATGGAAGTACTAATTTTTTGTTTTTCTTGCTAAGGAAATTGGTCTAAACACAGATAAAAGTTTTAGGTTTAAATCAACTAGCTACTTTTAGACTTAGTAGAAAGTACTAAATGGCTCTGAAGTTACTGCAGAGTTTCCCTCATTAGGTCAACAACAAAACTTTGATTATGACAGATTCTGCTCAAAAAAGGTCCTTTAAAAATGTGCAGTAAAGAACATATCCCAGTGGCTGGACTGACCACTGCTAAGCCGAACAGCCATCGCAATCGGACAGTCATGCATGACATGCAGCGACGTTTTGACAGTCTCTTTGCAATGAACACAGAGCTCTACTCCCAGATGCATAGAACTCAACCTACTATTAGTCAACACTTGATCATGTTCGAGCAACCATTTAAAACACTGAATTCTCTCCAGAACGCCAATTTCCCACAATCTAGTCTGAGTCAGGATCAGACCCAAAACCACTCAGCATATATCCCGCCCGTACTTGATACCAGGCGGAGGAATATCACAAATTCTATTCACAAAAACATCGACAGCCAATCTGCAACTCATTGATCCGCCAGTCACCATTGGAATCTACCAATTCAGCCATTGTAACGTTTAGAGCATAAAAATATGGATGACTCAATAACATATTTAGGACAAACTTTGCTATCATCTGAAAATTTGAGCTTTAGACCTAACTAAACTCTAAAAGTGAGAATTGGTCAAGCCTTATAAAGACTTCTTTGCAAATGTATTTACTTGATTTGGTAAAAGGACGATAAATAACAAAAATATAGTGCTTGGATTAGGAAGGGAAAAATCAATAAAAAAATGCTACCAACCATAAGAATTGCCGCTACAAGTATAAGAATTGTCAATTTTACTAATTGAAATACTCTAACAGATATGCGGCCAACCATCAGATCCGAAGTATAATAATAATAATAATAGAACCTTAAAAATTTAAAGCCATACAAACTTCATATACATCACGAATCGCTTTATATGATTATCTGTAATAACAATTTAAATCTTTCAGTAAAAATAATTAATAACAATCTAAATATTCCCAATTTTTTTTTTACTTAAATGCAGTTCTATGCTATGGATGTCAAATATTCATGTCTTATTCAAAATAATTGAATGAGCAAAAAACTCTAGCTTGGATACAAGCAACAATGTACAAATATAAAAAGAATTAAAAACTAAATGTTCTTTCTATGTATGTACACTGCGCCTCTTATAACCACTTCATGATTGAGCATATGTATGTTGCATGGCATATGTCATTGGACCCAGGTTCATTGGTACCCCTGGCATAACTGTCTCAGAAACTGGTCCAAGACCATAATCCATGTCTCCGGGAGCAGTAAAATCCACTGGAGTACCAACTGCAGATACAATTGGTCCTCCTATAGGTTGCCCGATCCTAGGAGCAGCGTGTATTCCAGCAGGTGGGGCTGGAGGATTATCAAGAGTTTTGATTCCAGCAGGTGGGACTGGAGGAGCTTGTTCGGCTGATTGTCCAGCAGAACTTGCAGCAGAATTGCTTGCTTGACCAGTAATTGGTCCTTGAGGTGCTGAAATGTCTCCATTTTTGACAAAGGTGACATCATGTATGCTGGATCGCCTTCTTTCTTTCTTCTCTTTCATTGAATCCTGACGAATTTTGTATTTCTGAGCATGGCTTGCTACTTGTGTAGGTGTTCTTGTCACCACACTGTACCTTGATATACTTCGCCAGTCACCCCATCCATGGTTCTCCAAGCCTTGAAGAAATAGCCTGTTCAACAATAATAGTAATAGTTGTGATTATCAGATATGCTATTGACAGCCATATAACTAATGTCTGCAATTAATGTTACTGATAATCATCTAATGGCTGAACATCAAACTTAAAACCAAAAAGATCTGATAGGTACTATTAGTTACTTGTCAGAGGTAATGGAATCATTTTAGCACTATCATGAGCAGACAAACAAAAACATCAATAACCGAGCTTCCAACCTAGTAAAAAACTTCCGCGTTTAGTATATGTTAAACTTACCCAATTCTAGTCCTTATTTATCAGTATTTACCAAACTTTCTAATTCAAACTTTCCCATGTTAGAAAAGTTTTTATACTAAGATCCAGCAAAAAGATGGAGACTTGTGTATAATCATATTCAAAGTTCACCATCTACAAAGATGATCAAATGCTAAAATGAGAGCTTTTCTTAACCAGTAACTCTAAATTTAGTCAACAAACTAATCTTGATCAGTTTCATCGACGTCAGAATGGCAAAATCCGCCGTAAAAAACAGCATTGCAGCCGATAGTACCCCCATAGCAAGCATCCCTGCAGAAATTGTCTATGGTGGTTGTCAAAAAATCCGCCACACCATTAAATGATATTGGTATTTGTAACAATCAAACTCATCAAATGTTTCTAACAGGCAGCAATACATTGTTCTACATTACGTTGTCAAAGAATCTCCTGATACCATTGTTTCACAGATCTGATATTAGTAACTTTTCCAAAGATTGGAGTAAACCCATAACAAAATCCAGCAAAACAATCCAGTGTAACTCACTGTAACATTGGAGGCAAATTACCAACCAGAAATCCTATATCAATGTATCAAAGTCTAAACGAGGCACACTAAATTCTAATGTGTACATGATGAGTAGAACATCTAACATCGTTCTAGGATATTGTGTTAGTATTAGGAGAAACAAACCACTAAAATCATTAAGGATGTTCATGTTTTCATTTTGATATCACTTTTCTCTTTATGAATAAAAATTTTAGAACCCCAAACATTTCCATTCATGTTTTAATTCTAGGATATTGCCTAATTCAAATGCATGCCTCACGGTTCAGTGAACACTTAGAGAAGTACCTCCAAATGACCTACCAATCAAGGACCACTAGGATTTGAACCCCAAACGCTTTACCCAACACTATCTAATCCTACTAGTTGAGTCAACCGTCATTAGAAGTGTAGTAAGTTCTAATAAATACATTGGATCACAGAGGACCAAATCAGAAGAATTTATTACAGTAACATAGTTAGTAATCACAATCCCTTCTAACATGGATGATGGAACTAGCAGAACTCAATTCATTCATATAAGTCCTCATTAAATCCATAGTTTTATTTACTTCATTCTCACCTAAAACCTTAGATAAATGCTACGTACTGGTAAAGGAGAACCAGATACAATGGTTTAGTAAAACAGTCACAGTAGTTAACTGGCATAACAAGATTGGAAACTTCTCTAACAAAAATCCGTTAAAAAATTTTAAGGCACAGCTAATATAGCTTAGGATGTATATATCAGTATCGTCAAATAGCGGCTGTAGTGGCACTATATCACTATATAGCATAGCAGAATTTGAACAAATTGCTATGATTTTGTGCTACACTATTAAGTACATTGTCAAATAGAGACTATAATATTGTAGCCAGTGTTATTGATGAGGGAAAGCAAAAAATCCATCATTTTAATCATTCATATCCACCATAAAACACTATGATGCCCTTTAACGATTGGATATGACGGTTGTCCAAAAATCTGTTACCGCAATCCGTCATGGCTATTTTTCGCAATCCGCAATTGTAACACCGACACATATAAGCTCCAAAATCTCAAGAGTATATATTTAAATAAAATAAAGGTTTAATATGATTTTAGTCCCTGCAATTAATAATTATATTGTTTTTTGGTTTTAGCCTCCCTAAGTTTTTTTTGTTTAGATTCCGTCCTAGTAAATTCAAAAATGGTTGCTTTTAGTCTCTAACGTCATACATGACCCAATAAAATCACGCCACGTGATCCAATAAGCTAACATCAGGAACTAAAAGCAATACTTTTGAATTTGCAGAGATTTAATCCAATCAAAAAAACTTTATTAAAGACTAAAACCAATAAACACTATAGTTGCAAGGACTAAAATCATATTTAAACATATAGTACATAATACATATACTATATTAATTTATTCACTAGCATTTAATCATAATAATTACAAAGTAAGGATAAACTAACCTATGTTCATCTTCCGTCCAAGGAACACCCTTTCGCCGTTCTTGATAAGAACTCGAAGCCTTAGTTCCCTTTTTCACAGCTCCTCCTTCACCAGTACACTTTGTTGAGCTCTTTGAAAAAGGATCATAATCTGGCAGAGGCACAAAACCAGTCTCAATGTGGTTGATATCATCAAACAAAACCACATAGTGACGTTTAATCTCTTCTAAAGTTTTCCCGGGTACATCAGCCGCGATTTTCTCCCATCGATCCACAGCGTCCTCGCGATAATTCACCAATGCATTTTCAAATGCTTTATCTTGATCTCTGCTCCACTCACAGCTGCTACCCACTTCATCCATTATTCTGTGAACATTATCTTAACTCGGAATTCAAAAAAAAAAAAAAGTTTCTTGTGAATTACTTCAATCGTGATTTTGATTCAAATTTTAAATTCGAAAGAATAAGATTAGATTATATATTGATGATAAACAAAAGAACTAGAATGATGGAATTTTAATGTGATTGAAAGAGAAAATTGAGAAATAAGCGAAGAAGAAAAACCTAGGTCGGAATTTGTTACTGTTGATTGCGATTGAAACTGGTTTCTCAGTGACGAGTTGAATGCGACTCGAAAAGTTGTGAGTTTGAATGATTTAGGGTTTTAAATTGTGCTATTTATATATCTTTAGTTAATGGGGCCCTTCAAAATGAAATGGATTGGGATTAGATGTTTTTTTTTTAATAATTGGATTCGGTTTAGATTTGAAGAATTTCATTTCATCTCTCCTCTTTATAAATGGTGTTTCAAAAATATTTTTGCATAATTGGGTTTATAGTAATTGTAATTTTAATAATTTAGAGAAATTTTTGCTTAAACTTTAGTTATTTATCAGCCGAATTTCGGATTATTAATGTTGTGTCTTGAACAGATTTCTCCAAACGCACGTTTGGTCAGATGTCAGATTCTACAATTCCTGACTTCTTTAAATCCACATTAAACTTGCATAGGGAAGGGAGAATTTTCATAGGGAGGGGAGAATACAGTGACAAACGCCAATCCAAACACATGCTAAGTCTATTTTCTTAAATAATGATGGATTAATATCCTAAAGCAACATTTCTTCAAACAAAAAAATAGCAAATTTAGGGCGTTATATAATATAACTCTGATGTTAGCTACTTAGCGACTACTTTTTAGTCGGACATTTTTCTGGGCAGATTTACTTTATGACTTATTACTTTTTAGATTTTAATTTAAATTTAAATATGCATAAAAAAAATAAAAGAAATTTGAAATATTGCTATCCATTTAAGCTGAACATTTTTTCCGACAAATTTTTATAATTTAAATGTAAAACAAATGTTTTAGAAACATGTTAGTTAGTTTTTTTAAAGAAAAGACGCTTATATCATTTCATTAAGAAAAGACCCATTGGTATCTGCAGATTTTCTTTGGAGGAAAGATATTCCTCTGAAAGTCTCGGTCTTTGCATGGAGGCTCTTTAGGAACAGGTTGCCTACGAAGGTGAATTTATTTCGGCGGGGAGTAATTCAATTTGAGGCACAGTAATGTGTCAGTGGATGTGGCTCAAGTGAAATCTCCGATCATCTTTTTTTGCTTTGTAATCATTTTGGTATGGTCTGGTATCTGGTTCGTCAATGGCTAGGTGTCTATATCATGGATCCCCCAAAAGCTACTACTATATACCTAAAGGGGGTATAAAGAGCCTAGATACTATAGAAGCAAAAAAAGAAGAGAAAGATGGGGAGAGTGGGAGGAGATAATGTGAGGAAAAGAGGATGTTTGTGAGGGTATTTATAGGTAAAAATGATAGCCTAGTTTGTATCTACCATAAATGTGGTAAAAAAAACGTGTGAAAGTGGTTAAAAATGTGTAAATTGAATGTTGAAAACCTGACCAAAGTGGAAAAAACGTTTGTTCTTCAGCTCTGACCACCGGCCAACGTGCGTGAGTTAACTCGCGCACATGCCAGTGGTGCGTGACTTAAGTCACACAGAGCTTATAACGTACATGAGTTAAGACACGCTGCGTGGCTTAACTCACGCAGGGGTATATTTGAAAATCATGTTGAACGCGAGTGTTTTGTGCTGGGGGGAAGAGCAGAATTCGCAAACAATTTATGATGACCTCTTTTATGAGGCTTGTGTCCCTCGCAAAGCCACTAGCAAATGTTTGTGTCCTAGGGACTTTGATGCTATTCCTAAGGGGTTCGCCTCTATCAAATAAAAAATTTCTTGTAGTGCCAATAAACTTCGAATAGGACTCTCTCCTATGGAGGTAACCTAGTAACAAAAAAATATACTCCGTTGTCAATAATCAAACTATTATTTTCATCCTTCGATTATATTTATGCTTTCAATCAATCTTTCACTTAACATTGACTTGTAGAAGATAATTAAGATATAAGCAAAATTTAATATAATAATGATAACAACTGACGTTGAGAAAATTAAACAAGAAGAAACTAGATCATCCTGAATTCCTTATCCACTTAGTAGCTTCTCAAAATACACTGCCTACATAAAAAATGGTAATGCCTCCATTTACAAGTTGCCTTTTAATTTAGATATTGTTAACTAAGTCTAGTTTTCCATCTTTAGACTTTACACGAGCAATAGCTTTTTCAACCTATAATAACAAAAATTGAAGATGCACAAAAAAACCGATTTCAAATAAAATATTAAAAATATTATTGTCAAAATTTTATTCACAGAGAACTATTTAAACTAAGCAATTAACCTATGCAGAAAGCAAGTTTATTTGATAGTAACAATTAAACCCGTTACCTCTTTGTCCCAATCTGTTCTTATTGTAAAAATGATAAGAATCAATGTTTAAAGTAAAATGCCAACAATCATGCCTCACCACATGCCCTACAAAAATATAAAGCCAAGTACATGTACCCTCTTTTAATCATAAAGTTAAGGTACAAATTAAAATGTCTCAAATTTTTTAAAATATACTAAAGTATTTTCAACTTACTGCTACACCCAAAGTTGTTTTAAAACCAAGGACACAACCAATGGGGAGACCAACAAGATAATAAGCAGCCAAGTTAACATAAGCTACCAAATCCTGCCATCCACTTCCAATAGCCACACCTAGAATGTCCAAAGAAAATATAAGAAACTTTGATTTAATTTTTTTTTTCATTTTCTCCCTTAAGAAAATATAAGATAACTACTTATATTATCTTTAATATTACTTTTTGCTTTGAAAAATAAATAATTTATTGAGTGAACCCATGACAATCATTGAAATTTTATACGATTTTATAAGTTTAGTGAATAAAATTAAGAAATTAGCAAAGAGTTTCCTAAAACTGTACATATTTTCGATCATTTTGATCACGTGCAACACCCTATGTATTCGTGTTTTTTATATATTATAGCAAAAATGAAGATTAATTATATGATATTTCCTAGTACTTTTTTTAGAGATTAATGTAATTTAAACTATTCAAATTTAGACAATATTCTTACTTTTTGAAAACATCTTCAGTTTTTAAAAATTTACATTTTGAATTGTAAAAAAAAAAAGTTGAAAAACTCATGTACTAAACAATTGTCATAGATAGAAGAGAGTCTAGTAAAAACTCATGTACTAATCAAAATCAATGAAAATAATATTGAAGAGTATGATTATTAATTACCTGAGAGTATAGGTTGAATTCCATTTAAGAGAACAGATA
>Ga0315915_1005627_pt1 | contig 15566 bp, 9 predicted proteins | sample MpolbnodulesMG_FD_207738 | JGI IMG/M metagenome (GOLD analysis project Ga0315915, IMG submission 207738) | Medicago polymorpha root nodule microbial communities from Los Angeles, California, United States - branched nodules | ecosystem: Host-associated > Plants > Roots > Nodule | place: USA... | reverse complement strand
GATTAATAAGCATTGTAAAATTATTTCTCTCGTAGTTTCTCAAAAGAAGAAGAAATGAAGGCACGTGTGAAAGAAGGAGAAAGCAAAACACATTGCTATTATCTAGGCTTAAGACAAAGCAATTAACTACTCACAACCAATGATTTTGTAACTGAAATTCAAAACAAAAAACCGATGTTTCCTCTAAGCCTTTACCGTGCACATGTATTAGTTCACCACACGTTAGTGTTGCTGATGAAATTTCGGAAACACCTTACTAAGCATTATCAATTCTTCCATACCCTCACTTTTAACTTTCATGTTTCACATCATTTTTTATCTTTAACTTTTCTCTCTTTCATATGGAATTACTTAAATTAATTAATATGTCTTTAACTCTCAAACTTCTTTCTATTACCTTCCTTTCCATCATCAGCATAGTTTGTGCTCAAAAAACCCCACAAACAGTCACTTACGATGGTCGCTCACTCCTTATCGATGGAAAAAGAGAACTTTTCTTCTCCGGTTCCGTCCATTATCCACGAAGCACCCCCGATGTATGTTACTTCTTTCTCAAGTAACATTATATTTATCTGTCTTGTAAATGTGATGATATTAAATGATGATTGTTAATGATAAAATGGATATTTGTGTGTGTATTTGTTTTCAGATGTGGCCAGATATTCTTGATAAGGCAAGACGTGGAGGACTAAACTTGATCCAAACTTATGTGTTTTGGAATGGTCATGAACCTGAGAAAGGCAAGGTACGTAAAAAAATTCTTAAACCAGATTTATTGGAGGTATATTCAGATTAATTAATGTCCTAGTTTGTGACATGGTAATTTGTTCCACTATATATATGCAGGTGAATTTCGAGGGCCGGTATGATTTGGTAAAATTCCTTAAGCTTGTACAAGAGAAAGACATGTATGTTACCCTTAGAATTGGTCCTTTCATCCAAGCTGAATGGAATCACGGGTATGTGTATATATATATTGATTCTGCAAAATTATTTATATGCTTAGTATTGATTTAATACATCAAGATTTGATTGCTACAATGTTAATATAATAGAGGACTTCCATATTGGCTAAGAGAGGTCCCTGACATCATATTCCGTTCTAACAATGAACCATTTAAGGTAATCAACCATAACCTGTTCTCAAAATTAATTAGTGATTGATTAAGATTGATGAAATGCGGAATTAATACTTTATAATTTGCAGAAATACATGAAAGAATATGCATCAATTGTTATAAATAGAATGAAAGAAGAAAAACTATTTGCTCCTCAAGGAGGCCCTATCATCTTGGCTCAGGTTCTGATTTTAATATGTGATCCTTTTCTTTATTACAAAAATTATGGTTCGTGCAGCATTACATTACTTTATTTTTTGAAGAGGCAGCATTACATTACATTATATATAAAAAATCCTAACATTTGTCTTATGTATGCACTGCAGATTGAGAATGAGTACAACCACATCCAACTTGCTTATGAAGCTGATGGAGATAATTATGTTCAGTGGGCTGCAAAAATGGCAGCTTCACTATATAATGGAGTTCCATGGGTCATGTGCAAGCAGAAGGATGCTCCTGATCCAGTTGTAAGTTCATTAAATTATTTTGATTAAACAGCCATTTGAGTCCTTGAATATGTCGGGATGTGTCACTATAGTCCCTGAATATATCAAAAACACCTTCGAACCGCATGTGTATCTTACTAGTTGGTTTCGTCCTCAAATATGTCTTTTGTTAAATTGTTTGATCATCGAATGTGATTTTGGCTCATGAAATTACTAACAGAAGCCAGACTGAGTGATGTTTTTGAGGTTTCGTTATATTGAGAAACTATAATATATTCTGAAACTATAGTGACACCGCCTCCCGCATTTAGAGACTAAAGCCTGTATATAACTTCTGATCTGAATTCTATTTACTTTATTGGCAGATTAATGCATGCAATGGAAGGCACTGTGGTGATACCTTTACAGGTCCAAACAAACCATACAAACCTTTCTTATGGACTGAAAACTGGACTGCTCAGTAAGTATAATTCTTTAGCCTTGCCAATCACTGATAGTTTTAGGTAACATAGTAAACAAGTTCAAATGGGACAAGGCATAACACATGAGCTCTATTCTATATGTTGTGCATATTATGAACAAAACAAAATGTAACAAAGGTATAAAGTATAAACAGTAGTGTATTTTGATTCTATTAAAGAGGTAAAACCTGTATTTATGTTTGCATTACAAAAAGGAACGTAGTATATTTTTATATAAGCTATAAGCTGTTTTCATAAGTTATCCTGGAGAGCTTGCGAAAATAAGCTAAAAACAGCTTATGGATATGTCATAAGTAGTTTTTATAAGCTCTCTTAAACAATCTCACAAGTGTTAATACCACTTGATTGGCTCAAATAAGTCAATTCAAGCATGCCCTAAGTATGTTTATTGGTAATTTGCAATTACAGGTATAGAGTATTTGGAGATCCACCATCTCAAAGATCTGCAGAAGACATTGCCTTCTCAGTTGCTCGCTTCTTCTCTAAGCATGGATCTTTAGTCAACTACTATATGGTAAATAGCCTTATCTTTGTCAAGACCTTCTTTAAATGAAACTGATCATAGGCATAGTGTGTCTCAACTCAATTTGAAACTCTTGTAGTATCACGGTGGAACAAATTTTGATAGAACAACCTCTGCCTTTACAACAACACGTTACTACGACGAAGCTCCTCTTGATGAGTTTGGCCTACAAAGAGAACCAAAATATAGTCACCTAAGGGATGTGCACAAGGCTGTGAACCTATGTAAGAAGCCTCTACTCAATGGTGACCCTACCACACAAAAAATTAGCCAGTATCATGAGGTAAGCATCTCAGGTAGCCTTCTCAAAAAATTATAGCAGTGTTGTCAATCGCAGATCGTACAAAATATTGGTTTGATCGAATTCAGTATAGTGTAGTAATAACTTCTATTTGACCATACTTTGTACTAAATAGCGAGTTGTAGAACAATAGCAATTAGTTCAAATTCTGCTATTTTATAGTACTATAGTGCCGCTATAACTACTATTTGACAACAAAGCATTATACGGAAGAAATGTATGTCACGGACAAATTAAGCTAATCTAAAATTTACAAACTATGCAGGTGATAGTCTATGAAAAGAAAGGAAGTAATTTATGTGCTGCTTTCATCACTAACAACCACACCCAAACACCAAAAACAATAAGTTTCAGAGGTTCAGACTATTATTTGCCACCACGTTCCATCAGCATTCTTCCTGATTGCAAGACTGTGGTCTTCAACACTCAAAATGTAAAATGGTTATCCCTTAAGTTATTACAAGTAACTTTGTTATCTTTGAGTAGTCTTTAGCCTTCAGTTCTTGTAGCTAACTACTTTTAATAATCAGATTGCTTCACAACACAATTCAAGAAGCTTAGAGAAATCAAAGACTGCAAACAATTTCAAGTGGGAGGTGTTCTCTGAGCCTATACCAAAGGAATTGTCATCCAAACAAAAACTTCCTGCAGAACTTTACAGCTTGCTTAAGGACAAAACTGATTATGGATGGTACACCACAAGGTGAGTTCATCTTCAGTCCACATTCCCAAGCATCGAGTTATTTTGAGGCCTTTTGCGAGTGTTTATGTAATAAAATAAACTCAAATAAACTCTTCAAAACGCGTCTTTTATTGTGCAGTTTCTAATTCTAAATGAGAATTGGTGAAACTGAACTTCTTTCTTTTTTAATGCAGTGTGGAGTTGGGTCCAGAAGACATACCAAAGAAGAGTGATGTATCACCCGTTCTTCGTATTCTGAGTCTTGGACATTCATTGCAGGCCTTTGTAAACGGAGAATACATCGGTAAGCATACAACATAGAAATTTGATTTGTAAAAGGAAAATGCTCAATCCAATGTACTTAAATTGATGTCTTACTAATCAAGTAATTATAATAATTTTCTTCATGTTTTTAAGGATCCAAACATGGTAGCCATGAAGAGAAAGGTTTTGAATTCCAGAAACCTGTAAGCTTCAAGGTTGGAGTTAACCACATAGCTATCTTGGCTAATTTAGTAGGACTACCTGTAAGAGGCCTAACTTTTTTCATTCTTTTTAATTCAAATTTGTTTCACTTTGGCTTAGTTCTTTATGTTTCAAAGGAGAACAATAACATTTTTGTATCCCTTTTATTACACAGGATAGTGGAGCATACATGGAACACAGATATGCTGGACCTAAGACTATAACCATCCTAGGTTTGAATTCTGGAAAACTTGACCTCACTTCTAACGGTTGGGGTCATCAGGTATTTTAATCTGTCTTTAAAAACATATTTTAATTAAAGATCCAAACTATGATTGAATTGGTAGGATTGTATTGTTAATTGAATTGATGACAATTTGTAGGTTGGTCTTGAAGGTGAGAAGGATAGTGTTTTCACTGAGAAGGGATCGAAGAAAGTAGAATGGAAAGATGGCAAGGGAAAAGGATCAGCTCTCTCCTGGTACAAGGTATTGGCCATTTAGATTAAAACATATCTTTCGTCCTATAAAATTACGAATTTATAAGTTTAGTCCCTAGAAGAAGAAAAAATCATTTTTAATCCTTTGGCAATACATGTCTAAGTTTACCTCTTGTATGATTTGACAAAATTTATGTAAAGGCTAAATTCAAAAAGTCACGAAGTTTATAGGAACTAAAAATATATATAACTCTAGTTTTTATTTATAACAAGATTCAATCAAACACCTTTGAATTCTTTATGATTCAATATATTCATTTTGCAGACAAATTTTGATACACCAGAAGGAACAAACCCAGTTGCCATCGGAATGGAAGGTATGGCAAAAGGAATGATCTGGGTCAATGGCGAAAGCATTGGTCGTCACTGGATGAGCTACCTCTCTCCTCTTGGAAAGCCTACTCAATCAGAGTAAGAAAATCTGAATCAATTACCAATTTAGTGACTGAATTTTTTATCCACTCGAATCTTGTTAAGAGTCGCACATTAGATCATATTTGACATGAAAATGTATTTATAAGTGGTGGACAGTCATCGCCTTATAAATCAGTTTTGTATGAGTTAAGTTAGATGGTATAACAGTTTGTCCAATATCTGTTGGAGCATCCATAACGGGTCACTGCTATTGGATCACTCGCGTTCACGCGCTCTAGATGTCCAGTCTGCTGGCCTTGAAATCAAATGAAAAACTAACTATGGTTGCTTTCATTATTTCTTTCTTTTCTGTACATTTTAAGATTTTTTCTTGTATCAGGTACCACATTCCAAGAGCTTTCCTTAAACCAAAAGACAACTTGCTTGTAATATTCGAAGAAGAGGTAGTAAATACAGACAAGATTGCTATACTAATTGTCAACAGAGATACAGTATGTAGTCTCATCACAGAGAATCACCCTCCCAATATTAGGTCATTTGCAAGTAAGAGCCAAAAACTCGAACCTGTGGGGGAGAATCTGACTCCAGAAGCTTTTATCACGTGTCCGGACCAGAAAAAAATTACGGCTGTTGAGTTTGCAAGCTTTGGTGATCCTTCGGGTTTCTGTGGAGGCTTTACTATGGGAAAATGTAATGCACCTTCCTCCAAGAAGATTGTTGAGCAGGTAGAGCTCTCGTTTCTCTGAAAACTAACTAACTTTGGTCATGTTTGGATTAACGGCTTCATTAAGCGCTTATAGTACTATAAGTGTTTGCTATTTCTATAATAAAACATAAAATAAGTCAAGTTATTTTTGGTAAAAGCGATATTTTTTTTTACAAGCTATCTTGAAGTGCTTATGGAAATCATTTGAAAACAGTTTATGGACATGTCATAAGTTATTTCCATAAGTTCTCTCAAACAGTCTTATATGTGCTTATCTCAGTAGATAAGCTCAAATAAGTCGGTCTAAACAAACTCTTTCTCTCTTTTATTTTTATCAGTTTCTGTTTTATATGCTGTGACAAATATGAAGGTGGTAAATAACATGTTCTGTGTGACTGAAATTTGAGCAGCTATGCTTAGGAAAAGAAACTTGTTCGGTTCCAATGGTCAAAGCAACTTTCACTGGTGGCAATGATGGTTGTCCAGATGTTATGAAGACGCTTGCAATCCAAGTGAAGTGTGGATGAGTAGAGCTAGTGATTTGGTTGGTGAAGTTGATGGAGTCCATGAGCTCAATTTTTTGTTAGTTTTTATTTTTTTTTTGTAGCAAACAATACCTGGGAAGATTCATGTTTGTATTTGACAGACAAACATTTTGTCAGCTCATTTAGTATTTACATCTAAAACACAAATAAAGTATTTATAAGAATTCAATTTTGTTTCATTTTCACTGCCTTGTCCTTGTTGGAGTATAGTCCCTTTAAATTCCTAATAACTCAAACAATTTTAAGTAAACGGTGCATTGGTGATGAATCACATGTTTCATGGCTTCAAGTTGAACCTTCAATTTTAAGTAATAGTACTTTGAAAACTTGAATTGTGCTTCGGTGGTACCAGTACTATTACTTACTTACAACACCATATGAAACAGCAGAAAAGATTGAAAATTTGCATTTTATCTTGAAACTGCATTTTTCTGATGGATAAAATTACAAACAATACCAAAACTTTCTTTCAAAAAATACATATTACATGAGTAACAAGTAACTGATTTGATTTAGCAGAAGCATTGAACTGTGAAACAAATCACCTCACTAATTCAAATGAGCACAATAATAGATCTTCAATTGTAAATAGAAAACTACAAAACTTCCAATTATCATATGGTTGAAACTAACATTGAGAAATTGCGACATGTTAATCTCGTTCGGTAACTGCTAAACAAATCACCTCATCACTGATTCAATTGAGCACAATAATAGATCTTCAATTGTAAATAGAAAACTACAAAACTTCTCGTTATCATATTAATCAGCTCAAATGATATTCAAACCTAAGCACCAATATAGAGAAAAAACTTGAACAATAAACTATGCATGTATATAGAAAAGAAAAAGGACATCCAACTCATTACATCTGTGAACACATTCAGAATATCAATGGAAAAACAAATCATTTCCTTTGCATAGAACAATGAGTTCAAATGACCTAAATAATACAATGAAAGACCAATTGGTTTCATTCATGTGAAACATCCTCTGTTGGAAGCTCATTCAAATCAAAGTTCATAGCAGCTCCTTTTGGCTTCAATTCATTAGAACTCTCTTCCATCCCAGTTTCATCACCTTCCTTATTTTTCTTCTTTTCTTCACCTTGGCTGCATTGCCAGACCTTGTTGTCTTTAATCTTGAATATCAGTCTCAAACTCTTTTCACTGTTATTATTATTATTGTCCTTCACCTTGGTCGCCAGTGTTTCATCAAGGTCACCAACTTGTTTCTCGATCTTGTCATTATCCACATTGCTTGAAACTTTGAGCTTTTTATGTATGTGACCATGATCACCACCACCACCAGCTGTGGCGCAAGACATATCGAAGAGTGTATGTGCTCCATTAAGATGTTCATGATCAATGATATTTCTCCTCCTGATAGAACGTTTATAGGTTTTATAGGACTTTGGTGGGGAATACTTGGTTAAGTCAATCGCTGGTGGTGCAATACCAACTTAAAATTGAAATTGTTCCAAGGATGTGGTTGGCGGTTGAATACTCTTGGAACACTTTTCACGGTGCAATATCATATGTCCGGAGAAATCCTTGTTGGATGAAAAAACCTTGTTGCAAACAGGACAACTATGTTTCTGTTTCTCATCGTCGTCCTTATTGCCAGAGTTGAACGTTTTTCCGCACAACTCACACTCATACATTCTTGGACCTTGAGATTTCTCACTATCATAGAATGAATGAAATGAAGAACATGGATTATAAAAGGAACAAGAAGGAGTACCTTTCTTCCTCATGATTGCAGCAGGGTTTATGAAATATGAAAGGCAAATTGATGAGTTAGCGATGCTTATTAATAGGATTTCTGTAAGTTTGACAGAGTCTTCCATTATTTTAAAGAAGAGTACACTCTAAAGTCTCAAGTCAACGTCATCATATCAATCTAATAGTTTCATCTATATCTTCCTTCAAAAAATATAAAATAAATAGTTCCATATATCTATTTCATATCAACCGCGAAAGATGCATTCAATTATAGACGAGAAGATACATCTGAGTTTGGTCATATTGCTGCAACTTCTCGTTCAATTTTTCAACTTTGGAGTAGAGTTTGTTGGACGACAAGCCAATGTGGTAGCTCATACTCTCGCTGAAAAAGACCATATTATTAGCACATATTATTATGTTAGTCTCGCAGTTTATTATGCTAATACCCAATTGTATTGAAACTTTGATTATAAATGAAATGTTATAAGCATATTTTTTTAAAATATATAAAAAAAAATAGTAAGGGTTTTTTACAGGGTAAAGTAAGGTTTTTTTAAGTAATGTGTCATTTTCACATTTATTTTCAATATTTTTTATTTTTTTTATTTTAGTTTTTTAAAATGGATAGTTTGATTTGTCATTTTGAATCAACCAATTCACTAATTTATCTAGGTGTTATAGGCTCTTTTTACCGAGCATTTCAGCACTTTTTGTCAAATTTATAGACCACAATGTTTGAGTGTGTTCAGTTTTATCATTTCATCTCAAACAAGTATTGGGTATCTTTAAGATCACAAACACAAACCTTAGATCTTGTAGGATTCAATTCATGAGACCTAATTTGATTGGCAGTATCAATATCGGTATGCTAGGCATCTTATTTGGATTCGAACTCAGGACCTTTGAAATGTGAATTTTTGTGGTGTTTGTCCCTATATGTTTACATAAACAAAAGTGTGGATTCAAATACATTACAGCCTATAACTTTCTTTAATGGTCAGGATAAGGGGGATAATTTGGCTCGTGTGAAAGATAGCCCTATATTTCGAACTAATAAGTCTTGTTTAGTCATTATTGTAGATACTAATATTTTTTATATAGTTAATTAAGCTTTTGATTTAGATTGTAGATACTAATATAGTAAAACGATCTGTCAAAAAAATAAACTAATATAGTAAAACGAATTAATGATATCTCTTTTTTCCTCTTCAAAAAAAAAATGATATCTCTTTTTTAAGGACAAAGTGACAAATAGTTGGTGACTCCATCTCTGACCTTATAATTTTTTTTCATTCATTGGAAAAACAAAATAATAGAGAAAAAAGCAATAAAATCATTTATAGAAAGAGCCAATGACATTAAAAAATAAAATGTCTAGCAGAAATAATTATAGAAGGAAAAAAACATCAAATATCTGTAGTATTCTCATTCATTCATCAATGCACAATTTAAATTGGATATAACAATTCAAACAGTAAGAGTGTTCATGGATCCTTTGCCAAATCCCTGCCAAAAATGAAGTAAAAGAAATGACAATAAATGTAAGGAACTGAAAATTTGCAGGTTAAATGCAAACTTTTGACTGCAATAAGATATGCATGTTACACAGGAGCATCTATACATGTACATAATTTAGGCAAGAGGCCCTGCATACATTGATCCGAAACTCGTAAGTTACAGCGAACAAAAATGGACTACTTTAGTCAGCTCCGCATTCGTTTTCTTTGGCTGCCTTCTTCATAGGTGCCCTGCATACAAAGAGGAAAACAAAAGAATAAACATTTGCTCTGCTTGAAGATCATCAGCACATGCAATAGTCCACTTGAAATAATAACATCATGTGAAGTTGGCAGCCATTAAATAGGCACATATATTTGCAGTTTTTACCACGCCTAGTGTTGCAAGCTATTTTAAACCATGATATCCTCATTTGCAAGACATGACATAGAAGAAGACAGAAAAAACAGGACATTGCATTTGGATTTCAGCCAAAATGTGTGATTTACGATATAATGGATTGATTCTCACTTGAAGAGAAGTCACCAAAAGAACAATAAGGCTGCCGAATTCTGAACATCTCCCCCAAAAACACGTTTTACCAATAGGAAAAGAAAAAACATAAAGTTGTGAAGAAATCTAGTCAACCAGTATTGTTCTCCCCCAAAAACATAAGTTGGTCAATGAGTTAAAGACATCAAGTGGAACAAAAAAAAAAACAATGCATAGAAAAGTAATAATATGAGAAACACATACCCCTTCAGCCATCACAAAAACTTCAGACGGGGTAGATTCAGATCTGCATTTAGCATGAATAATGGGGCCTAACTGCGACATGGCCATGCCTGTTGTTATTCCATTAGGCATATTAAGGTATACAGCTCCTCTATACATCCAATCCTCTGTTTCATCACTGTAAAACTTGTCAAAAGGTTCTCTGCATAATGCACATGTATTTTGGTCCTCGTCAGCAAGAACTGCCAACTCTTCATCTTCTTTCTTTTCCTCAGTGGTCTCAGTTGGCAAAAAACCGGGAGCTGATTCAGCTCCCAATGCCTCTGCACCACTAAGCCACATCGTCTCACTCACAAACCACATGCGAGAGGGCTTCTGCTTGCGGTTTTTAGACATACGGTTCTTAGTCACATGCCAATCCATGTGACTTCTGTGCTCATCTTGGGATTTGAATCGGAGGCCACAAGTTGTGCACTGTCTGGGAAGATCACCATATAAGGCACTGACTGCAGATTCGTGACGAACCTTCAGAATATTTGGATCAAACTCAATGCCAACAAAATCCTACAAACATAATAATATAATTACAAAATTGGTACGCAATCAAACAAAAATGGAAGGAAAATGGGATATAAAAATTGAACTAAGGATAGATTTAGTTACCTGCGAAGGGGCTTGATTAGTTAATGAGATAACACCTTGGGCCATGAGTGAACCAAACAAATTAGAATACCCAACAGTTGGTTGTTGGCTTGACACAGAAGGACCAGGATTGGGATTAGGTAGAATCTGGGGTAGAGCATGTGGGCCAGCTGGAGGTAAAGGTGGCAAAGCTCCCCCCAGGAAACCGAAAGAGCTGTTTGCAATTCTTTGGCCTGGCGAAGGAAGTGGCATAACAAGTTGTGCATTTGGCAGGGTGTTACTCATAGCAGCACAATGTCCTGGCAAAGAAGTGCTATAAGTAAATTGTGACGCTGCTGGATCCTGAGATGGAAAAAACCGGAATGGTGGCGTTTGTCCACTGTTATGCGGGTTAGATGAAATCAGACTGGGTAGCTGATTAGGCAACTGACGCAGGTTTCTTTTACTGGTATCATTGTTCTCAACACCATGTTCATGCACAGGAAAAGGTCTGTTAATTAGACCATTACTCACACTGGTACTATTAGCATTCATTGATTCGAATGGATTCCTAACAGGATTCTTCGATGGAAATATAGGAGTTATGCTGGGAGGACGCGGAGCATGCACATTTATGGAGCGCCTCGTTTCAAAAGTTGCTGGCAGAACTGGTGGACGGTACTCAATATTAGAATTGAGACCAGGAAACACCCTTGACGCTGAAGTAGTTGCACTTGCTGCAACGGTAACAGCCTTTTCTGATGAGAAAGCAATAGTTGGTTGCAAGAAACCATTACTTCTACTATGGTCTACTAGTGTCGGACTCATATCTTCCCAATCGAACTCCTCCTCTTCAGTATTCTGCCATGATGTTGTCATAACCTTATCCATACCGTTTTTATCCAATCGCTCCACTAACAGAGGCTTACTGCCAGAAGTTTCTTGGCTTTTGTCACTACCATAGGCATCAATTAGAGCTCTTGGATTTTGACGCGGTTGTCCATTGCTGAGATAGCTTAACTCATCAAAACATCTCTTTCGCGGAATGTTTGAGATAACTGATGAAGAATTTTTAGGTATTTCGCTCCAAGTATTCCCACCAAGATGAAAATCATCAGCAAGCATCTTCTTGATTTATCAGAAGCTATTCAAATTCTGAAGCCACGAGAAATAATCAACAAATATAAGTTACAGAAAAATCCAACAATGTTCTTGATGTGCCATAAACTAATAGAGAAAAAACATGATTATCAATTTATCATAAATTTAAACAGGCTCACAATTAAATGTGCATATATAAACACCAATGTGAACATCAATCAGAAATCATATAAACATCATAATTCAACTAAAAGTGGTACCACAATCTAATAGACACAATCTAAAGCAAAATTCACAAAGTCTCAAAGATTCTTGGAACCATTATTATTATTATTTATTATTAAACCCATTATTAATAAACATTCAAATAATCAAATTCATTAATTCAAAGAGAGAGAGAGAGAGAGAGAGAGAGAGAGAGAGAGAGAGAGAGAGAGAGAGAAACCTAATTTTTCAGTTTCAGGATTCGGATTAAATTGGGGTTAGTTTAGGATTAACGAAAAGATTGAAGTTATTATTATGATCAATTCATAATGATACACACGCATTACAAAACAATGAATTGATTAATCACTTGGCTTAAAACAAAACCCTCAATTCCAATGAATTAAATTAGGGTTAGGGTTTAAGAATTGGGAATAATAACACGAATTGAGAAAGAGAAAGTTAAAGGACAACATACAACGAGCGTGGTCGGTGTTAACGCCGTTAGTCTCTGTCACAATCGTTAACGGAATTGTTGTTTTCTTTTTGTTTTGTTTTGATAAAAGAGTTCTGGTTTTCTTTTCTTAACTTGTACACTATTTATATATCTAGGGTTACAATAAATAGGTTTAAATTAAGTTCAAAACAAAATAAGTCATTAATTTAATGTCATCCTTGTTTCAAAATACATGTCGCACTTTTATAATGTTCATTGTTCACATGACTTGCTTTGACCATACTTTTTAACTAACATGTAAATACAGATTTTTTTTTTTTAGCAAATATAAATACAAATGTTAGCATGTAAGATGTTGTTCGATTTGTTTCGATAAGTATTTACAAAATATTAGTTTTTATAATTTTTTACTTTAGATAATTAAAGATATTAATTGTCAAAGGTGTGCATTGGCATGTGTAAAGTAGTTGAATGCGACATGTATTTTGAAATTGAGGGAGTATTATATAATTTTAGTCGTTGATTGAATATTTTGAGGGGAGTTTTTTTTTTTTTTAGCGAAATATTTTGAGGGGAGTTAGTTTAACTTGTTATCAATAAAATTACTCTTATTGTTTTTTACCTTAATTTCATCAGTAATTTTGTTTTTCTTTATCTTCTTTATGTAATTTTCGTTTGTTTGATTAATTTGTATATAGATTTTTAAAATTCAAATCTATAATTTTATTTTGATATGAACTCTTAATGTTTAAATTAGTGTTTTGAAAATCAGACCGGACAGTCGTACCTCTCACACCAAAAACCGGAGAGATAATTGTTCGGTTTGGCTATTGAATCGAGTATGTAATAAAACCGACGTAAACTGACCAAAATTGGAACATACCTATGAACCTGGGGTTTTTGCAACCCAAGGCTTTATGTTATCTATAAAGGGAAAATGTTGATAGAAGCATGGATGGAAGCTAGAGTAGTTGGCAGAAGCAGGGAATCGGTGGTAAGGTAAATTATAAAAAGAAGTGGCTGCGTCCTCCGTGAGATTTTTTTTTTAATTGTAACGTGGATGCTTTGTTCTTTACAAGCTTCAGTAAAGTATGAATTTGTGTATGCATAAGAGAATTGTTGGAACACTAGTTGAATCTAGTGAGAAATTGGATAAGGAAAAACACAAGGTAAGAACTAGTGTGTGTGACTTAAAAATGTCCCACATCGGTGAGTCACACCAACTAGTAAGTGTTTATATAAGGGTAGAGTGACCTCCAAGGGTGTGCCCTTGGGGTACCCACTTTTGTGAACGGGTGAGCGCTTACAAAAACATATATATCACGCGCGACGACGCCGCCGTCCGGCCGGGTCGGCCTGGGCCTGGGTCAAAATGATATTTAATTTAGTCACTATCTGAAAGTGCTACACGTTCTAATCCGAAACCCAAAAACGTGTCCAGATTTTTCTGGATATATCCAATCAAGTAACAAAAAACGTGGTTGCTTAAGGATTAAGTCAAATTAATCCCCAAGTCACTCGTTTTCTGTTACTAACTTTCCTTATAAAAGGAGAATTCGCCCCACTCATTCAACACACCGAAATTCGCAGTTGAGACTTCCTGTGGTATTTGAGTGGTCTTAATCGAACGATTGAACCATATACTAGAGGTGTATATCTCGAGCGAATACACACGGTGCAGTGTGTAATCGTAACAGTGATCTGGGCTGTTTTATCCTGGAGACGGCGTGGTTGTTAGTCTACCTTGCACAAACTTGGGTAGTGCCGCGAAACATCTTAAAGAAAGCGACCTGGTCGTGACTCACCCCGGTAATTCTTTTGGTAGTACTAATTTTTTGAAAACCCGGAAACAACATGAATAAATAGGGGTTTTTGTTAGAGATAAAACGATGTGGTTAGAACCTTTTTTTCGTTCACACAGCCGAAGTGAAAGCACTGCTTGTTGCAATTCATTAGGTCAGAGAGCTTGGATTTAATAATATAATTTTCTATACACACTCCAAAATTGTAGGTGATGCTTATAATAGAATTATGCAAGATTGTACTAAGTTCAGTTTTGTTATTAACAAGTGTCATCACATATGTTCAATCTAGTGTTTACAACTCTCATATTGAGCTCCTACAAAAAAATAAAAAAAAATAAAAAAAACTCTCATATTGAGTTCTCTAAGAGAGACGTTAATGTGGTTGTTCATCATCTTGCTAAGGGGGTCATATCATCTTGCTAAGGGAGTCATATATAGTGCTAGTTCTCGAGTTTATTTTGATATCCCTACAATGTAGTGATTCTTCTCTCTTTAATGAAAAGAACTAGTTTTCTTTCATTAAAAAAACATAAATTTGACTAAAAAATATCAAACACATCTTCAAACATCTTTTTAGCTAGTCATTTTGATCCTAAAACATACTATAAAGCATTGACATAGACACTAGACACAATATTGATATTGATACATCGACATTAGTAGTCAACTGAGAAAATAAATTATTTGAATGTAATAACATGTGTTGATGTCAGACACCAAAAACACATTTGATCATAGGCGTCAATATTAGATTTTTGTTCTTCCCCCTGCACAAAACACTCACGCCCTGCAGCCTTTCCAAATATACTCCTGCGTGAGTTAAGTCACGCATGACTTAACTCACGCACCTTATAATCTTTGCATGACTTAAGTCACGCACCAATGGCATGTGCGCGAGTTAACTCACGCACGTTAGCCAGTGGTCAGAGTTGAAGAACAAACGTTTTTTGAACAATGGTCAGTTTTTCAACATTCAATCTACACGTTTTTTACCACTTTTACACGTTTTTTTTACCACATTTATGGTAAATACAAACTAGGTTACCATTCCCACCTATAAATACCCCTCCAAAGTTCCTCATTTCCTCACACCATCTCACATTCTCTCCTCCCACTCTCTCCCCCTCTTTCTCTTCATTTTTTTCTTTTTCTTCAATAGTCTCTAGGCTAGTTTTACCCTTTTAGGTATATAGTGAGCAGCCTTGTTGGGGTAAATAGTGGTCAGTCGGGTTGGGGAAAAAGACATCATCTCTAGGGGTAAAATTAGGTTTGCT
>Ga0315915_1005626_pt1 | contig 15568 bp, 5 predicted proteins | sample MpolbnodulesMG_FD_207738 | JGI IMG/M metagenome (GOLD analysis project Ga0315915, IMG submission 207738) | Medicago polymorpha root nodule microbial communities from Los Angeles, California, United States - branched nodules | ecosystem: Host-associated > Plants > Roots > Nodule | place: USA... | reverse complement strand
CCAATTCCACAACTTTAAAGAAAATATAGAATCGCGTATAATGAAAAAGGAATCGAAATAATCAAATCCAAATAGAATATAAAATCAAATTCCTTTTAATACTACCAAAATAATCAACTTTAGAGAAAGTATAAAATCCAACTTTATTGAAAATAATCAAATGGGTGAATCGAGAACTAGCTCCATCTCGTTGATTAGAAACCATGAAATCCTCTAATATATATACTCTAATCTCTAAAATTAGTCTCTAACTCAATAATCATGTCTAACTATGTACTAATTGAAATGTATGTTGATAAATATACCTCAAAGAACCTCAATGAGCAATTACTAAGAGTAGGTGTTCCTCTTCTTCCCCAAAGCTCAAACCCTATAACCCCAAAATTCTTCCAAATCAACCCAAAAGCACCTGTAGAATTAGGAAAAAGCTTTGTTTACATTATAATCTTACTAATGGGTGTTGATTGTAGCTTAAATTTGATGTTTGAAGAGAAAGGAAAGAAAAAGAAATGTTGCTGTGTGAGAACAGAGGAGGGACGGAAACAAGGGGTAATGGTTTAGTGTAGTAACTTCTAGACCTCAGTTTTATCTTTACTACTAACTATTATTTATTTAAATATTATTATTATTATTATCAACTGTAGTTTAGTTTTTTATTTTATTTTATTTTTATAATATGTGTTTTTAATGAAACGGTGCGTTTCAATATGGGAAACCAATGTTACTAAGACCGGACCGGTCGGTTTAACCAGTTCATCCGTAAACCGGACCAAGCACCGGTCTAGACAACCATGTAGAACCGCTAGTCTGTAGAATCAGAAAAAAACTAGAAAAACCGACAAAAACCAGATAAACCGATGAATCGGTCTCGGTTATATCTGCCCATACAATCAACCTTATTCCATTAATTTTTATAATTGTTTTCTTTTATTAAGGTTTCACAACTCAATCCATAAGAAAAGAAATTGGCTTTTTCCCAGAAACATTTATTTCTTCAAAAAAGAACACGAACGTGAGATTGGAAAAGAAGTGATATAAGCATTTGTGTAGATCTCTTACGAAATATTATATCTGGAAGAAGTATGAAGTGAGGATGGAAAGTGGTGACATGGGAGAGAGATGTGAATGCCTATGGAATAGCCAGTGGGAGAAGAATTGAACATGCGGCGCTCTAGAAATTAGGGTTGTGATGTGTTTGTTTTCTCACTTTCATTTATATATATGTTAATGCTAGCTGGGTTTGTTGGGCTTACTCGTTCCAAGCTGAAATACCGATAATGCGCCTGCGTGAATTAACTCACACACCTTTGGCCGGTGGCGTGACTTAACTCATGCACCTTTGGCTGGTGGTCTAAGCACTTAGAACATGTTTTTTGAACGGTGGTTAGTTATTCAAACTTGATTTTACACGTTTTTTTACAAGTTTTTACATGTTTTTTTACTGCATTTAGTGTAGTTAAAACTTATGTAAGCCATTCCCCCTGTAAATACCCTTCCAACCTTCACCATTTCTCACACCATCATATCACATTCTCTCCTCCTCACTCTCTCCTCGTCTTCCTTCTACAATAACAATGTTTTTCCATCCTTGGCCTTTCATAGAAAGAGGCCTCTTTGAAAATTTCAGGGATTATATGAACGATCAATGGAGATGGCAACACATTGCAAAGAAGGTTGACATTGAAGGTCTTTTTTGCATTAGACAAGAAACATACCTGATAATAATCTGGTTCACCCGGTTGAACTTTGAACTGAAAGCTTCACCGGTTTGATTCCTTAACCATTACCACACTAGTTAACATATTATTTCCTTCGATATATAAGAGTTATTGTTTAGTTCCATCAAATAAAATAAGAATTAAGATGTAGCTCAATTGGTAAGGATAATGCATAATATATACATGGTCTGAGGTTCGAATCCCCAACACCACCAAAAAAAGAAGAATTGAGATACAGAACAACGAACGCAAGCGAGCAAAGATTCATTCAAACCAAAGAAATAAGAATTTTTTTAATGGCAAAAGGAACACATATAAATAAAATAAGGCAAAGTCAAGATTACAAACGATCTTGAGAGCCGGAACAAAAAAAAATCATACCTTTGACTATGAATATAATTTAAGCATTAATTAAATAAACGATAAACAAAAGAATTGACAATCATGATAAAAATATAACGTGGAAAATGATAGTGCAGGAAAACTTCTATATATGTTTGTGTTTGAATAACTCTCGAGAACAAACCCATCTTTATTTTGTTGATGAAAGCATGGTGAGCAACTACAATATTATTATATTGAATGCATTGTTGGTATTGTCCTCCATTCATGGGTTCAACTCAGCAACGAAGAATGGAGACACAAAGTGCAAAGAGAGGGAGAGACGTGCTCTCCTCACGTTAAAACAAGGCCTTCAAGATAAGTATGACATGTTATCCACATGGAAGCACGATTCAAAGGCAGATTGCTGCAAATGGAAGGGAGTTCAATGCAACAACCAAACAGGTTATGTCCAAAGGCTTGATTTGCATTGCTCCGAAACACGCTATTTAAGTGGTGAAATCAATCCTTCAATAACTGAGCTGCAACATCTAACATATCTAGACCTCAGTTTTTGTAACAATAGTGATCAAATTCCTCAGTTTATTGGCTCCTTCAACAACTTACAATACCTTGATCTCTCATATGGCTTTTATAGTGGGAAGATTCCTTCTCAACTTGGGAGTCTCTCGCGACTGCAATACCTTGATCTCAGCAACAATGAGTTAGTTGGAGAAATTCCTTCCCAACTTGGAAATCTCTCACAATTGCAACACCTTGATCTTAGTAACAATGATCTTGTTGGAACAATCCCTTTCCAACTTGGAAATCTTTCACTATTGCAGTCTCTTCTACTCAGATCCAATTCTAATCTTAGAATGAGGAGCCAAAATCAAGGGAATATTGAGTGGCTATCAAATCTCTCTTCTTTAAGAAATATTGACTTGAGTTATGTTCGAAGTCTCAACAATTCTTCTCACCATGCACTGCAATTCCTAGTGAAGCTTCCAAGCCTTGAAGAATTGCATATAAGAGGTTGTTCCCTTTATGAAGCCAATATACTTCCTTTATTCAATTCCCAATTGAACTTTTCCGCTTCTCTTACTATCCTTGATCTTGGCGAGAATCATTTGACATCATCAATGATATTCCATCGGATGCTTAACTACAGCTTCAATCTTCAAAAGCTTGACCTTTCTAATAACTTTTTAAGAGGTACCATTCCAGATGATTTTGGTAACATAATGCATTCACTTGTTAATGTTGATCTCTCGTACAATAGTCTGGAAGGCAAGATCCCAAAATCGATTGGGAATATATGCACCTTGCAAGCATTTAGTGCTGATGATAACCACTTGAGTGGAGAGATTTCAGATTTTATCATCCATAATAACAATTCTCACTGCATTGGAAATGTATCCTCATTACAGGTACTATCCTTATCAAATAATAAAATTTATGGCAGGTTACTTGGCCTTTCACTCCTCTCATCTTTGAAACTATTAGATCTCAATGGTAATAAATTAACCGGAGAAATACCCACGAGCATCAGTTCACTTACAGAGTTAGAGATTTTGAGCCTAAGCAAAAACTCTTTTAAAGGCCTCGTCACCGAATCCCATTTCACTAACCTCTCGAAATTGATATTCCTAGAGTTGTCTGAAAACTCGTTGACTATGAAAGTTAGTGATGATTGGGTTCCTCCTTTTCAATTACAAGCTTTGGATCTATCATATTGTAATCTGAATTCTAGATTTCCTAATTGGATTCAAACACAGAATGGATTATCATATCTTTCCCTTTCAAATGTCGGTAATCTACCTCCAATACCTTACTGGTTTTGGGGTAAACTGCAAACACTAGGCTACATGACAATTTCAAACAACAATATCACTGGCAGGATTCCGAATTTGGAACTCAAACTTACCAATTATCTAGAAATAGATTTGAGTTCAAATCAACTTGAAGGTCTTATTCCTAGTTTTTTATTGCAAGCGGTAGCACTATATCTTTCCAATAATAAATTTTCAGATTTAGCTTCCTTTTTATGTGTTAAAAGTAAGCCTAACATTTTGGTAATGCTGGATTTATCGAACAATCAATTGAAGGGTGACTTGCCTGATTGTTGGAATCATTTCTCATCGTTACACTATGTTGACCTGAGCAATAACAAGTTGTCGGGAAGTATTCCATTCTCAATGGGTTCCCTTGTTAACTTGGAGGCTTTGATTTTAAGAAATAATAGTTTGAGTGGAGAACTTGCTTCTTCATTCAAGAATTTATCAGACAAGCTAGGTTTGTTGGATCTTGGAAACAATAACTTTTATGGACCATTACCTTTGTGGATTGGTGAGAGTTTACACCAATTAATAATCTTAAGCCTTCGGTTCAATAACTTCTATGGAAGTCTACCTTCAAATCTTTGTTATTTGAAAGAACTTCAAGTCTTGGATCTATCACTAAATAATTTGTCAGGAGTAATACCAACTTGTGTAAATAATTTCACTTCAATGGCTCAGGAGACCATAAGCTTAACTACATCAACAGATCATCATTACTTTACAATTACTAGCACTAGTGGGTATTATTCTGTACCATATGATTTTGACATATCCTTGGTGTGGAAAGGTGTAGACCAACGTTACAAAAATGCAGATATGTTTTTAAAAAGTATTGATCTCTCAAGCAACCATCTTACAGGGAAAATACCAACTGAAATTGAGTATCTATTTGGATTGATTTCCTTAAATTTGTCACGGAACAATCTTAGTGGGGAAATCGTTTCAAACATAGGAAACTTCAAATTACTCGAATTTCTCGATCTATCAAGAAATCATTTATCGGGCATAATTCCTTCCAGTATATCTCACATTGACCGTCTAACTATGTTGGATTTGTCAAACAATAAGCTCTATGGAAAAATTCCAATTGGAAGACAGCTGAGTACATTTAGTGCTTCAAATTTTGAAGGAAATTTAAATCTCTGTGGTGAACCGCTTGATGCAAAATGTCCAGGAGAAGAGCCTCCAAAACATCAAGTGCCGACAACTGATGCAGGAGATGACAATTCAATATTTTTTGAAGCATTATACATGAGCATGGGAATAGGATTCTTCACAGGCTTTGTTGGCTTTGTATGCTCCATATTGTTACTACCATCTTGGGGAGAAACATTTTCCAGATTCTTGAACACTTTGATATTGAAAATCTTCATGTGGTGGAAGCAATGAATCTTCATATGATGGCCAGGTACTTATGTTCTTTCTTACATTTTTATGTTTTAACTGAATCATGAATATTTTAGTTTTGGAATTTGTTCTTTACTACTGCCACTGTTAATATATATCATATATGCAAAAAGCATTTCAATAAAATTACGTTTAAAAGTATTTCTTCTATTCTTCCACCACTACCTCAATGTTCAATAATCAGCCATAGACAATACCAATCACATAAGGTCATCTTTGTTTCCACAGTTAAGTTAATCTATATATTTCACTTGCCGTGATTAAATGATTAATTAGGTACCCCCATATGCAATTTATTCCATGGAAGTCCCCGTGCTTTGATATTGTTTCCAAGAACTAAAATTAATTATTTTTTTGCAGGATCTCCTATTGCTACAGTTCGGTATGAGTACATGATTTGTTGTTTTACAGTGTCGGTTGCAGTTTGCAGTTTGGTTATGGGTACTTAGACCACAGGATCTCCTGTTTTTGTTGTGTACTAAATGAAATGAACGTTGTGTACTAAATGTAATTTGAACAAGAAAATGATTGGTTTTTATGTACATGTAGATGGTTTTCTCGCACCCTCGAAACAATACTGCATTCAGCAATCCAGACAAAAACTAGTTAATTTTCTTGTTCAAATCCTAAGGAAGATCGTCTGCGCCTGCTATCTTTATTTGTGCTATTTTATTCTCAGATGAAATATGTATACTTAATTTATCTTCATGAATTTTTCATTTTTTAGTTTAATTAAACTTATGGTACTCTATTCTTAAGAATTACATGCTCCTATTACATTAGTAATCTAATTGAAATTCTGTTAATTAATTACATTGTCTGTGTACTGTTATGCATCTTACTCTAGGAAACCCGCTAACATGTCCTCTTATACAAGAGGCAATACAGAAAGTATAAAGAGAAATAACAGTTGAGATAAAAGCGTTGAGCTTGTATCAAGAGGCCTTGCTGATATGTTCGCAAGAATGTTTATGCTGGAAATCAGCATTAGATAAAAGCATTGAGCTTGTAATTTCTCACAAACAATGTGGCAGTCTATTTTTATATGTTAAGTGTGTGCATGGAAGATAGAGTTAGCTACAATGTGGAGGGTTGATTTGCTATTGAAGTATCGGAGATTAAAAGATATGAAAGACTAGAAATCAAAATAAGTAGTATAAATTTTAATACCGTTTCCACCAAGAAAATAAAGTAGCAATCACTAATTTCAACTTAGTTATCTAGTGTAAAAAAGGGAAAACAAAATAGCATTAGTTTTTATACTATAAATACAAAGATATAAAAAGAGAAAACAAAGTAGAAATCATGTTTATAGACTCAATTAGGGGTTGAGTAGCTTAACTATAGTTTGACCTAAATAAGGAGATGGAGGTCGTGGGTTCAAACTCAGACGAATGAATAAATAGTAACTAATATTTACCAACATTTGTCATTCAAAATATGTTTATAGTTTCAATTTAAAGATAGCAACACTTGCTATCCAATTTCAAGGTTTGAAAACCTTTTGAATGTTGCATTTCCTTTCATCATTGTTTCTGCAAAGTGTTTTGGATCAAATTTTCGTGTGTTATCTACTACCTCTGAGTAGAAATTCAATGCACTGTTAACCAGTGATTCATCAATAGGCTCTCCTGCATGTTTTCGATCAATCTAGATGATAAATGAAGACAAAAAAGAATCAATTACAGCGAAAAATCAAATGAAAATCACAAATTCAACCAAATAAATACTATGGTTTGATGAATACAACAACATTTTGAAGATTCTTAAATGGCTATCTTTATTACAATTCAACAACATAACTTTTGGAGAAACATAAAGCATCAACAAAGAATTATGGCTTAGTGAAAATATGTTTCATCAATGCAAGTGTAATGTCTAATACCACATGTATTCTTGGTTTTTCAATCCTAACAATTCCATCACCAACCATTATACACTTAACTGATAATAATTATAATGAACTGATAAATAAATTGATTATAACTTACATGTAAATGGAAAATAGATGATACCTTAGCTAATATTGCATCTATTACTTGTGTTCAATTCATTATAAACCTGAGATAAATAAAATGAAGTAGATCCAGAGTTAAAAAACTGAAGAATAGGAAAGAATTTTTTTTTAAAAAAAAAGAATCAAAAAATTGTAGCGTAACAGTTCAGAGTAATCAGATCATCAATCAAGTAATAGAAGGATAAGAAACCAGTTTTTTCAAGAGAATGAAGTTGATATCTTGGAATATGGTATCTATCAAGATAACTAAAAAACTTTGAGTACTGACGGATCATCTCTTTGTGATTTAACCATCTTTTGAGCAATTCTCTTAACAAGAGTTCATCTTTCTTTCCTCGCAAAGATGGCAGAACCTAGAGGTAAGAAAATCATATTAGTTTTAATCATGCCAATCATGAAATAACTCTAAATAATAATTTGTGTAAACAGTTTACTGCATAGGCCATTGTGGTCTAATGCAGTGAGATGCGGACATGGAACCGACTGTATTTTGGTCCTGTAATGCATGCACTTTTCATTGTGATTTAAAATCACACCGCAATTGCGGCTGCATTAATTATGTGCAGTTCACAATTTGGAACATGATGTCAATGTTAATAGCTATATCATCGAGCGATAGTGTTACTCACCGTTGATTTGATGTAGTCTTCAAATGATTCCTGGTACTTTTCATATAGTTGCTCAGAATAGTAATCACTAGCGCACACATCGTGGATGATTCTGCATTAAGATTTAAGACAGGTGCAGTTAATTACCACATGTGGACGATCCTATCTTGATCGAAGTTCCAGATTTTAAGTTCAAACTTAAAAGTGAATATCTAGTTCCGAATCCATAGATCAAAACTAAGCTATACCAAGAAGTTACTTAAAAAATAAAAGAATTGAGAAAAAGAAAACAAGCAAAGATCAGTACGTATATAGCTTCAGGAAGTCTTAAGATGTGAAGTTCTGTTCAGGCAAGCCTTCTATGATATTCTCCACTTTCTTGATAGCCTCCTGGATAATATTCCATCCTACTTCTAAACCTATAGTCGTGATGTTTGACATATTGGTGATTTTGGGTTTGTAGACATGTGTTGGCTACATTTTGTTAAAACAATAGTTCTAGCAAGATGTCAGATAAGATGTCTTAAACATGTTGGTACGATATCATAGTGTGCCTTGATTCCGCCTTCTTGGTTATCTATTTTAAGCGTGAAGATTTCCTAAAGGAAAATGCTTTTTGGCACGATGGCCAGTAAGCACGACAACAATTTGAAGCTGATAGATCACTCATATCGACATGTTTTCCTTTTTTTTTATTACTTATTCTATATCTTCCGCTTTTTTTTTTTGCCCACTTTAATATGCATATCGTCGAATTTCGTGTGGTTTAGGTGTCGTGTTATATAGCACTTCCCTTTCCTAAATATTCTCTGAAGATTTAATTCACGAAGAGTTGACCAAGAAACGTGTTTCTAGAAGCAAGAAAAAGCAGTTTATACTTAGCTTAGTTCTTAAGAATGTTGTTGCAACATTTAAGGAAACATCGGATTTGCTTCAGAATATCCTACGTTGAAATCTCGTGATTCAGCTGATGATTAGCCGGATTTGTGCATCAAGCTCATTTCGCATCAGGCTATATAAAGAAAGATTCAAGACCTAATTGTGCATTGAAGTCGTCATTTGCAAAAGAGTCATTTAGAGTTTTAGTCTATTATTTGTTATTTGTGAGCCACTCTTGTATCATGTTGATGCATTGAGCTGGACTTTGTAGTTGAGTTGTAATTCTTAGATATCACTCAAAGCTTGTAAGCACAAGTTGATTCTTAGGATTAGGAGAGTGTCTCCATTTCTGTTATTATTAAAAGGATGATCACTAGATCTGTGATTAAGAAGAAATGGATGGAGGTTCTCATATCTAGGACTAGGGAGAGTCTTATGTATAGAAATTGTACTGGTAGTGATTAAGTGAGAAGCTGTAGACCGAGGGTTTTCATGTATGCTTTGAATTGATACTACTTGGTGAATTTCCTTCCTGACTTGGTAGCCCTCAGACGTAGGTGAAGTTGCACCGAACTGAGTCAACAAACAACCTGTGTCTTTCCTTAAAAAAAAACAACATGTGTCTTTGACTTATTGTCTTTCTATTATTGTTTGTAATTGTGTTATCACGAAGTCTTGACATCCTTCTTGACATCGCACTTGTCACGACATCGTGTGTAACATCTTTACTGCGTGCCAGAATTTCAGGTTAGAATTGTGAAATATACCAAAATCTGCAATTGCAATCAAATGATTATAAATAATAAATACAATAGAATACCGATCAAAACCATATTGGTGAGTGCGGAACTAAGGTCATTTCCTGTGGAATTTTAAGAAAGAATTTTTAGATCATTCGTTAAAAATGTGATAGACATGTATGACCATAAAACATGGCCTTTAAGAATTCACCTTAAGAAAAGATTGTGTGTGAGTTCTATGTCTGGAATAAAGTTTGAGAACTACAAGTTATTCTTGTTAAATTGGAATTTTATTTGCTAGGCAAAGGTTAAAGTTATTAGATACACATTTGTTTATTTACAATCTAATAGAGAAGTTTGACGTTATTATCAAAACCATTTTTAAAATTCAACTGGAGAATTATTAAAAAAAAGTGTGGAAATTAGGAGTTAAAAAACTAAACACAAAGTTTCACATTGGGTACAACTACTAGTGTTGTGTGAATTGAAAAATAAAAAACAGAAGTTTCACGTTGGATGACACACAATCTGAAATATTTTGGCACACAATCTATAATATTTTGATACTTGATCCAATATATTTTGGTACTCAATATCAAAAAATTTGGTACCTGATCTATAATATTTTGGTATAATATGATATATATATATATATATATATATATATATATATATATATATATAAAATAAAAAAAAATTAAATTAAATAATTAATTTATACGTTATCTGAAAGTGCTTTCTTAATCCCTAAGTTTTGCTGAAATATTTTGGCATGCAATCTATAATATTTTGGTACTTCATCTGAAATATTTTGGAACTCAATCTGAAGTATTTTGGTATTTAATATGAGAATTATGTGAGTTACTTGTTCACAAAGTTTTTCACAAATTATTTGTGAATTTTCTCTATAAATAGAGTGCTCACATAGTTCACTCTACTTATGGAGAAAGGCTTCTGAGTTATCAATTTTTTCTTCTTTTCTTCCATTAGCTTGTGTTATCGAGGTGTTCTTATTTAAATAATTTTGTAGTTAGTTTTTTAAACTTTTTATATTATATTTATGAAATTAATTAAATATTTTACAAAAAAGACCTTAAGGCTTAAACCTTTCCCTTTCTTTTCTTAAAAAGCATAGGAAGTAGGAACTTTAACATTATTGTATGTATTTATTACTTTTACAATTTCGAATTTTCATTATCATTATTCTCTCCTTTGTTGTACAATGGTAACCGATAAGAATTTTGCAAGTAGCAAGATAAAAAAAAGTCTACACCAGCAAGTAAAAACACTGCTCTATTTGTTTCTAATCCAATATTTTGTGCATGTTTACTTTAGTATTTTTAGTTTATCTCTCATCTTGTGGTGTTCCTGTGTCAACTGTTGAGTAATTTAAAGTAGAACTTAGATGGGTTTGTTTTGAGATTCTTGAATTCCAATGGTATTATAGCATAAAAATAAATGGTAGTTTTTCCCTCTTTTTGTACAGCTGACCATGATTTCTCCTCTTGCATTCTGATGATATTGTTTTAGTAAAAATGATACTTTTCCCTATTTTTGTTTAGCTTAGTTTGTTTATAAAGCCAAAATAATGATATTGGGATGAATTCTTATCGGCAGTATATTGTGTCTTATCCTATCGAGTTGTTTTACTGTTTTTTCCCTTACTCTAAGTGGTATTTTTGCAGGTTGCTTATGATGCAAAGTAACTATCTAGTCTAGTTGCCAAGAAGACCAAAAACAGAATTGGACTATGAACTTGAATGTTAATGTTGTGCTTCATTTTCATTGCACAAAAGTCACTAACTATTTTAAACTTTATTTTCTAGGATTGCTTTGATAACATTCCTCTTTTTTTTTCTTGAACAATATAGGTTAAACATCTATGAATTTTGACAAATAAATTGACTTTTGAATTAAGTGATTTGAACAAACGAAATGAACCTATCGAACCGAACTCGAGCTGGAAAAAAAGTTTGTGTCGAACTTGAGCCGAGTTTCAAGCTAAACCAATTCTTATCAAGTCGAGCTTAGACAAGTTCGACTCGACTCATTTCCAGCCCTAAGGTTAAGACTACATATCCAAACCAAAAAATAAAGTGCCGTTTTTAGAGAGTTAATTGCTCTATTTAAAAATAATATATTAAATTAATGCCTAAAAATTTACATTTTACTAAAACTTAATGTTATTTAACATGCAAATGGTGTTAATTTCTTTTTAGTATACTAGAATTTTTACCATTTATTTTTTTTAAAGTTCCATTTATTCTGTTTGATATTTACAATGTTCAACATATATTTTTTGTGTTGGTATTACAGATGAAAACAAGAAATCAGGATCAAGTTCTCAACAATAAGTGGTCTCGTTGTCAATGGAGAATACAAATGATAACAAGAAATCATGGATTGAGTTTTCAACAATAAATGGCTTCGTTGTTAATGGAGAAGGAAATATTGATGGTCAAGGTTCTTAATTTATAGTGAGAGAAGTATCCTAAAAAATAAGAAAATAATATGCTAATTGTTTGTTGATAAACATGGATGATGTGTAGTTGCTATTTGAATTTCTATGTGTGTATAGACACACATATTAATTATCTAAACTACATTAGAAAATTTAAGTGTGTTTGACTTAGTTGATAATATGCATGTGTAGACTCTTCAATTTATTGGGTGTCAATATTTAACACTTAGAAACTTTACTTACATTAGTAGGCCAATGAATCATCTAAGTATAAATTCATCTAAAGGTGCTTCCAACTCCGACATTCATATAATTGTACCACAAGATAATTCAAACAACGATGTTTTTGATATTTAATGCTCATCCAACATCATTATTGAGAAATCAACCATTGTAAATGGAAATAATGATAAATAACTTCAACTCTAGATTAATATTCCTTTATATTAACTCTAGGTTGTACTCTAATTTCAACTCTAGATTGTACTTTATTTTCATACAAGTGTGTGAAAAGGAATATAAATCTAGATTTGAAGTTATTGTATTATAATGACCAAGTCAAATGGTTGAATTCTCAATGTTGATGTTCGATCAATGTGACATATCCATCCCATCAATGTTTAGACTATCTTTTGGTGCAATTATATGAAGGTCGGAGATGGAAGTACATTTACATGAATCTATACTTAGATGATTCCTTGAACTATTTGTATGAGCCAAGTTGCTAAGTGTTAGATCTTGACACCCAAGGAAGCGATTATCAACTAATTATATATATATATATAGGCACACTTAAATTTTAAATAACCAGTGCATATATATATATAGAAACAAAAAAAAAATTATAATATTATAATAAAAAAGAAGGGGGCTGCACAACAGTAAATTATGATGTAGGCTCAACCACTTGGGTAGACCTTAGGAAGGCACCCCTCCTAAGGGCAATGAAGGTCACCTTCCTAGACCATGGGCCTTCATGATCACCCATTGGCCCCATCCAGGTAAGTTATATATACCCAAATTGAATAGTAGCTGCATTTCATGTTTATCAACTTACATTTGACTTATGATTTTTATATTTTTCCCATCACGGTGAACCTTGGTCATTAATACTAAAAAAAAAAAAACAATGTCACATATTGTTGAGAACTCGATCCATGATTTTTCGTTATCATCTCTCCATTTCCAAGTATCAATGTCTTTTTGGGCCACGATATTTCATGCGAGTTTTTTTTAGAGGAATATTTCATGTAAGTTATCAACACAAAATGCACATCAGGAGTTGTAAATATCAAACACAATAATTTGACCTTTACGGAAATAAATGGTAAAAATTCAAGTATACTAAAAAATAAAGGATGAAAAATGTCAGCTATTTTTTTGAGTGAAAAATGCCATAAGCTATGGCAGCTACATCTACAATTTTTAAATAGAATTGAAATTTGAAACCATAGAGTTTTCAAGGACAAGAAATTCGTTTGGTGGAACAACAATGTGCAACAAATGGCCAAGACAGAACTCAATTATGCAGAAACGCACAGAAACAGAAATGCAAAATCGATATTGTGTACAAACAGATTGCGAAAAATCAGAATTATGCAGCAATGCAGAAAAGTAAATATAAAAACAGCAGGGAAAAATAACTAAATTAAAAATAAGATTGAGAAATAAAGATAATATGATAGTAGCTCATTCATAATCTTTCAAAAGAAAAGTTTAGATCTCAAATCAAAAATAAAATCATTTTAACAATGGCATATTTATCAAAAATTTGATATGTATATATATTGCCTACGGTTGAATTTTGAGCAAGTAAATGATTGCTTTCATGCACATGTAGATGGTTTTATCACGCACTGGAAACAATACTGAATTCAGCAGCAATCCATACGAAAACATGTCAAGTTAATCGGCTTGCACTCTCAATCTCAAGGGAAATCGTCTACACGTTCTATCTTTGTGAGCTTTTTTTATGAGATCGATGAAATATGTAAGAGTACTACTCGTGGAAAATAACTAGAATTCCACACATTTATTCTATCATATTATTATTTTTTCTTAGTTAAATCTTCAAGAATTTTTCATTTGATAGTTTAAGCTTGCATAATCTATTCCTATACATGCTCCTATTACTGTTTCAATAATGGAATTGAAATTCTATTAGGTAAGTACATTGTATGTGTGACTGTTATGATGTCTTTTTCATTAGTTATCACATAACCATAAGCTTCCTTCATAAACTACCCAGACTCTCTTTGACAAGTCTCATACTTTTTGGGAGAGTCTAAAGAAAATAACAGCTAAGATAATGACAAAAGATGAAAAGGGTCAAGGTACACATTGCTAGTATGTTCGCAAGGTCAATGTTGGCCTTGAGAATTGAAAGATGAACTCTTGTTAAGAGAATTTCTCAAAAGATGGTTATCACAAAGAAATGGTCCCTCGGCTCTCAAAGTTTTTCAGTTATCATATCCCAAGAAATCAGTTTCCTTCTCTTCAAAAGACGGGCTTCTTATCCTTCTATTACTTTGTTGGTGATCAGATTACGCTGAACGATTACACTACAATTTTTTTTTTCTTTTTATTCTTCTGCTTTCCTCCTTCTTCCGCTTTTTTAACTCTTGAGAGTCAGGTTTATGTTGAATTCAATACAAACTTCTAAATTCTACTGTTCTCAGCCGTGGTCCACTAGGGCATTTTCTCACCCTCTCCGAAATACCAAAAAAAATAAAAAATACACCAGTGACAAACCTTAAAACAGAAGTTCAGAATTTACATCTTTCAATCCATGTAGCTATGCATCATTTTAATGTATAATAGACAACTGCAAGAAAATGAGAGGTGTCGAGATAAGTAAAATAAAAAAACAATCGGTGAGAAAAAGAAAGGAAAGTAAAAGTCGAGAGGAACTGGAATGGATTTTAGTTGCATGAAAACCAACACATAATTGAAAATGTATACGACATGGAGGACAAAATAAGGCAGAGTTATCGTCTTACAAACACCATCGACTCACGATATATAATTATATAGATCCTAGCCTCCCCTCATCATTCAAATATAAGTTTACAATTACATCCCCTTAGGCACAAAGACAGTTTCTGTAACATCTGGCACTTTGCATTTAAATCTGTGGAACAGGCACAATGAATTGTCATGTTGCTTAATACTTTTGAATTGCGCATAACATAATCTGCAAATTGAAGCTCGCACTTTTTGCCTCTGTAATTTTTAAACAAGCAAGTTTTGAGCTGGCATTCCGGAACAATCTTTAGGTCCTCCCAAATGTCCTCGTCAACATCATCCTTTCCATTCTCTATCCTATTTTCAATCTCCTGTAAACAATAAGTAAATTTCCACCCAAAACAAAAACAAAAGTTAAGATATGTAGATGAAGAGTTAAACAAAATAAATATGAGGAAATCGATGAAATTATATGTGAAACCTCATGAATGATAAGATGTTGAAGCTTGGGATAGTGTTGAAGCATTTCTACCATCCAATTCCACTTCTTAGGCCAACTTTTACCCTTTGAGTTAGAGAATAGCTCCAGTTGAGTTAGATTGTAAAAAATGG
>Ga0315915_1005625_pt1 | contig 15569 bp, 8 predicted proteins | sample MpolbnodulesMG_FD_207738 | JGI IMG/M metagenome (GOLD analysis project Ga0315915, IMG submission 207738) | Medicago polymorpha root nodule microbial communities from Los Angeles, California, United States - branched nodules | ecosystem: Host-associated > Plants > Roots > Nodule | place: USA... | reverse complement strand
ATATATACTGTATATACACCATACAAATATGATCAGTATGGTGTATAATATCTTTTAAGGTTGTCAGTTATGTAACTTAATTTATTAATAGCTATACACTCTTTCCCTGGTATCATTTTAAGGACAATCATACCCCATAAAGAGTATATAGCTGTAAAAACAAATTATCTAAAATACATACCATATTAAAAATCTCTCTTGTATCCTTTTTTATTTTATGATAATTAAAACAAAACAAAAAATATCTCAAGGGACAATAAATAAAACTTTCACATACCAAAAAAAAACTTCCATGTATATGGGAAAGAAGTATATGCAGGCTGAAAAGGAAAAATGAAATAAAAAACTCACTATTGGATGCAGATCTAATTATAATATGCAGGACACAAGAAATCACCTTAAGGAGTACATATGGGGAAAAGTATCCCTTCATGATCAATACATTAATGAGAATTCCCTAGTAATTATGCAGACGAAACTAATCAGAGAAACATTGCGTTCAAATACAACAGAACATGATAACCTCATCACAATTCTTTTTGTGTTAGCAATAGCATTGTATATAAACTTAAGGAAGCACTACAATAACTTTTAACTGTTTATACCCTGCTCTGGCAGAGATCATATCCACACCGAAAGATGTTGAATAGGACCTTACAGACAGAACTTCCCCCCAAGTACAATCATAGTGTATCAGACAGAAATATTTAACAGAACTCAAATATTACCCAACTCTATGATTAAAATACTCATCCAATGGGCATTTATGCATAATTTCATCAAATGGTCATTCAACTAAATTTTAGAGATACTTTAGTTGTGAAATAAATAACCAAAAATGAACACAAAATAACAATATAGATAAACTCGCAAAAGCCCACTATCCTAGAAATTTTATTATAATAATCAAAGCACGAGCCTCTTGTGTAAAACAGGGTAAGGCTGCGTACAATACACCAAATGGTGGGACCCCTTCCCGGACCCTGCATATGCGGGAGCTCTAGTGCACCGCGTTGCCCTTTAATCAAAGCACGAGCCCTATGAACAGTGGCTCCAACTATGTATGAGTAGTTTAATTAAATTGGTTATACCTCGCCAATAGCTATTTTAATCAGCAAAAACTACTATAATTTGTTGAAGAGGAAAGACAGATCAATAACAAAGCAATAACAAAAAAACTTCTTTTTCTACCAGGTGAAAGAGGGAAGATGAACCATGGAGATATATTTCACAACTGAATAAGAGGCACCAGAGTACAAAGAAGTTGAGAGGAAACCATTACCGGACGTAACGGAAGACCTGCAGGGCTAAGGACGGCATTCACTTTTGGTGCACTCATGTCTGGTGGTTTGTGATACCTATAAGATGGAGCAAAAGGAAGCTCCTCTGGTTTGGAGTAATAATGATACTCGGGTTGATTAGGACTTGCTGGAAATGATTGCTCGTTCTGATTTCTGCTTGAAGGACCGACTGAGGAACCAGAAAGTTGATAAGGTCCAGTATAGGCATTACCCGGTGAAGGTAGCTGGGTTATCCCATAAAGCTGTGTGGAACCAACATTAGCTGGAGAACCAGAAGGCAGTACAGGGCTTGTTGCAGTAGCCTGCACCAAAGAGCTCAACGATTAATAGCTTCAACGAATGCACACAAAATTTGACTAAACAATATAAAAGAAATGCTTGGCTTGACCTACCTGATAAGGACCCCATCCAGAAAAAGGAACCATGGTTGGGGACAATACCATAGGTCCATAGGGGCTCTGGACAAACGAACCATGTAGTAGAGGTGGCCTTGCGACCAGTACCCCAATTTGTTGTGAAGAAGGTCCAGATGGAGTCTGTACGGTTGGATACAATGGGGAAGGTACTGGTACATGTAAAGGTGAAACCGGGGGAACCGGCGCTGGAGCTGGAATTTGTACACTGGCAGGAACTGGATGATCAAATTTACAAGTTGCACCAAACTTGCATTGTCCCGTTTTCACAAAATATGAACATTCCTTTTCACCCTGTTAATTTTTAATAATTATCAACATTCATATCCAGACCAAAACATTTCCATTTTCAAAAAACAAAACCCAACATTAAAAAAAAAAAACATGTTCATTTAACACATTAAATATACATACCGGACGTAATGGATATCCATAATAATTTAGTGATACAGGGCTAGCATCAGTGGCTCCTATCTGTTTCGGATGATGATACTTGCAAGATGCACCAAATTTGCAAGATCTTGTCCTCATATAATACTGCATTTCAAGTTATCAACAAATATAATCAACACAAACTAAAATGCAGACTATGTAGACAATCAATAACAAAAACATAAGCTAGCTCCAAACACATACTCCTTTTTCAGGTTCACTGAATAACTGATGTATCTGGACTAACGATGGTATATAATCTATATACATCAATTATTCAATGAACATGAAAAATGAATACTTGCTTATAATAGCAACTGGATGGAACACAATATTTAGTACTACCAAAAAAACAAGGAACAATAGAAAGAACCTGGCAGACAGGCTGTCCAACACGTTCAGGATACTCCCCAACAGTCCTAGAAGCAGCTCCAATAACCTAAAAGCAAACACATTCACATATTACCAAATTAAGAAAACACAATCAATGTAGACAAAATGCAAAATGATGAAAATGAAAGAGTTGATTACCGCAGCACGGTCACGAGGATGATTGAACCGACACCTAGAACCAAAGCCACAAAAACCAGTTCTCAAATAGTAAGTACAATCAACCTCATCAGGTCGTTGTGGATAGGAATCTTCACCACCTAACCCCAATTGCCACATAGGTTCTGCATTTTACAACAAGATCAAAATTCATTCACATTCAACAAAAAAAACAAGAAAGAAAATGGTTTGTTTGTTTGTTTGTGTTACCTTCTAAACCGGTTTGAGAATCCGGTCCGGTCCATTGAGAAGACGGATCAGGTTGAGTGGAGCGAGGAAAGTGGTCCATTGAAGAGTAATCTATCTAGAATGAGAGGTTCCGATGAGATGGAAGGAAGGGTGGTTGGCTGTAGTTGTAGAGAGAGAAAGTGAGGTGTTGTTGGGATTTTCTCTCTCTAAATCTCTATCTCTATTGTAATGAGTCTTCTTAACCCACGCGGACACAAAACACACTTTGTTGTGTCTTCTTGTTCTTCTTTTCTCTTTCTCTTTCTCTTTCTTTCAGTTTCACTATCTATTTCAATTTCAATGCGTTTCTGATTTTTCATCAATCATCTTTCTATCTCTGCAACTATAACCTTCTTTTATTGGTCTCTCTCTCACTTTGTTTTTACTTTCCTTTTTCATTTTTTATTTTTTTATTTACTACTCTTTTATTTTTATGGACCGACGAAATGGCAAAACCATTACAAATAAACTTACCCATGCAAAGTGAAGGTGCCAGAGTTCAAACCTCAATCATGACGTCCGACCCAACATTTTCGGTATTTTTGCCAAAGTGTAAAGAATTGTCGGTTTAACGTGCGCTTTTGCTTATATTTCTATGTTTTTTACCATTTAAATTGTGCTTATAAAACTATTAATATGTATTTATTGTGGATTTGTGAGATTGATAGAATGACAATGAGTAAAGACTATTTTGTAAAAACTATAGTTTTACATCTTTGTAATTTTGTCGGTTTTACCGTCAATTCAAACATGCAAGCCATCTTCATTTAACTTTTCTTGTTTTAATTCAGAGTATAATTATTGCTACGGTTAATGTAGTATTTTATTTTATTTTGTCAAGAGGTCAATGTAGTATTATTAATTACTAAAAAGGAAACTGAAATTATTTCAATTATGTTAGGAAAATGTGAGGAAGGGGAAATTGTGAAGGAAGCTGATTTGTAACTGAGTGGTACTTGCAAAGTAGTGTGAGGTAAGGTGTTGAACAAGCTACTGGTGCGTGTGGAAGAAAAATATTGGTCAAAGGAAAAAGATTGGAAAAGACCTGAGTACCCTTGGTTGAATTTCAACATGTGGATTACTGGGATAGTGGGATTCAGTATGGGATTTTACACAGTTGTCCTTTTGCATTGCATTAAACTAATGCAGTTGGGAGATTAATTAATCAAAACTTTGGTAGTAATTAAATTAATGAATCCTGTGGGGTTGTGTCTGACCGCTGGTGTTATAGCAGATGCAAAAAAGAGCATGATGTTAGCTCCACGTGGAATAAGGAGGATCTTCCTTAAAAGCAGTACAAGGTCGCAAGAATTTACCGACGAGGATTATGGCTTCTGGTTCTTGGTTCTTCATTAGAATTAGATATGCAATTAGATTTTGTAATAGTTAAAGAAACCAGTTAAAAAATTTAAAATGCTATTATTACTGCCTCCGGTGTTATATTTGATAAGTTAAAGAAACCTGTCACTTTCAATTTTTAAATTGTACTATCATCTAACAAATACGTAGTAATATATTTGTCTGAAACTGAAAAATTATCCTTCCATGATAATAGTATGAGAAAAATAAATTAAAAGAATTGGAGAAAAAAATAATAATGATAAATTGTAAATAGTATAATAAGAAAATAAATATTAATATTTTATTGATATTATAAAATAATTGTATTTAAAATCGGATACAGATTTTTTTGTTGCTAGAATAACATATATTGTGGGACAAATGGAGTATTATATCTTAAGCTTAATTGCAGTTTTGGTCCATTTATTTTTACTTACTCATGGAATTAGTCTCTTAATTTTAAAATCACCCAACTTTGATCATTTCTTATATTTTTTAACTTAAAAATATTGATATATCATATTCAGATTCAAGTTTTAGGGGGTTTTACGGTAATCCATGGTAGGTGATAATTTACATCTAATAAATCAATGAAGTGTTTACAAGTCATTAATCATGCACATAATGAATAAAGGGTATGCGTTAATCAATATCAAAATAACTTATTAATCAAATATTTGGATGTCATTAACAACGTCCGTTGTAAAAAATATAAATTAACTGTCCAGAATATTTATAATGAAACCAATTAATCTATCTAATTAACCCAATTAATCAAATGTTTGAACATCGTTGTTTTTAAGGGTAGTGAAAAAGGAAACTAATAGTTCCAAAATTAATAGGAACTCATTATCAACATAATAAATAAAATTAATCAGATATTTATACGCCATTAACTGTGTCGTCGCAGACGTGAACAATAGTATAATACCATGCAGTGTTGATGGTATGCATGGTGTCATTGCTAGTGTTAAAATAGTGCGACCAAAATGTAAAATACTTGTTTGGATACAAAGAGAATTCCCAACAGCATAGTACATCATGACTATTTAATATATCATTAAATAATTTCTAACGAATGCAACAAATAACAAGCATTTAAAAAATATAATTAAATATCAATGGTTAGATTTTTTTTGCTAAAAAAAATATTTGATTCATTTAAATCGGATAAATACATAGATCATTAAAAATTCAATATTGATAAAACTGAAGAAAGTGTATATGCAAACAATTTTTGCAACACTGAAATACGGCAAAATAAAAGTAACTGAAATATTCATGTTTCAAAATCTGCAACATTGATATTCAAGTCTTCATCAGATTTATAAAGAGTTGAGTGAATATATCAATATGAACCATCGAACACCGTACTGAGATGGAAACACCAACAAACGCTGCTCAAGGCGACGGACAAAGTATCAAGACGTCAAAAACTTAAAAAATACAAAAAAAGAAGAAGCAAATATACGTGGATGTCCACTTATTTGAATAAAAAGATAGAAAGAAACGGTGTTGAGCGATAATTTTATGTCAAAAACAGCCAAAAACTACCCCTTACGATGGAAGAATGAAAGGAGAGTAAATTTAATTAGAAGGTGGTCGTCATACAAATTTTGAAATTATATAAAATTTTGTGTGCTTGTTCATTAACATATTATGAAAATTATAACCAGCAGTTGAATTTGTGAAATTTATTGTTAATAATAAGTTATTAGACGGAGTAACTCATCTAAAAAAAATTAAAAGAACAAAAATGACCTGTGAAATCATGTGATGAAAGCACAAGGAGTGTGTAAGGATGAAAAAAATTGCAGAAGTTGTCAAATTATAAAACGAAGCACACGAAAAAAATTAAATTACCAAACCAAAAAACAAAATCTTCAAGACTAATTACAAGGTTAAACCACATCTAAACATCTGAATAGTTGAATGTTTCATTGATAATAATCATAAGAGAATCCTAAATTTTGTTTTTCATCCACGATCAAACCAAGAGTTTAACCATGGAAATGACAATCTCTCAAAAAACAAAAACATGTAAATGACAAGACCTTTTATGTGATCCTACCGACCGAAAATTGATATTTTTAAATTAATCACACACTCCCTTCGTCTCTGTATGTAAGCACCTTTTGCATTTTTCACATTTTTTAAGAAAAGTTGTTAGTGTAATTAATGTGTCTATTTTGTGTGTTAATATTACCAAATTGTTATTTGTTTGTATATGTATTAAATTTGATTTTTCATATTTCAAAACAAGTTAGTAGTATTAATTATGGGTATGTTTAGGAAAAAATAATAAACACATCTAGTAATTTGAAAATGGATTTATATTTATAGACAAATTTTTAATCAAAAATGTGCTTATATTGAATAAAGGCATTATATTGTTATTATACCCTTGGAAACAAAACTTATGAATTGATCCACATGCTAAAAGTTGTTGTTTGGCGACGCATAGTTGATTTCTAAGTAAGACATAGTTGATTTCTAAGTAAGACAAGACATTTGACCATGACTTACCAAAAACTAGACATTCGAAAAATAGATGTTTGGATGTTTCGTGCATGTTACATACTCCCACACACAAAGGGCATGCTATGTTTTACATCCCTTGATGAATCAAATTATCTTTAATTGAAAGACAATCATTTAACAGTTGTCAAACAAACATTGATAACTTTTATGGGATGGAATCGTTTCGAGTAACATTATAGTTGAGTTTAGATTTATTTTTTTTTTGTAGCGACTTGGAGACGGGATGATTGCCATATGCCTACAAGGCTACAACGTATGTTTGAGCCAATAGTATTTTAGTGAAGTTAACTATGTCCACGATGGATCTTTTTTATCTACAAATACAAAATCATACATGTTCCTTAACTACGTAGTACGTACTTACAAAAAGTTAGCTCATTGATTACTTTCTTTTTCATTAATTACTTTCTTGTTTATGAGCTTAGGTGTTGGTAGAAACTTGTGTACTAATACAGTACTAGCACACATTGTGACTGCTGTGCAAATAGTTCCCTCAAGTACAATTTGGCCGAATGAAGGCTGAAAATGCATCAATAGATAGATAACTGTGTGTGTCCTTTGACGTTTTTTCAAAAAATTGCACCAATACTTATTTTCTTGCTAATGTATGAAATATAATATAAAGAGACGAGAATAACAAAGGATTTTAAAATTTATCAAAATACAAGTTATCAAGAGATATATAGTAAAATCTAAAGGGTAATAACATAAGTTCAATAGTCTATTATATAAATTTCTCAAACTTTTATGATGCATTAACATGAATTATCGAAAATCTATGAAATGACGAATGAAAAACACACAATAATATAAACTCAAAATATCTAATATTTAACACTATTATACATGAGATCATTATCCAAAAGAGTGAGTTAATTCTGGCGAAAAAGGGACTATGTTTAAATCCTCAATATTTTCTCCAAGTGAATAAAATGATTTCTTAATAAAAAAAAATTGTAGAACAAAAAATAAGTGGTGTTTGATCTCACACATATCATGTACTCCCTCCTTCCCAAATGAGTGACATATTTTAACTATGTGTGCACTATTCACATCATATTTTGACCATATCATGTATTCCCTACTTCCCAAAATGAGTGGAATTGATTTTTTAAAACAGTGATATCTCTTTAAATTCAACAAATTAAGGAAAGGAAAGTGTATTGAGTATATTATAATGTGTTATTTGATTATAATTTTTTGACAAGATACTTTGTTAGTAATTATAACCAGGACATGCATGCATAAAGCAAGTAAACATGGGCATGAAATGGATACTAGTAGCTACAAAAGGTGGGATTATATTAGTTTGAAAATAATCATGACCCCCCAAAAGATTATTCAAGTGTGGTATGTAGCTATTGCTTATTGCCAGACATCCATTATATATGATGCTTTCTGCAGATCACGTTGACACCAAACGAAATGGTGTATTTTGTGTCCATTGAATGGGCTACGAATCTTCCACTTTTTCAGACACCAAGTGGCATGTGTTGTTCTTGTGTTAACATAATAATTATTATTGCAAAAGGGTTGTCTCATATCTTTCAAGTTTTATTGTCTAAATTATATAACCGAGCTTGACATGTGTTGTTCATGTGTTTCTTTGTCTCAACAAAGGGTCTAAGTTTTTTAATTTTATATTTGTCATGAGAAGGGTTTTGGTTTAGTTATTGAAACTGCATCAAACTATGTTGAATTTATATGTAGGGTGAAAATGGAGACAAAAATGTCATTAAAAAAGTTGAAGTCAGATTGAAACGAATCAATATTAAGTTTGGATTTTGAACCGTGTAAGTGGCTATGTTTTAAAAAAAATAAAAAATAATAAAAATGCGGTGAGCGTGGATCGAACACGCGACCTTCAGATCTTCAGTCTGACGCTCTCCCAACTGAGCTATCCCCGCAACTTGTAATGCTGGGATACTAATTGATATATATTCATTAATACATTGACAAATAAAAACGGGTTACCCTTGCACCGATTAAATTATTAGCAGCTGTATATCTATTTCCGCAGCAAATTGGGAAGAATTTTTTTTTTCCATCTTGATTAGAAGATACATTTGATTTGACTCTTAATAATTACTGGAAAATTAATGCAATAAAATGAAGAAAAAAAATGTACAGTCTCCGCCCTCCGGTCACTATTATAAGTAAAAATCAACATTTTAGATTTATTTATTAAATAATGTATGTGGTTTATAATAAAGACTATATATGAATATAAAATGTAAATTTTTGTTTATAATAATGACCGAAGGACGTAAGTTTTAGTCGAATTTTTTTTAGGGAATAGTCAAAAACTTAGTTTGTTCATTTTAGATTTCTCTTACGCCACTAGCTAGACTGTTAAACACGTGTATGTATATATGTTTATGATCAACATAAGTGAAATTGTTATTCCTAGAATTCAGCTTTCTTTGCACATGCATTAGAAACTTTAGTACATTAAGGTGTTGCCACATAAAGTGATAGTGTATAGAGTAGATAACGTTTGAGGCCTGCAAAATTCAATGAAGTTTAATTTGCACTAATATAGCTAAAGTGCTAGACCTAACCTATGAGGTTGTTATCATATGAATGAATTCTCAAACATTCTTAGATATGCTATATAGCAGCTCCAATTGTTGTAATAAGAAATGCAGACATCTTTTAGTGTAATGTCAGCCAGCATGCAAAAAGGATGTAATTGTTTGTGTATTATTTTTCACAACAAAAAACATATAATGACAAATATATGACCTGACAAGAAACATGGAAATATTAGAGAATTATACTCTTCTTGATTTACTGCCTCTTTACTGGACATTATAATCACAAACGTTGGAGTATTGGATAATAATGATGATTAACATGATATATGAATTACTTTACCCAAAAAAAAACATGATATATGAATTATGAGTAATTTGAATTCTATAAAGCATGTTTCCCGGTCCGTAATTTGTCCACACTCGATATAAAATTGTTCTTATATGTTGGCTGCTTAGATAGTTAACAGAATCCCAAAGTGAAGATAGAGTTTAATTAAATCATTTTACCTTGAAAACTTTGTCATGTGTAATTTGTGACTGTTAAACTTGATCATTTTATAAGAACAGAAACATAGAAAGAAAAAACATCATGATATACAAGAAGCATGAATTCTTCAATGTCCCACCACCACAAAATGAATATTTCATTATATAATAAGACAAATCTTACTAGATATAATCAGTAACACACACCCTTTTGTGTCATTGTTCTTGGGGTAACAGAAAGCATTTAAAGACCCCAATTGTTTTAGATTTTTTTAGGAAAAAAAAAACTATTTTTGAGTAAAAAAAATCACTTTTGTCACTTATAAGCGTTTGTTTAGGATTTTTTGAAAAATCTATTTCTCAAAAAAAAAATTGACTCTAAAATGAAAAACTATTAGGATTACCTTTTCTTAAAATCTTTTTTTTTTTAGACATAAGGACGTAAGAGATGAACTAGTTAAAAATCATTTTAAAAAAAAAAAAATCAATTGTTTGGATTGTAAACAAACACAAATAGTTTCAGATTTTTTTTTAAAATTTGTAAAAAAAAATTCTTTACATTTTTCTAACACAAAATCTATTTTTTTTAAAGGTAAAAACAAACGCACCCAAAATACACAGAAGAAAATTAAATCTATTTTTTCTTAAAGAAACTCTGCTAAGGAGAAACAACTTGGAAAAAAGAAATCCGTATCTTTCCTTCCTAGAGATGTCACAAATTAATCTTATTTATCAGTGCTCATCATGTCATGAGATGACACAAGTTGAGGTAAGTTGTGAAAGGTTTGTCTGCACATTCTATGGAGGATTCCTTATACTACCGGCAATTTTGCATGCTATCCACAGATACCTCTACAAATCTACATCATAATTGTCAGTATGGTAAAATTCAGGAATGCAAAAGGTTTACAGGACAGGTTTACCTAAACATGGTCAAAGCTAATAAGGTCTATTGAGCTTGATTTTCACAACTACCAAATCAAACAATTTTGCTCGGTGCATTTGGAGATCCTTTGCTGGAAAAGTCTGGAAGTAGGGTTTTTCATAGGGCTGAGGTTGTTTATGCAAATAGAAACAAAATAGGGCTGCTAGTATAGTGGCCAAACAAATTCTCATTGGTGTAATTATGGATGAGTCCAATCTAGATATGAATCCTTATTATTAAAGACCGGTTTTTATTTAAAATAAAAAAATCTTAGTTAGCAGCTGTGAAAATGAACTTCAAAACTAAAAGTTTCACATGAGTTTCCAAATTTCAACTTCTTTCACAAGGGTTCTAGTATTATGCAATAATGTAGTCACTGCCTTCGAATTTGAGCATTTTTTGAGTAGAGGCATTGCACCTCCATATGAAGTGAACAAAATGATTTAAAGATAAAACAGGGATAATATCCAACAGAAACATTTGAACCAAAAACAATGGTCTAAAGATCTCCAAGGGAAAATCTGGTAATAGATAAACCACAGAAATGTTTGGAAAAACCAAACATACTTTCATCACTCGATGACATTACATAAACAAGTTAGGCTTCTTGGCCTTGTATGTGGTCTACAGCTTCCTGGATGGTGGTCTGATTTTCTTGAAAACCAATGGGAACTTGATCTTGGAATCGTCAAATTGTTTGGTGCTCTTCCTCTTGCAAAGGCTGGCTGGGATGGTGGCAGTCTTAATAATCTGAATGCAGGGGAAACGAACCTTATTATAGGCTAAACTAGATGGAATTCATTATCATTAAGAAAGTAGAACTTTTAGCTCGATCATAGAAAACTTTGTCTCTATACGCAATACATGAAATCATCAAGCAGTAATGCAGTGCGGTGAAATATAATATTGTTGAAACCTTAAAAAATGTTTGCTATAAAAACTCACGCTGCAGAAAACTTTTTATCAACCCTTCAAATCTATCTATATCTATATCTATATACTATACATTCTTTTAAATTTTATGTTTTTTATGTTTTCAACAATTTTCATTGCTGTCATTTTTTCAATGACTCTGAAACTTTTAGCTCGATCATAAAAAACTTTGTCACTATACGCAATACATGAAATCATCAAGCAGTAATGCAGTGCGATGAAATATAATATTGTTGAAACCTTAAAAAATATTTGCTATATGCAGAAAACTTTTTATCAACCCTTCAAATCTATCTATATCTATATCTATATACTATACATTCTTTTAAATTTTATGTTTTCAACAATTTTCATTGTTGTCATTTTTTTCAATGACTCCGAAACCAAAATTTGATTTTATTCTTGAGATTGATCATGTGAGAGATAATTTTGGACTTTGGTTGTTTGTATTGATCACATTTGGTTTGTATGTGATGTATCAAATGATAAGCTTTTTTCCGTTCTCACTAGATATGGATACATATTTATGTGATTTGTTTTGTAATAATTTATTACTTTTTTTTTTTTAATTTGTAAGTATCAATATATATAATACTTATACTATTTATATAGTTTTTAATCCTTTTTATTGATAAATATACACAAATATCAAACATGAAGTTTGATTAGTGTAATTTGATATTATGAGTTTGATTTAACCATTTGATACATTTTATTTTAAAATGTTACTAGAATGCTTACTCGAGTTTGTGTGCAAAATTAATAAAATGGGGTTACGACAACTTGTTACGATTGAACTTGATCATGATGGTTTAATGATCGACGTTTATGGATTTTTTTGTGTATAAATTGATGGGTTTAAGTTATGAATTAACATTGTAATCAGGAGCGGATCTGTGTAAGGCACAGTGTGGCTGTTGCCACACCAGATTTTCTCACCCTTTTTCTTCTTCCGTGTTACACCTTATGGTTCATATATTAGAATTTACAAAAATTTTGAGTGTAGCTCTACAATATAGTAAACAAGAAGGAGAAGAAACGCAACGTTGTTGGTGATTTTGTGCAAACATCATGATCCCACTATTTGTGGATCTTTGTGAAATAGGAAAGAAGAAGATCTGTTGTTGCTGAAAGAGGCAGGCAGCAGCTGAGTATAAAATGAAATCTTAGGGTATATGTGTAGAATTCTGCTCTTTATCCAAACTGTTTCGCACATTCTTAAAGTAAATGTCCAAAATGTCTTACGTGACTTAAGTCACGCTAGTGTATTTTTTACGTGAGTTAAGTCACGCAGCGTGACTTAACTCACGCACGTTATAGCTCAGCGTGAATTAACTCGCGCTAGTTGGCCGGTGGTTACAGCTCAAGAACACACGTTTTTTGGACGGTAGTCAATGCATTTTAATGGTTTTTACACCTTTTTTTTTTAAGTTTTTCACGTTTTTTGACCTCATTAAGTGTTATGCTACCTTAAACCACCTATAAATACCCTCACAAACTTCCTCTTTTCTTCACATTATCTCCTCCCACTCTCTCCCCCTTTTTCTCTTCTTCTTTCTTGCTTCTATTGTCTCTAGACTCTTTATACCTCTTTAGGTATATACAGTGGCTTTTGGGGGAAGTAGTGGTCCGCTGGGTTGGGGAAAAGGGCATCATCCCTTGAGGTAAAATTAGGTTTGCTTCCTTTTACTCCCAAAATCTTTTTACCGTGGGTAAAAAGAATCATCATGGGGTATAAAAGGAACCAAATTTAAATTTACCTCAACGGATCTTGATGTCTTTTTCCCCAACAGGACGGATCACTATTTTCCCCAAGAGCTATTGGTATATACCGAAGAGGGTAAAAATTACTTTTTACCCCAAGAGGGTAAAAAGATATTAACTAGATTAGTGAATTCCAATAAAATATATGTATTGCTTATTGTAATGTTTGAATGATATTAATAAAACGAGAGTTATATTTATTAATTTTGTTTTTTATTTGTATTTATTTTATGATTATGATTATGTATTGAATAAATAAAATCAAATAATTATTAATATTGAGTAAATAAAGTGAACAAATAATTTAGAATAAAGTAAATAAAATAATATAAAGTTACGTATGCGCCACTTAGATAAATTTGAATATGCGCCACTTAACTCAGCGTGAATTAGAATAAAAATTGTGTATTGAATAAATTCGAATAAGGTTACGTATGAAAAAAAATTGAAAAAAGGCCTAATTAAACTCAGTGTGAATTCGAATAAAGTTGTGTATTGAATATTAAACTCAGTGTGAATTCGATTAAAGTTGTGTATTGAATAAATTCGAAAAAAAAAAGCCTAATTAATCTCACTGTGTATTCAAAAAAACGTGTTCTTGACCAAATATCACCGGCCAACCTAGCGCAAGTTAAGTCACGCTAGTGTGTTAACCTTGGCGTGAGTTAACTCATGCTATTGTTAACCTTGGCCAAAATTCTAGATTAAGTAAAAAAATATATCATACCAACATAATTTAAGTGAAAGTTTACTTGTTCTTGTTATTGGAGTGTTGTTTGATTTGAAGTTGAAGGAATTTTGGAGTTGGTTAATTTGAGAGAGAATTGAGAGAGATTTGAGTGTGTTGTTTGAAAATGAGGCAGAATGAGGCTCTGGCTGAGCTAAGAACAGCACGTAGCGTGAGTTAACTCACGCTGCGTGACTTAAGTCACGCTGCGTGACTTAAGTCACGCTACTATTATAACTAGCGTGAGTTAGTTATAATAGTATGTTGAGTTAGTTATAACTAGCGTGAATAAAAGGGTAAATATGGAATTTCACTTGAGAATGAGTGAACCCATTTGGGTAAAGAGCATATTTCATATGTGTATGTTGAGTAAGATAACGAGCTAATTTAGGCCCAATTTATTTGTTTGAACTCTTTTATTCATAAAGCACAATGATAATTAAGTATATAATGCTAAATTGATTTAAAAAATTCTCTAATTATATTAAATTGACACCTTTCTTTCACAACCAAAAAACATTAACAATTTTTTAAATCATTTGATAAAATGTTTCTTGAATGTGAATTACTTTCTTATTTCCTTTATTCAACTATATTTTAATTGAAAAGGGTTAAATAAGAAGTTTGAAGAAGAAAATACTAAACTTTTACGATATATTTTATGATTGAGTCTAATATTGTCATTTAAAGCTTTTGATGTGAATAAAATTTAGCCACATTAAAGAGACAATCCCAGATCCGCCCCTAATTGTAATATTATCATATGAGAATGGATCAATTGAATCTAAGAGTATGTCTTTAAAGTTATTCTAAATATCAACATTTGACTGTAATATTAATTTATGGACGTATCCTTAAAAAAACAATTAATTTATGGATGTGATTAATTAAAAAAATTGTTACGGTGAGAGCTATTCTCCATAATCTCAACGTGTTCCTCGTCATTCATCGTGAATTTTTTCATCTTTCATGTTAATGGTTTAGCTAAATCTTCATCTCTCATCGTGGATTTCTTCACGACGATTTCTACTTCATATGACTTATTTGTTGGATTTGATCGTGTTCTTTCTGATTGTGGTATCATTGCTTCTATTTACCATCTCATGGTAGCACTTCCAATATTTTTCATAACAAGATTATAAAATAAATAAATTTTCATCTTTTCTTAATAGCCCACGAGCTGGATCATTGACTTTCTACTATAAAGTAACTAGACAAGAGAAGAACACATTGAGATTATGGAGAAGTGTCCTCATTGTAACAATTATTTAAATTAATCATAACCGTCAGTTAATATTCCAACCAAATGTTATTATATTATTATTTACGAATGTAGCAAATGAGGTGTTTATGAAAAATTGAAAACATCTCTTTTATATATATATATATATA
>Ga0315915_1005621_pt1 | contig 15578 bp, 7 predicted proteins | sample MpolbnodulesMG_FD_207738 | JGI IMG/M metagenome (GOLD analysis project Ga0315915, IMG submission 207738) | Medicago polymorpha root nodule microbial communities from Los Angeles, California, United States - branched nodules | ecosystem: Host-associated > Plants > Roots > Nodule | place: USA... | reverse complement strand
CCACGTCAGCGTAGACCGAGTCAATATCAGCCTTGGGGGCCAAAACTGCTACAGTTGCAAAACTTAGGGGGCTGTTTTGTAGTTTTTTTTCTTAGGGGGTCAAAATCACAACTTTGGGAAAGTTAGGGGGCTAAAACTGCAATTAAGTCTATTTTTATTCATATATCAATACAGAAACTTTTTTTTTATGATTTCTATGCAATTGGGTCTTGCTTCCAAAAAAAGTTGCGCTCACTCGTCTATATGCACAGGTATCCTGCTAGAGCATTTGACATCTTTTGAACCTATATAGAAAGAGATTTTCTTAGAACAGTAACCTATATAAAAAGAGATATTCTTAGAGCAATTAGTAATGATATGATTTTATTTCATTTTCAAACAAATGGAAATAGATTATTTTCTTTGTAATTTTGGTTGCTACAACTATTTTTAAAATATAACTTCTTATTAAATTTAATATTATTTAATTAATTGACCAAAAAAATATGCCCCACTAGTATTAAAGTCCAGATCCGCCCCTGCATATCAATCATCGAGTTGTAATGTTTGTAACTCCAAATATTGTTGTTGAAGTGTGCACATTATACTAACACCATGCTCTTTATAAGTATTGTAAATTTTATTGATCCTAAACTTTTTGTTTCAATGTACTCTTCCATCATAATTCTCATTATATTTATTTTTCCAATCCTCGTCTGACTTTAAGGTCCATTTTTTAAGTTTTAATTAGAGGTCGCAACTAATAACAAGTTTTAGACTCTCATGGAAATAAATTGTAATTTTTTTTTTATACCAAACAAAACAAATGCTTAGAGAGTTTATATGCTAAATATCTCATTTGGTTCTTTAAGTTTGACAAAAATACCAAGCAAATCCTTTAGGTTTTTTAAGTTTTAAATAGGTTTCTATAAAAAAAGAAGGTTTTAAATAGGTTCTTATTACCATTTTAAGGACCTATTTGAAACTTAAAAAACTTCAAATATGTGCATTAAATTAACAACTTAAATGACCTATTTAAAATTTAAAAAAACTTAAAGGACCTATTTGATACTTAAAAAAGCATAAAGGATTTAATTGAAAATTAACAAACTTAAAGGACAAATCCGATATTTTTGTCAAACTTAAAGGAAAAAAATAATATTTTGCGAAAGGAATTTGAAGGTTGAAAATAAACCAAAGTTTTATCTCCTCTCTTTGTTGATCAAACAAATCAAGGAGTTTAGTCAACAATGCTGATTAGTAATGATTGCGATACAAATATTGATTTATTTTTGGAAAGGATAAATTTTCTTATGATTATTACCTAGCCTTTATTACAACCTTTATAATTGGCATAATGAGTTAAAGATAACCTGTTTAAGAAGGTACCAAGTTATAGCTTCAAGATAATAGTACTGACAGGTTGGGATGGAATAGATAGCTTAGATCATTTGACCATTAGAAATCGAACGGTGTGATCATGCCTCTTTAATGTAAAATGCGGACATTAGTTGGACAATGGAGGGTGCATGCTGGCATGTGTTGGACACACGTGCAAAAAGCTGAAACGTGTGTCTAACTGATCGAACGATAGAGGCAACGTCACATGTGTGGTGGTTATGTTGATTGCATTGTCGCGTGTTTACAAAATTGGGTATCCCTAGGGAACACCCGAACATGCCTTCCTTTACTATAACACTTGAGTTGTGTGAAGTCTCTCCGATATGAAACTTCTAAGGAATTTTTTAATTCACACACACCAACATACTTGTGTTTCAACATTGTCATATTTACATATTCAGATCAAGATGAAAAAGTTGATATAAATTTTAATTTAAAATTAATCATTGCAAAAGCAAAGTTGCAAATTCAAACATAATCTAAACCTTAAAGTAATTTAGTTACCAGAATTAATAAACAACAAGAGATACAAAGTAAAATTGTTACAAATAATCCCTTGTTTAAGGTGCACACGAGTTGGGTTGGATCCGTTTTGGCCTAACTCATTATCCAGTCTGTTGAGTTTCCTTCGGGTCGGGTTCAACTTTGTACCTGCAACTTTATGTCAAAACTGAATCATACCAACCCAGTTGTGAACGGGTTGGGTCGGTTTTGGTTCATGGGTATACCTAAAATATATAAAAAAATTACAAAAAAAATCACAATTAAAAAATAAAAGTACCAGTGTTACTACAATCATTCACGACTCTAATCATCTTCTCATGACCACTCTCAAATTGCACAGTTTTTAAAGTACACTTCATAGCCATGTCCATGGTTTTTTTAAAGCGGATAGGCTTCAGCTGCATTTGGGTTCTCCAATCCCGCCATTTTTCAAGTGGCTGCCACAAGGATCCTTCCTCAGTTGCCTCGAAACGAAGCTCCAATTCCCCAGGTATTCGATTCTTTTAGACATGGATCATTGTTTTCCTTAATCCAACCCGTGTTTGGTCTTTTCCATCCAGTGTTTAACCCTTGTGGTTTGATGATTTTTGATGCATGAATCCTTGGTGTTTTCATCTTGGGAAAAGGTCTTATTGGTATTCAACACCTACATGACTGCTCGTCTGATGATTTGGTCTTTCTCAGTGTCTGTGTCTTCAAAAACACATTTGTTTATGGTGAACCATATCTCCAAGTACTGAATGTTATTTGACTTAGAGTTTCATATTGCATAGTTTGATTAGCTTGAATATAGTAGGTTAAAATGCCTAGGAATGGTTTTAATGTTCCACAACTTTCTCCAAATATGGGTGAGATAGTTGAAATTGGATGTATTACTCTGTCTATCTGTTTTCCCTTTCATCTGGGTATTGTACCATGAATTCATAGTATAATACCCATTATTAGAGTACATCTACATTAACCGATCATTCAATCCTTGTTAACCAGAAGGATTTGATATATCTGCTCACCCTCAAAGCTCAACAAATTATCACATATCATATATAAGTTGCTTGTTCCAACTAAAAGGATCTCCCACCGAAAGGTCCCAAGCCATAAGGGTATTAGGGATAGGTATTATGGTCGCGAGTACCTGGCTTTTTCAAACTTTTTCTAAGTGTTAAAATTGATCAAAGTCTAAAGTTTAGGTTTAGAGTTTGATGCAGAGTTTTGAATGCAGCAGTTATAAAATTAAAAAAAACACACACACACAAAGAGAGAGACAACAATTTATGCTAGTTCCTCTCACAAACCGACAGTAGACTGCTAGTCCCTTTGCACTTCCAATGAATTTTCACTATAATCACTAAATATTACAATTGCTCATGCGCACAAGCAAAAGACTTTAAATGCTCAATCACACAAGAAAGAGATTTTCAATGCTCAAGCACACAAGCAAGATCCTTCTACAATCTAAATTAATCAAATAAAAGATCGTTTGTAATTTACACTTGAGATACAATCAAAGGTGTAAGCAATACAAAACAGAATAGACTCTTAAGACTTAAAAATTTCTAAGATATAAAGTTTGTAAGAAATTCCAAGTATAATTGCGCTTTGATTTTGACAAAGTAACTTTCAATATGCAGAGTCTTTCTAATTTCTCCAAGTCTTCAGCTCCTTATATAGAGGGATATCTGAGAGACGTTGGAGAGGTGTCAGCGCATTACTTTGAGTCCTTGAGAAGCTTGGTCATAGACGTTAGAATGTTTTTCGATTTGGTTAATGTCGTTGAAAAGACATTTGAAGTTCCTTTGCTTCAAAAGGAATTATGCATTTCATTCCGATTGTCCTTAAAGTTCTTTGTTTGTTTCTACACGTGGTTAGAAAAAGATAAACTGTACTATCTGAGTTTGATAGTGATCTCTTCTAAAGATGATAAAAATGGTCAGAGTCTTCTGATGCTGTCGTGGCCTCCAGAGTCTGAATCCTTCAGATCCTACACTTCTTCAGAGTCCAGGTTTTCATAAACTACACTTCTTCCGAGTCTGATCCTTCAAAACCTAGTATCCTTTAGATCCTAGTCCAGAACTTCAGCTTCTCTTCAAATTCCATATGTTCTTTCAGTTCCAAAATTTGATTTAATTAATAATTTAATTTTCGTTTATGGTCCTGCACACTTGAACATACATTAACATATTCAATTGTTCTTTTAATATTTTCTTATTATCAAAACTTCAAATGCATTATACAAAACCCATTTTGGTTCAACATAAACCCTAAACCCCCATTTAATCTTGAAACCTGGAGTTTTTCCTTACTAACCCAATGAACCTTTCTTTTCCCCGATTAATTCCCCACCAAAAGTTGCAAGTATCTTTTTTTTTTCTTCCATATAATCAGATACACCTCTGAAATAAGAAAATATTATAGACATGGATGGCTTAAATGACTGAATTTATCAAAACACTTCTCCTTAAAAAGGATCGATTTTTTTCTTTCCATCCCCACAACTTCTTCAAAATTTTGTCGATAATAAAACTTAACCCTTTTGATTTTTTGATATGTCAATTTGAGTTTGTAAGCCTGACTATTTCTCTATGTTCTCAACAAATTAACATTTATATTTGGACATAAATATGACCTTTTTTTTTCTTCAATGAGGACGAAAATTGAAAGTTAGTAATTTTGTAAGAATGGTGTTTTCATTTTTGACAATTGTAAGGATGAAAAACTTGGTGAATTTTAGGGTGAAGGTTCAATTAAATCCCTCACCGGTGAAGCACCAAAAAAACATCATTAGATTGAATCAATGATCAAGATTATTTAAAAGTAAAAATGAGAATATGAACAAGGTATGTACATTTGTTAATCCAACTCTACCCCTATTTGTTTTCCATTTGCATCCTTTTCAATTCACCACAAATATGTACAAGATGGAACCAGTGATGAAAGTATAGATGTTTTTGTTTTTGGACTAGGTTTCATAACAAAGATAGAATAGAGGTTTAAATTTGACGAACTGCTTGAATTAAATTTCCATTTCCATTACCACTATGATTAGAGAAGCAATTTATTTGATTGAATGAGTGTTGACGATTACACAATGGGGACTTTTACAAGAATTGATTTTGTGCCACCCTCAATTCGATTATTCGATTATAGTGTGTTATTGCTTGTTAATATATATGTATTTTATTGATTTGATGAAAAATAATGGTTACTTAGGACCCGTTTGGATTGACTTATTTTTGAACTTATGAAAAATAGTTTATGCAAATAAATAAACTTTTATGTTAATTCATAAGTTCTCACTAATGAAATTGTATCTTTATAAGTTATTTTTTTTCATAAACTACTTTGACAAGCTTATAAATAATAAATAAAAACTTATTTATTTGCACAAATTGTTTTGCATAACCTTAAAAATTAATCAATCCAAACAGACCCTTATTTGGTTTTGCTAAGAAAACAAAACCACACAATAAATCAGCATCTTCTCAAGTTGGAGTGGATATGTGTGGGCAAAGAGGATAGAGATATGGTAAAAATTGTATGGAAAGGAATATATGTTCTCATTTTTATTTTTGAATAATTCAGCCATTGATTTAATCTAATGATATTTTTTTTTGCGCTTCATTGAAGAGGGACTTAAGTGAGTCTTCACTCTAGAATCCACCGAAAATCTTAAATTAAACATTTTTTTATATCTTTTTACAAAGTTTAAAATGGTTAAATATCTTTTTAGTCATTTTTTTTTGTGGTGGCCGAGATTTAAACTGAGTTAAGTCCACGGGGTCATGTTTTTAGTCCTCTAGATATATCAACTTGGGATAATTTTCCTTGCTATTTCCTTTGCACTCTTCTTCTTGCTTCCAGTTCCAACATTCGGTCTCTCTGTTGGACCCACTTCATATTTCCTTTTGAATTTGGTTATGCAATCAAATTATAAATTGTTCCATCTTTCTTGACGGTGCAATGCTCTAATCCAACAATTGCAAGAGTGCCAAACCTTTTTTCACCATTCCACACGTATATGAGTAATTTAATATAATAGGGGTGGTTTTTTCGTTCCATCAAATCAAATAGTTTCGTTCCATCAAATAGGAATTGAGTGAGATCCTTACAAGTAAAATAGTCAAAGAGGAATCAGGAAAAATAATTAATAATCATGGTAAAAAGATAATGTGGAAAATGGGAATGAAAAGAAGAAGAAAAGACATGGGCAAGCAACAAATGAAATTGCAAGATTTTCAAAATGCACTTTTTACCATTCCACACGTTTATGAGCAATTATCAAATAAGAATTGAGATACTGTCAAAAAGAAAAAAAGCACTGACATTGTATATTTGACAAAATATAAAAAAGTGATGAAAAAATTAGGGTTAAATATGTTTTTGATCCCTATAAATATATCAACTTTTCGTTTTAGTCCCTCTAAAATTTTCCTTCAACTTTTAGTCCCTATAAAATTTTCAATCACTACTTTTGATCCCTATTTTTAAGTAAATTTTTGTATTTTTTAATGAAATTGTGCAAAAATGTATAGAATATTGTAAAAATCACTCCAAAAAAAAAAAAAATTTTTTAACAAAACATGAATTAAATATGAATTTTTTTTTTGAACAAGCCAAAATGAGATATATAAACAAGAAGTTTTGTTCCCTAGCACAAGGAGTACTTTAGGAATCAAAACAAAGTTACAACAAAAGTTCTGGAAGCACTATCAACAAATAAAAGAGGTACATCAGCCAATCCCCAAACAAACTAGGGGATGCTGCCACCACATATGATAACCAAAAGGGAAACAGACATTTTTTGCTTTCATCCACCGAAGAGATGTGAGTTTGACTTTCTCAAGGAGATGCTGTTTGTGCTGTGTTTGTGAAGAGTCTTTGGTTTCTTTCATTCCAAAGGACCCAAATAACACAAAGCCAAATTAGATGGAGAAAAGACCTATGGGGAGCGTAACCACCTGTAGAATGAATAAAATGATAATAATGCTCTGAAACCTGTTGAGGGGTCACAAAAAACACACCAATCCAGGCCGTAATGTGGTGCCAAAGATCGCCAAAGACTGGACAATGGATTATTAGATGATCAATATTTTCATTTTGTCCACAACCAGTAACACACAATTGGGAGGCGCTAGTAATTACACCTCGGCGTGCCAAATTATCATTTGTTGGCCATCTATTGCGAAGAAGACGACACGCGCAAATAGAGACTTTCAGAGGAACATTCTTGTGCCACGGAGCTTCTGAAACGACATCATGATGAGGCATCTCTTGCCGCATGAGCATTTGATACACACCACGGACGGTATAACCATCGTCAACATTAGGACGCCAGAGCCAAGCATCTGTTTCAGCATCCTGCAAAACAACGTTAGCAAGCACAAAAATACGAGTCATTAACCAATTATTTTACATAATTATAAAATGATATAAGTACAAAAGATTTATGTAAAATAACTGGTAAATGTCTTACATTTTTATATTTTTATAGTTAATAAAATGGTCAAAATAGTTTTAAAAAAAGTGGCAATAAAGTGTTTTTTTTTTTGACAAAGGCAATAAAGTGGTTAATGTGTTACAAAAATAGTCTTTTACATATAAAAGAAATATGATAAACAATTCAAGGTGTCGAATTTTCTGCGTTCCAATAACATTCTTCTTTTTCTAAGATCAGGTTAGCATTTGACTAATAAATACTCTATCTGATTGTTTTCATAAAAGATAAACAAGTCAACAAAAATAATGTATTTAATTTATAGTAATATACGAGATCAAATATATCAATTTTAATTGATTCATTTGTCTTTTATAAAATGGATGACATGACATGAAGTATATTGTTGACTTTTGATAAAATAAAAATGAGATGGTGATAAACTCGAAACAACATTAATAATAAATCCTGGTCATCTGTGGGCCTAGCCTTTACTTTGGAGTATATATGAAGACAGAAACAACATAACTTGCTCTTCATTGAAAGCTGAAACATTTCAGATTTCACATTTCACATCTCAAGCTACAATGGACACTCTCCCCACAACACAAGACAAAATTGTTCCTGATGCCTACGACTGTAAGGGTTTTCCAGCAGAAAGATCTAAAACTGGTGGTTGGACTTCAGCTTCTATGATATTAGGTCTCACAAATTAATCAATCACTACCTATAATATCTTCTCTTCTCCTGCATGCATGCCGTTTCTTTTGTTTTGTTTTGTTTATTGATTTTTTTTTTGTTTATCAGGAGGAGAAGTGATGGAGAGGTTGACAACACTAGGCATAACGGTGAATTTGGTCACATATTTAACAGGTACAATGCATTTGGGTAACGCTGCCTCTGCCAACATAGTTACAAATTTTGTTGGAACTTCATTTATGCTATGTTTGTTCGGTGGCTTTCTAGGCGACACTTACATTGGAAGGTTCGTACTAGTTAATTAGTGCATCTTTTGTTATCACGGTGAGTTTGTCAGAATCACGGCCTTTGCAAAATCACAATGTTAACCGAGATTCTGGTAATCCATTGTGATACCAAACACAGTTAGTCCTAACAGTATCAATCAAATTTCTTTTTAGTTTCATTTCATTCAAGTAATATTTCATTGTTTTTGTTGTGACAGATACCTCAATATCGCTGTCTTTGCAGCCGTTCAAGCAACAGTAAGGAATCAAAACATGTTACTATTCATATTTGTTGCTACTAGTTTTGCTTTTACACCCAATTTAATAATCAACATTTCATTTTCATCTAAATATCTACACAAACATAATATGCTTTATCCACCAGGATCGCCGCAACTTGCTATAAATTTATTATTATCTTTATACTTGTTCGATATTAGTTAAGATTTATTGTCTACCCCTTTGATATTGTCTTTTATATCTATAATCTATAACACTATCTAAAGAGAATATGAGATTTTTGGCTGGATTTTCCTATAAAAAAATCCATCATAATTTACACTACAGTAAAAAAAAGCGGAGAAATTGAACACTAGTTTCTAATAATACTGATAATTTAAGAGTTTAATTTTGATAGTTTTATTCATAATTTAATAGGGTGTTGCTCTCTTGATGATATCAACTATAATTCCAAGCCTAAGTCCTCCAACATGCAAGGAACATACAACTTGTGTAAAAGCAAACAATACACAGTTAACAGTTCTGTTTTTAGCGCTTTATGTTACTGCACTTGGCACAGGGGGTTTAAAATCCAGTGTCCCTGGCTTTGGTTCAGATCAATTTGATGCTACTGATAAAGAAGAGAAGAAGCATATGGTTAAATTTCTCAACTGGTATTACTTCATAGTAAACCTAGGATCTCTTATGGCAGTGACAGCCCTTGTTTACATACAAGATCATCAGGGTAGAGATTGGGGTTATGGTATCTGTGTTTGTGCTATTGTGCTAGCACTTGTTGTGTTTTTGTGTGGAACCTGTAAGTATCGGTACAAGAAACCGGTAGGTAGTCCGTTGACTCAGATTGCGGTCGTGTTTGTGGCCGCTTGGAGGAAGAGGCACTTGCAATTGCCTTCTGATTCTGCGTTGCTCTTTAACGACGATGCCATCTTACATGAACCACCGAGGATCAAGAAGCAGAGGTTACCGCACAGCAAACAGTTTCGGTAACACTTTTTACCCTTGTATCTTATCGTGTAGATATTTGTAGATATATTTTATAGTGTCGGAAAACTATAATAGTCTGAGATTTAGTTAGTTAGATGCATGTGTAAAGTTAATTGATAGTGTAAATATATTTTCGACCAGCTTTTTGGACAAAGCGGCGATCAAGGACTATGAAAATGCTGGTGGAATCATGAAGATAAGTAAGTGGCATCTATCTACCTTAACAGATGTGGAAGAAGTGAAATTGGTGCTGAGAATGCTCCCTATATGGGCATCAACCATCGTGTTTTGGACTGTTCAGGTTCAAATGATGACACTCTCGGTATCACAGGCAACCACTATGGATCGCCACATTGGAAAATCATTTCAAATCCCAGCAGCATCGATGACATCCTTCTTAATTGGAACTATTCTCCTAAATGTCCCTTTTTATGACCGTGTCATTAGTCCAGTTGCAAGGAAAGTGCTTAAAAATCCACAAGGGCTTACCCCTTTACAGCATACTGGAGTTGGTTTAGTTCTTTCAATCTTATCTATGGTTGCAGCAGCTCTTGTCGAAGAAAAGCGATTAACATTTGCACAATCACATGGTTTGGTGAATGATCCAACAGCAAAGATCCCATTAAGTGTTTTCTGGTTGATGCCGCAATTTTTCATCGTGGGATCAGGAGAGTCCTTTATGTATATGGGACAACTAGACTTTTTTCTCAGAGAATGTCCAGATGGAATGAAAACTATGAGCATGGGACTTTTCTTGAGTTCAAGATCCTTAGGATTTTTCTTCAGCTCTTTATTAGTGTCTACAGTGAATAAAATAACAGGTCCAAGTAAACCATGGATTGCAGATAATCTTAACCAAGGGAGGCTTTATGATTATTACTGGCTTTTGGCTATGTTGAGTGCTATAAATTTGATGATATACTTGGCTTGTGCAAAGTGGTATGTGTACAAGGATAAGAAGGTTGCTGAGGAAGGCATAGAAGAGTAAACTGATGTATGAACAAATGTTTACTGAAATAACAAAAAAAAAAATATTATGTTGGTATTAAATTATTTCAGAGAAGAATTTATTTTTTATTTGTTAATATTTTGGTTCAATTATACTAATATTCCAATTATTATTGTTCTTGCACAAAGGTTGTTTTGTTCTGACAGAGAATTGGAAGGAAAAAATATATATAGTGCTACTTTCCAGCTATAAGAACTTTCTACTGTCACCCTTTTCTGTCACTTTATTTATTGTAATAATATGCTGTTTGTATTGGCAACAGAAACAATGCATAGCATTTGGTTACCATAATCAAGTTTTGTAATATATTAGACCATTTTGGAAAGAATATATGATTTTTAGTAAAAGAAATTGTGAGGAGCCAATAGATTTTATCCTCATTGAGATTGCTCAACACAAGAGTAAAAGAGTAAAGTACTATCTCATTGTCCTGTATATTAATGCCCTCTTTCCTTAGTTTTGTCAAGTTTTCTGATGTTCATATTTTGGCATTTTTCATTTCCTGTATTGTATTGGTAGCTGTTGTTTGGATTGGATTGCACAGATTTTTGCACTTTTCTAGTACTATGCATTTTCCTTTGTTTCCCTAATATTAACACTTGTGCTGATTAGTTTGGTTTAATAGATTTCATTTTGCTTCTGAAAAAGATATGGATAACAGACTAATTAATTACTGAATCATGTTGAGATAATGACATGCTATGAAGCACGGATAATAACCTGCTATGAACTATGAAGCACGGACAACACTCCTCTGATAAGGGACCAAATTTATTAGCTAAACTCAGTTTCTAACTATTGAAATTATTGGCATTTAAAAAAGTTAAATATCTGCTATAGTAAACTATAGCATGTTAATAGAAGGACCAAATTTCAAGCGATGCATGATTTTTTGGGGAATAGGTGATTACATCGAATAAATTCACGGGGATAACACTTCACTTAATCCTTTTGGGACCACTACATTGGAGAAATTTACAATCTTGGTGTGAAGCCAACAAACATAAAATATTGAACTAAATTGGTGGGGTGCGCCAGCCAATGCAATAGTGCAACGCATAGGCGACACTCGAGAAACCCAATAGCAAGCTATTGTGATGGCTTCTCCCCCTCAAAAAAGTAATTTAATATCGTGTGACCCATTGGGCCACATATCAGATATTAAACTGATAAGAACAGATACTACACTTGATCTTAGCCAAAAGGCCGAGAAAGGTATGAATTGAAAGTGAAGCTCGCTTCTGGTTTTATATCCCACATCCACTAACTTTCTTTCTTAACTCCTCGATGTGGGACTAATATTGTTCAGCTTGGTAGACTCTTCGTAACTCTTTCTTCTTCCTTTATTTTTCATTTCTTTTTTTCCAATTCATTTCACTCGTATGCTTGAGTAGTATCCATCATTTAGAGTGCATCAATATTCACAAGTTTGGAATCTTTTTCACATTTCTATCTTCTGCTCATTTTCACTTGTTGAACTCTTAACATGACAGATAGTTGAGCCCTCTAGAAACATCCCTCATGGACTGTGAGTTCACTTAGTAACTTGTGAGTTTTGATTCTATACGCCACAAATTTCTTCTTTATTCCTATAACATTATCATCAATCACAGTAAATAAATACGCACATAGGCCGTCATGAAACCAACAACAACTTATGAATTGTGAAATATTAAATTCATGATATTCTTGTTTTAAAGCAAAATATTATCATCTGATGATTCTTATCTTATCCCTTGATGCTTTTGTTGATGGACTAACCCGCTAAGGCTATATTATATCATTCATCTTTATGTTTCAAATATGCAAGTGGATAGTGTTCTCTAGTCCCTGATCATATTACTTATATTTGAGTTTTATATGCATGTAGTCATGTTGGATTGGTTGAAGAGGCTCAAAGACAATTTAACCTGATGACAAACAGGTAAGGTATAGTGCCAGAAAGAGAGTGTTATGATTCACGGTTGATCTTTTGATTCAGGAAGGTAATTTGCGAGAGACGGATAAACTAATGAAGACATGTCGATAAAACCAAATATTGCCATATTCGGTGCTCTTTTAAATGGTTTCCAGATTCCTGAAAACATCTATGTTACTAGTCAAGTGAAAGTACGACTACCCAAACTGAAACCTTTTCAAAATGATGAAGCATAAAAGGATTGCAAAGATAATTGGTCATAGTTCAGTTGAAATCAATCTGTTAACCTTATGATCGTCTCAAGATTCATTTGTTGTCTCAAATTTTAAAGTATTGACTGCCGGAGAAGTTTCAACAAGGAAAATCGGAACCATTGTCTAGTGTTGCATTTGTTCATCTAATTCCAGCTGCCTTGGTCAGTTAATTCGCATCAATATCCTGGTCATGTCATTGAAGACTTGTATAACAATTATGTTTTCTTTGTTTACAAGCCTCAAGAACATATACCCCTATACCATACACAGACCGACATACAGATGGATTTTCTGTTACGTGCCTTTTAGAACTGTACCATCATGTGTTAATATGCTGTTATAAGATATTCTAATTTCTAATTGCAAATGGACATAAATTACATCACAAATCCAAATGTGAATATCTCTATGCCAAAAGATGCCTATAATCTCCTTTATCCATGCGATTTTATGTTATTTGTATAGATTCCTTCTAACCATCGGTTAACATCAGTGAAAATATATGATGAAGTTTGATCGAGTGACATCTTGAATTTGATTCTTGTAACAACACATTAGCCAAATTTTGACTTCATTTATAACTTTTGAACCTTTTGATACGATCCTTTCTCTCTGTTAACGTTTTTACTTTATTTAAATCACAGCTTTTTTCATACTCTTAGAAGCTTGAATAAGGAAGTTTAATGTAGCTAGTTTCATATTAGGAAACAATTTGAACCAAACAATACTGTTGAAATCAGTCATGCATATTCTGGAAAATGAAGATTATGCATGTAACAAGATTCACACTATGTATTCATTTTGTATGAGCTACATGGTTAATTTCACCCTGTTGTTTGATTCATAACAGAGGTTCAGTTAGTTAGTTAGTTAGTTAGTTAGTTAGTAGTGGTTACAAATTTTATTATGATGACACAAATTAAAGTGAAACTCTTAGATGCTTGAGTGAAACCTCATTTCATCATGCCATTTTTGCCATAAAAATTATGTTGGTAATCCAATCTTTTACTTTAATTATCTCATTATATGGTTGGTGTCTTAAAATTCATTCAGAGTCTGCTGAATTCAGCAACTGCCCTCTGATTCTGCATTGCTCTTTAACGATGTTGACGTCTTAGATAAACCACTAAGGATCAAAAAGCAGAAGTTACTGCACAGCAAGCAGTCCGCATATCTTATTGTATAGATATTTATTTATATTTGTAATTAGATATATTTGTAAAGCATGTAAACTGACATTGTAAAGATTGTTTGAGCAACCTTAGACAAAGCTGCAATCAAGGACTCTGAATGTGCTGGTGGAATCATGAAGATAAATAAGTGATATCCACTTAACAGATGTGGAAAAAGTAATTGGTGCTGAGAATGCTCCCTATAGTTTTCTGTAATGTATTGGCAACTGTTGTGTGGATGAGGTTGCACACTTTTCTGAACTATGCATTTTTCCTTTGCTTCATCAATAATGGCACTTCTTTAACTGATTGGTTTGGTCTAATAAATTTCATTTTGCCTATGAAAAAGCTATGGATAACAGTCTAATCAATTTTAAGCCTACTGAACCTTACTGAGATAATGACATAGCAAAAACTCGTTTCTAACTATAAGTGTTTTACCCATCAAAGTGGGAAAGAAAGTTTTAGTAGTTCAAAGTAGAGTTTGGCTATGCTGGCTGACATCCCATTTAACTTGGTCTAATCCTACATGTTAATTGGATTAGAGTGATCCATCCGCGAATATTAACGAGTTCTGATACGCTGGTCCAAAATTAACTTGTGTTGACCAACAATTAAACGGACTAATCTACCGACCATTAAAAAAAAATCCACGGATTATAAAAGAATGGCATTTAAATCGGTAACAAAAATGGTCTTTTTTTTTTTTGGTCAAGTAACAAAAATGGTCTTTAAATAAAGCTAAAAATATAATCTACCGACCATTAAAAAAAGATCACAGATTAAAAAAGAATGGCATTTAAATCAGTAAAAAAAAATGGTCTTTAAATAAAGCTAAAAATATAATATTGTTGACAATTTTATGTTGTATGTACCAAGTAAGAAAAAGTGTAGTTTTACCAATCACGAATCAACCCACGAATCCTTAAACCGCATAACACGTGGACAATTGTTGTTTTCATATTCATTATTTTCTAGAAACATATGGAAATGACAAAAAAATTCAGTTATAAGTCAGTGGTAATTAACTACTGTTGCGGTGTTTTTGGTCATTTCGTTTCTAGAAAACAATGGATGTGAGAAAATCAATTGTCTAACATGTGGTCCATTATACAGTCCAACCCATCCGGGCCAAAACCTAAATGGGCTGGAAAAAAAATTGAACTTTAGCCTGCGCGGACATCAGGATAAACAAAACGGACTACAGGCCCGAGTCCATATACCCAACTCCATTTAAAGACACTTGTTGTTTTCACATCCATTGTTTCCTAGAAACGCATGGAAATGACCAAAAAACCCAGCGGTAGTTAACTACCGTTGGGGTGTTTTTGACCATTTCCATATGTTTCTAGAGAACAATTGATGTTATAAAAGCAATTGTCCTATTTAAAAGGGAGATTTTTCATGTAGTTTCTTTTAGAATCATTTATAGAATCTGTAAGCTTAAGCTATGTTACAATTCACGTGTACATAGTTTGTTTGTTTTTCAAGGGGCGCGTCTTTATAGTTGTAACATGTTAGAGAGGTCATTCATTTATAAATAATACAGTTCAATTTTCTCAAATCTCAATAGAAGAAATTAGACTTATTTCTCCTAGTTAAGGTCTCTTTAAATGACGACTGTCCCGTGTGTTTTTAGAGAGAAGGTAGACCTTCTCTCTCTAAACTTAACATGTATTCAGCCACCCAAACTAGGGTTTCTCCTTGGTTAAGCGGCGGCG
>Ga0315915_1005618_pt1 | contig 15583 bp, 4 predicted proteins | sample MpolbnodulesMG_FD_207738 | JGI IMG/M metagenome (GOLD analysis project Ga0315915, IMG submission 207738) | Medicago polymorpha root nodule microbial communities from Los Angeles, California, United States - branched nodules | ecosystem: Host-associated > Plants > Roots > Nodule | place: USA... | reverse complement strand
AAAATGTGTCTTCGGTATGTACATACCGGAGGTGCAAAATGAGAAAAATTCAAATGAACTACCGGTATTTATCTACCGGAAGTCGTATAAAGGTTATTTTTGTATTTTTAGAAGGCCTAAAGAGATATTGAGGGGGCCTAAAAAGCAATCCTCCAAAAGGTATAACTCAATAGACAAACTCCTTTTTTAATTTCTTTATAATATTTTACCAAACAAAGTAAAATTCTTTTCCCACCCCCAACACCACTTGCACGCCCTCCATAAACCCAAAATAATCCATTTTATACATGTCTGAATTTAGATTTTGGAGCATGTTTATGATCTTCGGATTAACAAATCCGGAGCGTATTTTCCTGCCATTATGAAAGGAAAAAAAAACACAATACAACTGTGGCTAATTATTTTTTTTACTTCAGGATTTTTTGCATACAGATTTTACAATTTAAACGTGTAAAAAGTCCACTTTACACATTTAAATTTTAAAATCCGGATGTGAAAAAATGTATGTATGATGCAGGTAACTTGTGTTGTGTATATTAACCAAGGAATCGAAAAACAGTCAAACAGTGTTGTGGTTTTATTCTTGTCATTACGAGGAATGTTTCATGTTTGCTATTGGGAGTTGTGGCTATTGACTTGTGATTTGGTAACACAATGTTTTTAGCATGAGATTAAGAATTTTACATTATATAGATAGATGTCAAGAACTTTTTTTTAAACTCCTCAAATTTTTGCAATATTTCTTACTTTCATGTATGTGTGGATGTACGGAAGCAGGTGATGCAAGAAACTTCTACTCCTTGACTATGTATCACACAAGTGCTACATAACTACATTCATCTATCCATATATAGATAGATGTCAAAGTTTTATAATATTTTACGAATAAACCATCAAATTAATCTTTAATTTTGTAGGATACTCATAAATGGCTCCCTCAAATTAAAACTATTTTAAAAAGGTGTATGACTCTATTGAAACATCAAGTTGGTCTCTATATTTAACTATTTATTGTCAATTAGATCCCTATATTTTAATTGCTAACTATCAGTTTGATCATTATACATATTCAACCACTTTCTATCAATTTAGTCTTTAAAATGCGAGAAATGTTATTTGAAGAACCATTTGGTTGACAATTTATCGGACAACCATAATTTACAAAGAAAAGTAGGTATTTTCACGAAAACCAAAGCAATGGAGTGATAAAGTAAAAAATAATGTGCGTATGAGAGAGAAAGTTGTCACAAAAGTTGTCGCAAAATAGATGTTCAAATATCATTTCTCTTAAAATGTTCTTAGATAAAGGTCTCTCACTCTATTGAATGTCAAGTTGGTCTCTATATTTAACCATTTACGGTCAATAAAATCCCTTTATTTTAATCACCATCAGTTTGATCATTATTTTCTACCACTTAGTATCAATTTAATCTTTAACATGTTTTTAGATGGTTTTACTATTCTATGCTGCATGACATGTGAAACTTGCAGTTTAGGCTCTTCAAATTGGGAATTTGGAATAATAGTCCGCAGGCCCAAACCATAGAAATAGACTCTTTTAGGCTACACGGTCACTTACAAACATACATCGTGTTTAGATAATAAAAAAGTCGACCATCTATGCTTCTCACGCGCTCTTTAAAATTCCAAAAATATTATCGAATTTATAGATTTTTTTCCTTCCTATTTTCAATGTGAAAAATTAGTCAATGTCGTTTTAACCACGGTTCATCAAGGAGTCGGGGCAAGACCAGCCTGGGGAGGCAAAACCTACCTGTTGACACACATATACTTCATAATAAATCATCTGTTTGTTATGAAAACAACATCAATTATCTCATATTAGAAGAGTTAAACCTTTCCTTCTCAAAATGTTTCGGATATGAGAGTTGTTGTGTTGTCACACTGTCTCTCAAGTCAACGGCCAACTAGCAAGTAGACCCAAAAGATCAAGTGAAATTCAAATGGCTAGAATTCATGCATGAATCAATGACATAAAACAAAAAATGCATTTTTAATTCAAAGTCTCCTCTCATGTGGGGCTTCCTAGCAAACGAGTTTTTCAATTCAAAACAAAGGCCAAACTCAACCACTTGGTCATATTGAACTTTAGTCATTAAAAATACGATATATATACTTAATGAGATAGCCTCCAAATCTGAAACAAATGGGAAGAAAGTTGTTTCCAAATAAATATTTGAAATAGCAACGTGGATCCATTTGTGGCTCCCTCAACATTATGTTGATGTCATTTAATTTGCATAAGTAGTCACAACTCAGTCTAGCTACCAAAAAAAAAGTGTACATATATAAATAAAATGTCATTTAATTTGCATAAGTAGTCACAACTCAGTCTAGCTACCAAAAAAAATGTTTACATATATAAATAAAGGTTTCGCTAGAAGATACATTTTAGATGTGTCTTTTAGCAAGCCATACCTCAAGGTGTGATATCTATTTTTTAGTTATAACTTTGCTAAAAGAGACCTTCATAAAAATTAGTTGGTGTCTTTTAACAAATGTCAATAGGATAACTTGTTAAAAGACACCTTCATAAAAGATGTCTTCTAGCAAAATCCTATAAATAATAACTAGTAAGTCTTCCTGAACCAAGTTGCTTGGACATGCATAAAATAACAACTTATAAAAGAAACTTCTACTATGTACCAAGTACACATAATAAAATAATTATAAATAAGGTTTCGTTAACGAGTGCCCCGGAGCACTCTTTAAGGATCTCAAATATAAAAAATATTTCTTAAAAAAGTCAAAAGTTACAAATTCCAATGCATTAATTACACATTTTTTCATAAAAACTTACTATTAATGGTTTTTAAAGAGTGTTCCAGGAGCACTCGTTAACATTTCCTTTATAAATAGGATGCATAATAGTACTTATAAAAAAAAATTATAAAGAAAATTAGATTAAGAAGACATATAATGCAAGATATTTACAATATAATATACATATATTTTGTCAACCGTAGCATTGAAAGTTTAAACCTAAATTACACGTAGGCAAAAAAATCCAACCATATGTATGAACTATAGTTGGGACAGTACCTAGATTCAATTAATTTTGATATTTTTTTTTATTGAGAAAAAAATCAACGTGTTTTGAAAAAATCAAAGATTTTCCGGTGTGGCCGAAAATACAACTTATAATAGCACCTATTAAAAAAACCACTATTAAAGCGAGGAGCTTTAATAGCACTTTTATGTTATATTTATAGGGTATACCTCTTTAATAGAGGGGGCTTTAATGGATCTCAAAAGGGCTATTAAAGGAAAAAAAAGTGCTATTAAATCACTTTTTATTTTTGGCGTTGTGACTTTAGAACATTCTCATCAAGAAAAGTTCACCAAATTTATATTCTTTCCAAATTTACAATTAAGACAAAATTAATTAAGCACAAGTTTAAATTTTAAAAAAGTTACAATTCAAACCTCATTTCTCGTGATAAATATTTCTATTTCAACTTACATTAGAGCATTGTCATTAAGTGTTTAACATCTAACAAGATTTAGAGGAAAATATTTAGAAAAAAAATGATGTCTAAATACGCAAAATACATATTTGAAGGAGGCTCTTCAAATATACCACCTTACTTTATGTAACCAAAAAAAAATACCACCTTACTTTGATGGATCCCATTACTATTACTAGAAAGGAAAAATGAAGTTGTTCCTTGTATTGCAAGACAGTGGCATGTAGTCCAGAGTGGAGAATAAAAACTATGTACCAAGAGCAGAGGGCAATGATCTATAATATCATTTGAAAAAGAAAAAACTACATGGATCCCTCATATGAAAAAGCAAAAATACTTGTAAACTCTAAAGCTTAACTTATAACATGTTCATTGAGTAGAGAAGCATTTGATAGAAAAATTGAGTGCAAAAGTTGTCAAAGAAGTATGAGATACATTGTAAACTCATCATGAGGGAGAAAAACATATTAAAGAAACAAGGATATACATTGGAATTTTAAATGTTTGAAATGAAGGTTATTGATACCATTGATGAAATGTATGAAAGAGTGATGATCATTGTAAATGACTTGCGCTCATTTTGCAAGACTTGCACAACTTAAGAAAGAATTAGAAAAATATATATTGAGAAGTCTTACAAAAACATAGAGACCATTGGCCAGTGGTTACTCAAATTACCATGCACAGACAAAATCACATACTTGGAGGGTGCTTTCACAACACATCTTTTGATAGCTTCATTGAAAAAAAATGGTTTTTGAATAAAATTAAAATTTTAAAACACCAATAAAAGACAGGTAATTTTTTTGGTTACCTATGACTTTTTTTTTTGTGACCTAAAATAACGACAGGTAATTGACACTCTTAATAACTTATAAACATCAAATGTGTGATATTTCATATTTTGAATTTAAAACATATTTATTTTATTTTAAATTATAATAACTTATAATGCATAAAAATAGATTTTAAGTAAAATATTAGGGATAAACATAGAAGAAAAAATTAAAAGCTATAAACTCAAATGCTATTAAAAAAAATTATGAAAATAAAATATTTGGGATGAATAGTCATACAAACTACTACATCCGTTCCTAAATATAAGACTATTTTGAGAATTTTTTTTTCTCTTTTTATAAGACCCCTTTGATATTTTCAAGTACATTAATTAATTCTTTACTAATATGCCCCTATTTATTTTATATTTTTTTCTTCAATCAACATTAAATACTACGTTGAAAACATACACTACTCTTCTATCTTAAAGGATAGAATTGTAAAAGCAATATTAATTACAAGCAAATTTATTATCACTTTCAATTTTCTTAATTCCCGTTATTTTTCTAAAAGGACCCTATAATAAGATTAAGGACGGAGGTAGCATTTATTTTATTTTTTTGTCATACAAACTTTTTTTTTTTGAAAAAGTCATACAAACTTATAAGCTAGTTTATTGATTTTGTTAAACATACCGTTTTTTCCCGGTTGAAAAGACCAAAAGATAATATATTATACACAAAACAATCAAAGCATAAGGAGTGTTCAGATCGAAGGGTCATAAAGTTAATTACAAAAACAACACCAAAAACATCAATGTCTCCAAAGAAGAATAATGGATAATCATATTAGAGATAAAATCACTCTTAGACATATGAGAGGTTGAGTTTTTTTAATTGATAGAAATCATAAAAAAAATATTCTTTTAACAGTAAACTTGACTCACGACCATATCAAAAGTGTTAGTGATCATGGTCAAAGTGTAAGAGTTAAGCTAGCAATTCCGATTGTTAAACACCACTTAGTGATGGTGCTTTCCATGCTAAGCAAATTGCATAAAATATTCTTTCACTTTGTTACTTGAGAAACCAAACGTATTAATTGAAGTGGTGCATACCAAAAACAATTACTCCCTCAATCCTTACGATGTAAGCCTCCTTTACTTTTTTCATATTTTTTAACAAAAGTTATCAGTGTAATTAATGTGTTAATATTACCAAATTGTCATTTATTTGTATGTGTATTAAATTTGACTATTTATATTTCAAGAAAAGTTAGTAGTATTAATTAGGGGTATGTTTAGAAAAATAATAATAAATGCTTCTAGTAATTTGAAAAAGGGTTTATATTTACAGACAAAAATAAAGTCAAATGAATACTTAAATATAGAGACGGAGGGAGTATTTGACATAACACATGCCAAAGTCCAAACAAACCATAAGTAATATCCATAATACGTTTTGCATGTGGGTATTATTATACAAAAATCCCGGCCCCAGCTAGCCTAGTCAGAGCATAGGTGGATTCAAGGGTTATACTCTTATGCCAATTAAGTCCCTTAATTGTGGTTGACAACTCTTTAACCACGATTAATCCAAGCATGCATGCATGCACCATGAATAAAGGGAATAATTAATAAAGAATAAAATGTTCTTATTAATTCATTAAGCCTCTTAGTTGGTATATCATTTGCTACTAATTAGTAATTATTTGAGTTGTTTGCATACTTTTGAGTAAAAAATTGGCATTGGTACGCTAGCTGTACTAATGTCTAATAAGGTCATGTGTCCCAGTGTCCATAAAATAATTAAAATCATTACGTATCAAATTAGAAATTGTTTTTTTTTAACTCATACAAATTGTTTATTAGGTATAGGCAGAGAGGTATGTACAAATTTTGTACTTGAATGTGTACGTTGATTGAATTAAATGGAAACGAATCACGTGTCTGTGCTGTACGTAGTTGCATGTATTGTATTCTCAAAATTAGTCAACACATTTAATAATTTTTTTAGACATACAACAACACATTCATTAATGGACATTAATATTTATGTTTAGCAGTAGCGTCGGTTGGTCCTGTTCTGTCTAGGAGTGGATCAGTGGATGCTTCGGTATCTTAAAGAGACCGTGTGAGAAGTTCTCAAGTGAAAGTTATGTATTGCTCAATTGCATCTTCATTACGTGGGTGACTCTATGAATATTAAACCAAATAATTGGATTTAAGTGGATAATAAATAAGTTTGCTTAAACAACAAACCGTTTTAGAGAACTCGAACTTGATTTTTGGATGGAACAATTCTTGATCAGGTTATAGTTACATCACGATCGAATTTGGGATTATCAAAACCCCCTTCTCCTGTGAATTGAAAGGTTAACAAAAAAAATTACAAACAAAGTTTACAAAATGATAATAAAGCTGAAACAAGATTATTAGAATATGAATAGTTTCAAATGAGATCATACCCAATCTCAAATGGACTATGCCTACAAGGTACACGCTAAAATGTTGCATTGTTGATCCATATAAGTGTCGGGAGAAATCAAACTTAATTCGACCAGTGAGTTTTTTACTCAGTTAAATTTGTCAATTAAAACTCTTCTTCTTTGTTTAACTGTATAATGGTGAATATTTCTGAGTATCTTACGCAGCATGCCCTAGAAGTTATCGTGATCTTGAACTTTGGAAGTAAGCTACCCCTCTGTTGTTAATGGTTGGAATAATTCTCTGAGACTAAAACAAATTTTTTTGAGATTTTTGGAAGAAGAAAGGTTATGCAATTCATGTAAAAACAATGTGCCTAGTCGCGAGTTAGCAAAGAGTAAACGAGAGAAATTGTTAGATGAAATATCTATGTAATAAACATGTCTCAAATTGAAATGACTGGAAATAAAGGTATGGGTTGCCACCCATTCAACGACATGAAAATAAAATTATGAGTTGCCTCCCATTCAGCGCTTGTTTTATGTCATTAGCTCGACGCCTCTACCATTGTTAGGGTGGCTGATATAAAAGAGATAACACATCACTCTTCATCTTCCTCTTGTTTGGTAAGGCTTCCATGAAGGATTACAAAAGCTTACAAAATCACCATTCTACCTCGTTTTTCTCTTTACCTCTTATTGAAATAAGTGATTTTCACATCTATTTTGTTTTTCTTTTGTGATTTCATCGTCTTAGTGCGACGTTGTTTTGTTCGTTGTCTTTGTGCGGTGTTGTTTGTCTTTCTTGTTTCGTTCAACTATTTGTTCGATTCAGATTGTTAGATCAGCTTCGTTCCAGTGCAGTTCCAATCAATGACTTTGGCGTCGTCAACGCTGCAGAGCTGGAGACATGGGTATTCCAGAGACTTAAATATAGTCATATATGTAGGCTTTTGTACTTTGCCGTTTTATGCTATTCACATGGTGACATGGATGTTGTGAGTTTGTTGGCAACTTCATCCTTTTTGTTTTTAGTGAACGTTCATTGTATCGATGTACTCTATCAATTTAAATGAATGAATATCATTTAATTTTGTAAAAGAAAACCCAATCTAAAAAGTTTTGAAACAAATTCTAATCCTTAAAGATAAACCTAAACTAGAAAATAGGAACTAACCCTAATTTCTAGGATCTAACCTAAAACTAAAAACTGGAAAAATAATTAACCGTAAAAAATATTGAAAATTAAAACTAAAAATTGAAATTAAAAACAGAAAAATAAAGTACTTACTTAACCTAACCTAGTTATTCACAAAATAAATCCTACTGATTACCTTGTTGAAATATCAACAATCTCCGACAGCAACGCCAAAAATTTGATGTGATTTTGACAAGTACACCAAATCATACCAAGTAATAAAGTAGTACGGTCTTCATAGGGATTGTCGTTCAACTCGGTAATTAGCGGAATATATTTAGAAAAGCAAATAAATTGAAGATTTGAAGTGGTTGCATGATTTTAATTGTCTTGTCCAGTGCGAGATTAAGTTGGGTTGGTTCAAATGTTTAATGGTGATTAGGGAATCCTTTAATCCTCCCTTCATCTTTGTTGACAATTAAATATAGAAATCATTTGTTTATAACTTGTCTTATGTTTGGATTTAAGAAACTAGAACATAACCCCGTGATGAATCAGTGAAATTTTATTGTAATCCGCGCAACTCAACCGTTTGAAATTGCTGGATTCCCTTATGATGAGTTATAGCCATAAATTCATACTTAGATTCAATTATATTAGAAACTAAGCAATTCACTACTGCCTTGTTCGGATGGAGGTGAGGGTTGTCAATCCTAATACTGCTCCATCTAAGATATGGTATAGAAACAGACATATACGAATTAAATCGGACTTTAGATACAAATTGAATAAAAATTTGTTAATAGAACCCAACAAATAAGAAGGGGTTCATCGTGGAACCCTAATCAAAGAGGTTTATCTGCTCATGGCAACCGACATCATTTGAAAACAATATAATAACATATCTTATAAAGAACAAGAGGAAGATAGAGATCCTCTATCTTGAAGCTCCTGATGATTGACCTTTTCCTTGAACCACTAGCTTTCTGAACGAATAAAAGAGTGTGCAAGGGTCTCTATTTATAGTGCATGATTACTTAGGGAGTTAAGTGAGTGAAAATAGGGATTTTCCACAAGAAATTGTTTGGAAAACACGAAAACAACACTTTCTGCATGTGTCCATGCGCGGGGCGCATGGTTTGGTGCGCAGAGGCGCATGGGGTAATAGCCATTACTATCCCATGTGCATGGCTTCATGTGCAGGGGCACATGAGGCAGCCCCTCATGCGCGAGTTCAGCAGTTTTCAACCCTTTTTTTCCGTTCTTCCGTCTTGCAATGCCTTTGGAACTTCAATCTTCATATCCTTATCCTTTACGTGATGTTTTCTTTTCCCGATTTACATGATTTCTCACTAAAAATACTCAAAGCATCTTAGAGTTGCATGATTTAGGATAAAAGTGAATTTCAGTAACTCGAATGAAAACAATACAAAAAGCTCCTCAAACCATTGAAAACTCCTTTAATTGACTTCTAACTTCAAATACAAAAAATACACTAAAAACATAGCTAAAACTATCATAAGTTATTCCATCATCATATGACATGTTACCAACTTTTTCGCCAAGGACGGAAGTTCATCTAGCCTGCTTTCTAAGTTCTTGTTACCGGAAGCTTGTATCTCTTTGACTTCTCTTGTCAGAATCACTGAATTGCTTCTGATTGTAAATGGTTGGGAGTAAGGGACATATTTTTTATCAGACTTTTTGCATTTGTAGGCTTGGTTCTATTTCTTGAGTTCTATCATATTATTGCAGTTCTTTCCTTGATCGGAGGCAGACATTAGAGGCAATGAACTAGAATAGCGTCATTCATGTTAGAGTCACATTAATCATCTTTTGGTTCAAAGGGACAAAGTGATACTTGTTGATTTACGATATTGTGACCAGATGCACGAGTCAATCACAACTTTTATCTATAGATCTTGTTTTGGACACTTTAAAACCAGTCTGTAGATAAATTGTTCTCTTGCTTTGTTATATCAAAACATTAGTAGTAGGTATTTTTTTTTGGTTCTAAACCATTCTAATTCTTACATTAACGGTTAGACCGATTTTTTTTAGCGCAGTGATATGTTGTATGTATATAAATGCACGTATAAAAAGCAACATGGTGTGGTGTGGCATTGTTGTTAAATAACATTGTACGCCCCGTAAGTATATGAAAGTGCTGACATTACACTCTCTACATATTTATTTTTTTTGTTAAAATTAATATAGGTCTCACAAAATCACGTATGTTTCATATAAATTTGATAAAATTTATGTGAATTTTAACCAATAAAAAGAATGTGTTGAAAAATATGTGTTAAACAATTTGTTGTTAACATTATTCATAAGAATATACTCAATCTGTTTTAAAATACACGTCGTAGTCAATCACTTCACACATGTCAATGCACAACTTTTACCATTAATATTTTGAAACTATTTATCGAGACATATCTAACAATATCTTACATGCTAACTTTTGTATTTATATATTAGTTAAAAAATATGATTAAAATAAGTCAAGTAAATAGTACACATTACAAAAACGTGACATGTATTTTAGAACGAATGAAGTATGTAGGTAAAGATTTCTTCCTTCAGTGTCTAATATACAAAGTGCGTCTATTGAAAAGATGTTAGCCCTTGAAAAAAACTTATAGACTATTTGATAACACAATGAGATAAAGAAAGCATATGGTGACATCCTATTACGTTTCCAAACACACATTTAATATCACAAAAGATTCGTTGTTTTTTTTTTTTTTTTAAAAAGCTAAAATGAAATATATTAACCAAACATCTTAGTCTTTTGAACACAAGAAGTGTCAGAAGAGAACTAAGGAAGAAAAATATCTATTCCATCAAGGAACCAAGAAAAGTCAAAGCGATAAAGCCAAGAGCATGCACACTAAAAAACACAAAAGAGAAACCGAAACTAAATAAGAACTCCCAAAAATAGAAGGGGGTTAAGCCACCACATATGATAATTAAAGTAAAATTAGGATGATTTGTTTCAACCACCAGAAAGATTGGAGCTTAATTTTCTCTATAGATAAAGTCTCCCTTGTTAAAAAAAAAACTCTAGCATTCTTGTCACGCTAAACACAAGAGAGCCAAATCAAATACAATGTTGAAAAATATTTTTTGAGAAGCCACAGAACGATCAAAATTAAAGTAAGTGATCATTAACATGAGTTGACTTGACTAAAACCAAACCGAGCCAATTGTAGATTTCAAACCAAATTTAGCCAAAAAAGTCGCAAGCCAAAAACAGATAATCAATATCCTCTTGAGAGCCGCATCAACCCAAGCAAAAATGAGTATTTGGTTGAATCACTCTTCTTATGATTAAGCTGTCAATAGTTGAAAAACGATTACATAATGAAAGTCAAGCGAAGATGTTGACTTTAAAAAGAATCTCCTTGTACCAAACAATTGTAGTGTGGTCGTTGTTTAAAGGTTGATCCCTTGATGTCGAATAGTTGTAAACTAGTTATCTTTATATTTAAAGAGACATGAAATTGTCAAATTCTGATGTCATTCACATCAACCTATAAAATAATAGGCATTAAAAATGTACAACATTCACTCTCCGCAATAAATATATATATAGAAACATTACCAGCAAATATTTATAAAGGTTTAAATCAAAGGAGTGATTGTTAAAAATAAAATAAAAATTGAGGAGTGATTTATACCATAAACTTCTACCAAATTATATCATTGTGTGGGACAAGGAAATGATTTGATTTGTTTTTGTTTTTGTTTTTCTTGTTGATCCTATCCGATCTAATATCATAAATTACACGTCAGGAAGGGCAACATTGACTAGGAGATACTATTATTTTTTTTGGCCAAATGTAGGGTAGCACATATTATATTTTTATGATGACGGGGCAGCACATATTATATGGTTTTACAAATATAGACAATTTTTTAGTAGTCAGAGGAAATTGAGGATCTAAGATGCCAAAATAGGCTATACCTCATTAATAAATTGAAGACGATCGTTGAAGACAAAACATGAGGGGTTTAATTGAAGTCATCTATTTTTTTATTAGAAGAAAAAGAAGCAAAGCCAACCTAATTAATTAGTTTCGTCATTTGACCACTGGTTTCAATATAGTGGTTTTAGATATACCACAGTTTCTATAAATTGATGGTGTGGTTTTTGGCCCATAGTTTATGATAATTGACTTTGTGTTGGTTACAGCTCATAATGTTCAAGCATACACTTGATCTATTTTTATTATATGCATGTCATTTAAAATTGTTTTAGAGATATATAACTGTTAATATGAAAAAATCCACATGAATTGACCGGTGATGTTGATTTAAAACTAGTGCGTTCTTCTTCAAAATTTCATATTCAATTATCTCTGGTGTCAATTTGAATGAGTTAATTTAATTTTTAAAAAAAATTATTAACACAAACTAAAACAATAAAGAAATAATAAGAATATAATTAGAGTATAAGAGTGAAAGAGTTATTTCAAAAATAGTTAAGTTATAAAACAATTTTGTTAACAAAATAAATTTAAACTATATTATCTTTTATTGATCTATCATTTATTGACAAAAAGTAGTTGATGTAAACTTTAAAGTTGAAAATGATATATTTTTTTTGAAGGAAGTTGAAAATGATATATAAATAGTTTATTTTTCCTTACAAAAAATCAACTATTAATAAAAAGAAACCTGAGAGAGAGTCAACTATTCCTGATATAATCATTAAATACTAAATAACTAAGATATACAATGAAAATGTGCCGTAAATAGAGTGAGAATAAGTTAGTCTAAGGTGCTCTCAAAAAAAAAAAAGTTAGTCTAAGGTAAACTTTGTAAATCTAAAACTGGTTTGTTAAAAAATTTAAAGACTAAGTCTGACCTTATAAGCTCATTCTTTAGGTTTAAGTCTCGCATTTTGGAAACCTTATATAATTTGATAGTCTTTTTTCAAACTAGGATTTTTCACTTTTTCACACTTAAATATGTGATTATAGCCTTTAAACTACTTTAAAAAAAATTGTGAAAATGTGTTTATAGGGTTAGGTAATATTCCCACCTTATAATCAATTCTGTAAGGGTTGCATTGTAACTTATCCGTGTATATCTAAGATATATCATGCTACTTGCTATCAAACGACAACTTCTAATTTAGATCACATTTAAGATGTTCAGTCATGAGTGTGAAAGAGTGTGTCAAAGTGTAAGACCTATAAATTAGTTATGATTAAATATAGGACTTTGTATTTGTTCTTATGTGTTCTTATGTGTTCTTTGTTAATAAATGATTTTATGAAATACTCTGATGTAGTCGAAATTTTAAAACTAGTTTTCTACTAGATTTTTAGAAAACACGCAATATGTATCAGCTGTTTAAATTTTCAACGGACCACAAACGGCACTAAAATAAGAGTTTCATCCTTTGGCTATAAAGAGAATTTGTACTCAATATATCTTTCCATGTTGTAGAACTGAAATGTTTGTCATTTGATTTTTAAAAGAAATATTTTAATGGGAAACTTATCGAGCAAGTTAACTATGTGAGGTCAGATTGATACACATATGTTGTTAATCACTCTCTCTGATTGAAAATATTTGTGTGAATGTTTGCTAAGTATATGAAAGTATAATTGTATATTTTATGACTTGAGCTTTGTGAAATATTTTATGTCATGATTATGTGTTTTGCCTAATCTTGTGCATTTTGATAAATTTTGAGATTCATATATGGAATAAAAAATGATTTTACCAGGAAATAAAATTTGAATGTACCTTGAGAGTTATCAAAATTAACTCAGGAAATTTATTTGTCATTAAGCCAATATTTTGGGAATTGTAGTATCAGAGCATGTCAATAGGTTTACTTCAAGGGGTTGTGAGTCGGGTGCTTAGAGTTGATCAAGAGTCAGGTTTACTGGGCATAAGTGAATGATGTCCTTATGTACTATGTGTTTTTTTTGTTGGGCCAAACATTATATTCTTAGTTAGTTAATTGTTCATTGATATGGAACAATCTGTTGTAGCACCTTAGTAGAAGGAGAGCTAAAACTTATAGCATTAATTGATTGTGGTTGATGAGTTTCTTTGATCACCTCTGGAATCAACAACTCATGAAGGACATGTTTGTAGTGAGTCGGGATTGAGAAGAGTTCAGTTTAGTATTAAGGTTGGGAGCTACATTGATTGAGGTTCACTCGTAAGTGTGAAGTATGGATCGAGGAACGTCCGACCGATGGAAGGTCAAAAGTAAAGAGCTTTGTTTAGGAAGCTTTGAATAAGTTGTTGGATGTTTGCTCCCATGAATTTTTATTTAGAATAATCCAAAACTGTCATATGTTTAAATAGAGGGACCAATTATGCAAAATGGAAAAATAGGAGGACCAAAACATCAATTAAGCATACTTGAAATAACTTAAAAACGAGAAAGGTGTCAAAAATTCAAAGTAATGTAAAAATGGTTGAGTTATGAATTTTGATGACAACTAATTTTGTTAAGCCTATACTATACTCAAATTAATATATTATAATTATTCTCATTTTTATTTAGAATACTATAAAAAAATTACTAAATTGAACTAATTGGTTTTTTAAGGTTTTTTTTTTTTTTTTGTCTTAAGGGGCATCGAACTAATTGATTAGTGACAATATTTGTTCACCGTATAAATTATAAGCTTCGACAACTTCTTAATGACTTGTTTCTAGGAAAACAACTTGATCAAATTGAAGTGTGAAAAAAAAATTATAGCTAGTATATTATAATTATTCTTATTTTTTTATTTTGACCGTATTAAAAACTTTAATAATACTAATTAATTGGTCACAAATATTTGTCCCATACATAGTTTTTATAATAAATTTAAATTAGTATATTGTAATTATTCTTATTTTTATTCAAAAAATATCAAACAAATACTAAATTTAATTAATTTTCCTGTGATAAATAAATATTTGTACTCAGTTGTTTGGTCTATGTTGTTTTTGTATTTTCAAACTGTTGTATTTTGATTGCCAAATTCTATTATCTACCGAAGTTGTTACTAGGTTGAGTCATGATCAGGTCGCTCTCTTTAAGACGTTTCGTGGCACTGCCCAAAATTGTGCAAGACAGACTATCAACCACGCCGCCTCCAGGATAAAACAAGCTCAGCTACAACTATGCAGTTAACTACTGCACTGTAGAAAACCGTTCGAGATTTACACCTTCAAATATGGTAATATGACACTACGACCACTCAAATATGGTGACACCTCCTCAATTAAAATATTGAAAGAATATTTATATACCGTTAAGATCATTCTTAATTCCGACGGGACATTATTATTCCAAAAGGGACTATGATCTTAATTGTACTCTTTATTCCGGAGGGACTTATATTATCGAATGGACTATGTTTTTAAGACCATTCTTAATTTCGAAGGGACATTAAACCGAAAAGGGACTATGGTCTTAAGAACACTCTTAATTCCGAAGGGACAGAAAAAAGGAGATGAAGAGAAGAAAGACTCGTCAACACAAGTCAAGAAAGGGAGAAGAGAGAAAGAGTTCCCGACAACTCAATGAAACTCTTTGGTGTGTTTTTTGAACTGAGTGGAGTCCTCTATTTATATAGAGATTATGTAATTGTTTTAGCAAAAATTGCGACAGCAGTTACTCTAATGGATAAGATTAAAATGAAGTTTATCCATTAATCAGTTCAACAACACTTGTGGATAGGATCAAAAGAAACAAATCCACAAAAGTGGAGGAAACAAACTATTGGAT
>Ga0315915_1005613_pt1 | contig 15591 bp, 8 predicted proteins | sample MpolbnodulesMG_FD_207738 | JGI IMG/M metagenome (GOLD analysis project Ga0315915, IMG submission 207738) | Medicago polymorpha root nodule microbial communities from Los Angeles, California, United States - branched nodules | ecosystem: Host-associated > Plants > Roots > Nodule | place: USA... | reverse complement strand
ACAGTTATAATGTAGAAATCTTTCAAGTATATAATAAGAATAACACGAAGCCAAATAAGTATATAATATGATATAATATTTTTTTCTTTTCAATACATCATTTTTATAGGCAAGTTTGTTTATGGTATTAGTGATGAAATAACGCACCCAAAACGACGCGTACCAACCGATTGAAAAAGTCAAGAAACAAAATCAATCCAAAGTCTGACACAACAATATTCTTTCCTTTATTTCCTTACTCGTCTTCTTCCTCTTCAATCGAACAAACCAAAACCCCCAATTCCATCTTCCAAAATCCCCAATTTCCAACCCAAAAACAATCTCAAAACCCTAATTTCATCAATCGATGTGGGCTGCTTCGTGCCTAGCGTCATGCTGCGCTTCCTGCGCATGCAGCGCTTGCACGTCCGTCGTTTCAAGCATCAGCCGTCGTTCCGCCAGAATCGCTTACTGCGGTCTCTTCGCTCTTTCCCTCGTCGTTGCTTGGATGCTCCGTGAAGTCGCTGCTCCTCTCATGGAATCCATCCCTTGTAATTAACTTTTCCCTCTTTCAAACCCTAATCCCTTTTTTTTACCTCTTTCTAATTTCGAATTTTGAAAATTGAAATTAACTTCTTTGAAAATTCAATCTTTTTTTGTTGAATTTCGTGTTTTTTAACCATTTAGACGAATCTTATATATAAGAGAAAGTTGAGTCAACAAAAATTGATGTATCTGGTTTGATAAACAACAATTAATGTACCTGGTTTGAATCAGATACATAAACTTTTGTTGAGTCAACTTTCTTTTATATATAGGACCGTAAAGGAGTAACTTGTTTTATTTATTTATTATCTTGAAAATTGCTTTGTTATGAATTTCTGTTTCACATGGAGAATACATGTACATAGTATGTCAACTTGCTTAGAATGGCATGATTTTAGCTTTTAGCATGATCATTTATCATGATAAGCACTTACGTATGAGCTATTTCTATAGGAAACGATATAATGAAGCTAAATTTCTTTCCTACAAACTATAGGAAGTAGTTTTCATAAGTTCTCACAAACAGTTTCACAAAACTTATGTCAGTGGATAATGTGTTTAACTGTAAGGCGAGTTCATTATTAAATTTTTTAATTTTGATTTTTTCTTTTGATGAAATTGCTATGTTTCATATGAAGAATACACGTTTATAGTGTACTACCTGAGCTGATTTTTCATTGCAACTTACAGCATGTTTTATATGGAGTACAAGTTAATGTAGTGAATTTAATTCTTAGATAAGATATCTTATTGGATGGCATAAGCTGTTGTGAGACTGATTGACGACATGTTTATATGTAGTTTTTAACTTGTCAGCATAAGCTCTCTAGGATAACTTATGAAAACTGCTTTTAAAAACAATTTTAATTTATTTTATCTTTTTGTTATGGAAATAGCTTATTACAAGACTTATGCTATAAGATGCAAATTAAGCTGTTGTTGCTTTTTTTTTTTTTTTAAATGGTTTTGTAGTGAAATTGCTATGTTTCACATGGAGATTACACCGAGATGGTGTTTTACACCATCCCTGATCTGATTTTTTATTGCAAGTTACGTAGTATGAAACTGTTTAGTTGAACAACTTATTTGTAGTTTATAGCACAAGCACTTATCATGATAAGCGCTTTTGTATGAGCTATATCTATAAGATGTTTTCATAAACTATCTTAAAGAACTTATGAAAATAAGCTGAAAAGCTGTTTTCACAAGTTCTCCCAAACAGTTTCACAAAATTTATCTCAGTAGATAAGCTCAAATAAGCCAATCCAAACAGGGCTTATGTTTCATATGGAATACAAGTTAATGTAGTGAATTTGATTCTTAGATATAAGGATGTAACCTTATTATGGACTTGAAGGTGAAGCTAACATATTGTAAAATGTTGCAGGGATTAATCACTTTAAACAAACTCCAAGTCGTGAGTGGTTTGAGACCGATGCAGTTCTTCGTGTTAGCTTTGGAAACTTTCTATTTTTCACTATTCTGGCTGCTATGATGGTCGGCGTCAAAACTCAGAAGGATCCTCGTGATGGCTTGCATCATGGGGGCTGGATGATGAAAATTATCTGTTGGTGCCTTCTGGTTATCTTTATGTTTTTTCTTCCGAACGAGATCATCAGCTTTTATGGTGAGGATGTTTTCTAATGTCATTTTTGTTTGCATACTCAAATGAATTCATTTTAGTTGTCTTGCATGCATGTTGAGCTTCCTCTTGTTAATAAAATCATCAAATTCAATTAAAAAAGAAATCCTGTAGACATTATTTTCTTATGAATTTGAAATGTAATTTTTTTTAAAGCTTTTGGTTAATTTTGTTTATTTGCAGAAACAATATCGAAGTTTGGCTCTGGTATGTTTCTTCTTGTTCAAGTTGTGCTCTTGTTGGATTTTGTTCATCGATGGAATGACACATGGGTTGGATATGATGAACAGTTCTGGTCAGTTTTAGGCTTTGCTATATTATTTTACTTATGTAACATGGTTTCCTTTATTTGATATTATATATTTTTATGGCATTTCATTGTCAGTATCTAATTGTTTCGTTGTTGTTACAGGTATATTGCTTTATTTGTTGTTTCACTTGTCTGTTACGTGGCCACTTTTGTCTTCTCGGGAGTTCTCTTTCACTTCTTCACGCCATCTGGACAAGACTGTGGTACCAATATCTTTTTCATTTCAATGACCCTGATGCTCGCATTTGTTTTTGCCATAGTAGCTTTGCATCCTGCAGTAAGTTTCATTTATTGAATTACAATATATCTTATTGCTATAATTTGATTTCCTTGTTTTTCATATGTAGAATCTCACCACTGTTGTCTATCATATGAAGTTGAATTGTCATTACTTGGAAGTTGTAAATGATACATTTTCCATTTGTTTTAACTTATGCGCATGATGAAATTGTGACTGTAAAGATGTTCATGTATAACCTGTTAATTATTAAATATTGTTTTTAAATGCTTTGTCTTGGTTTTGTGCTTCTTCGGAATGTGAACATGTTACATATGACATTACAAAATATATTACTCTTTTTCTGCTTACAATGTAAGTTTATATATCACTCAATTTTTCTATACTTGGCGTGAAGTAACAATTGCTGGATCTTATTTTGTTTAGTTAGGAATTGGTTTTATTTGGTACAGTTTCTCATGATCTGTTGGATCCATTCTTGTTTACAGGTAAATGGAAGCGTTTTGCCTGCTTCCGCAATATCATTTTATTGCATGTATCTCTGCTATAGTGCACTGGCTAGTGAACCCAGAGATTACGAGTGCAATGGTCTTCACAAACACTCAAAAGCTGTTTCCACTGGCTCTCTTACTTTGGGATTAATCACAACAGTTCTATCTGTTGTGTATTCTGCCGTGCGTGCTGGATCTTCTGCCACAGTGCTTTCCCCACCAAGCTCACCTCGTGCTGGTAAATCATTAAAATCCAATATTTCTTTATTTCGTCGAGATATCCTAAGTTCACAAATCTAGACACCCATGTATGAACTTAATATCTATGAATGCTTTTGTTGGCCATGAAGCTGAGTGTGATTTTGGGTTTTAGTGCTATTAAGGGAAACAATGAACTGTCATGTTGTTAATTGATTATCAACAATTTATTAAAATTTTCCACATGCTAATACTAAAAATCTGCCTTTTCTGGTTATTGTGCAGGGAAGCCTTTGCTTCCATTGGATGCTAAGGAGGAAGAAAGTAACGAGAAAGCAAAGCCAGTTACATATTCATATGCCTTCTTCCACTTGATTTTCTCTCTTGCTAGCATGTATTCTGCAATGCTTCTGACAGGTTGGTCTACCTCTGTTGGAGAGAGTGGTAAGTTGGTTGACGTGGGGTGGCCTTCAGTTTGGGTTCGGATTGTCACTTGCTGGGCAACTGCTCTCCTATACTTATGGTCCCTCGTAGCTCCTATCATGTTCCCCGAAAGGGAGTTCTAAGTGGTTTGCTCAATTTCTCATGGCTCTGAGGAAGGGTGTGTGTAACCTAACTACTACGTATTTGTTTGCAGTTGTGCAGCGTTTATCATAACATGCATCTATATCTACAAACACAGTAAAAAAGCATGTTATGAATGACAATTCCAATAGGCGTGATTTCAATTGTATAGTGAAATTTGTACCCTGAATAAATATATATAGTTTATGTTTGCATCTCTTCGATCACAGTTTCACGGTCTGCACTAAGCAGTTTATGTTTGCATCTTCGGACTTTGATCACAGTCTCACTGTCTGCACTAAGCAGTTTATGTTTGCGTCTTCTATCACACACTTTCACTGTCTGCCCTAAGCAAACAAAAAAAAATCTGAATGTTTGCTAAACAATTTTTAAGAAGAAACGAGTTGGTGCATGTGGAGAATAGAGTAGAATACTGTGAATCAATATGGAAGGGACAGAGACTTAACGAGACCAAAAATTAATTGAGACAAAGTGATACCAAAAAGATAGTTAAAGACTAAAAGAGCAATTTAGCCTGAATAGAATAAGAGATAGCTTTTTAAGCAAGACATGACTTGAGCTCGAAAAGATCTGGGATGTTATGAACATAAATACTCCGTTCTATAGCATTTCTCTTTTTGTTCTTAACCTTAATCGTGTTGGATCTAAAACAAAGAAGTCGGATAAAAAACACCTTTGCTACCGAGATTCCTCCATCATTGACGTTGCTGAGACACAATATGAGATTCTTCAAACTCAGAAAATTCCCAATCTTCATAACAATAAAGATATATTTAGTTGAAGCCTGGGTGACGACCAAAATATATTTAAATCAAGGAAGTCAATTTTGTGTTTCAATCAATTTTGCTTGGTTTTTCACTGTTGATATATTCCTATTTGTTATTAATTTTGTTGAACTTGGCTTGTTGAATCAGAAATTGCAAATAAAATAAAAATAAAAATAAAACTAAAATAAATACAAAACGAAAAGGAAAAAATGGACATGCAACTCACTCTGAAGATGGGTGAAATACCCATTATGTGTCCACGGGAACCTCAAAAGGAGAAGGAAATGAAAAAAATTAGAGAAGAAGACCAAGACTATGAGCGGCTGATGTTTGTAGTACTGATGGAAAAAATGGAAAAAAATTAGGGTTTGAAATTTACTCTTCTCCCTTTACTTTTTTTCTCATTCGCACTCTGAATTTCCCTAATTAACTCCAACAACAGTTAAACTCCGCTCGGTACCCAGCTTGAGTTACCTTGCTGTTTTTGTTAACCACCTAATCGTGCATTTTTTAGAGTATCCATCGTCGGCTACCACTACATTCATTCACAATACCTTATGTTCACCACATTCATTCATTCACAATACCTTATGTTAATTTTTGAATTTTCAATCATTCACTATATTTTTAAACATATTCATTTGCTCAATGGTAAGCATGTCTTAGAAAGATCAATTCATTCATTTCCAAAATAAATCCTAACTAAAAATACACAAGTACACAAAATCAATTCCAAAACAATAGAATATGGCAGATTAACATTTACTGTTTAATTTCATCTCCGTTCGAAATCGGGAAATAAACGAATCATTGCGTTACATTATATTCCCCCTAAGGATGTTGCATCATCATGATGTTGGATTAAAATTAAATTCATGGCTGTTTGCTCAAAATATTGGCATTAAAGTGTCTTATATTTAGTGTTGAAGTGTGTCTGTCTCTTTGAAAACTCAAAAGAATGAAGAGAACACAATTTTGTATTCTATCGAAGAAAACTCAAAAGAATGAAGAGAACACAATTTTATCACGTAAAAAACTTTCTCTCTCTAAACTACCGTCCTCTCCCTTCTCTCTAACACAAGCTCCCACCACCGTCCGTTCCTTGCTCTCCCAAATCCAAATCCCATCCTCCAAATGTAGAATCTCGTCGACGGTGAGGCGATAAAAATCCTTTTTCTCCGCTTCACCTCTCAGCCCCTTCAGGGGTCGTTTTGCTTCTTCTTCCTCAGGCGTCCTGCGTTCTTTCCGCTCTTGTTTTGTGGCCGCTCTTCTGTGTCCAGACCGGGGTGATTCCGGTGGTTTGGACTTTGGATCTGTTTTCGGTTAGCAAGATTGGTTGTGTTTGTGTTCTGCAGGTTTCCATTGGTGGTTATGGTGTTTTTGTGAGCCGACGCCATTCTGTTGTGCACGTGGGTAGTGTGGCGGTGGTTCCGGTTATGTTTAGAGGCGGATCCATGGGTAGTGGTGCATTGAGGGTGTTCCAGCTCGTGACGGAGGGTTGGTCGGTGGCGGTGTCATCGATGTTGGATTGGGTGGTTATGGCAGTGATGCGTGGTGGTGGTGGTTATGCAGGGGTTCGCTTGTCTCGCCAAGGTTTTGTTTTAGTTGTTGTGTTGCTATTTGTGTTTTGTGTTTGTTTTTACTTTCTGTTTCCGTTTTGTTGCTGGTTATTTTTGGGTAGTTGTTGTTGGGTGGTGGTGTTCTCTGGTTCTGTCCATTTGTGCGTGTTTTTGTTGGATGCAAGATCTGGATTCAATAAGACTTTTGCCTGATGTTGCTTGAAAGGGTTAGGTGCATAGTATAACACCCGGATTTTTAATATTATTTTATTAATATACTTATTAGATAATATTAATATTATTATTAGTAGTAGTAGTGTTGATTGTTTGACATTATTATTTTTTTATTATTTTTATTTGAATTAAATCCATTTTAACATGTTTGGGTGAGGTTGTTTGGTTAATTGGGATAGAGACATTGAATTAATAAGGGTAGTATATATAAACTAGAGCTTTAATTAATGGTAGTAGTTTAATTAAATAGAGTTGGGGAAAATAATGTTTAGGAAGAAAATAGAGATTTTAGAGAGAATAAGAAAGTAGAGTGTGAACATAATGTATTAGTAAAATTGAGTAGAAAAGAGGTGTAATTAGTGAACTAAGTAGTGTTTTAATGATTTAAGCAGAGAGAGAGGTGTGAATAGCAAGGTGGTGTAGTTACAGAAAGAATAGTAACAATATCTAGAGGTACAAATAGTAATCTCAAAGGATTAATAACAAACATAGAGAACATATAGTAATCTGAAAAGATTGGTAACAAACTCAATTAGAGCTTATAAATAGAGAAAAGAATTAGAGAAAAATGGTTACGAGGAAGGGAGAAACAAAGCGGCCAAAGAAAAACTAGGGTTGTGGAGAAAAGAGGCAAATGAAGAAAAGAGAGGAGAGAGAAATTCAACCATAGGAAATCGTCAACTTCCCAAAACTAGAGGTATGGGGGAGTCTATATTCACCATGAAGATATGGGTAGTGAAGAGTTTTATTTTCAATTGATTTTTTTACGATCTTTTAACGAATTCATGTTAAATATGTGTTCTTTTATGTTAGCTATAATCATATGTTCGATTTATTCTGATTTTATTTTATGTAAATTATGTTGTTCCATTGATATATACTTATTATCGATGATATTGTTGCTTTATTTCTTCGATGACATTAACTGTGACCTGTTATTCAATCAACCTTAATATATATTATTTATGATATGTGCTGTATTTATTCATCAATCCTTATATATATAATACTGTTATTCATTTGGTTCATCGATGCTATATATATTTGCGACAGGTTGTCTTTGTGTTTACTGTCAATGATTTCTTTTTCTTTTTTTATTTTTGGCTTATTCATGTTTGCCTACTAATGGTCATGCATACTGTACGGCCCTTATTGTTCATGGGAATCACCAAATATTTTCTTTTTAATGTGATTCAATTATTCATGGATGCCTATTTGCTTACAACTTATATATATCTTTTTATGTCTTTACTTTAAGACTACTTTAATATATATTTATTTCTAATAAGAAGTAATATTATTTTGAATCCATTATGCTTCTATGCATCGCATCTGTATTTTGAATCCATTAGGTTTCATATGCATTAGTTTAATCATTATTTATTTTCATTATTCTAATCTCATATGATTTGATGATGTGTATTAATGTATTATTTGACCATGTGTCATATAAAGATGTGTTATTTAAAGATGTGTGATCTAAAGAGGTGTTATATAAAGATGTGATATTTGACAATGATCTTAGTTAAAGATGTGTATTTGTCAAGTCGTTTAAAGATGTGCATTTGTTGAGTCATTACTTGGTATTCATACATTCATGGTCAGTCCGATTTAAAATGTGATTTAAAGATGGGGGATAAATCAGTAACATACCTCTGATATCCAAAACCGGTACCACATGCATATAGAGTCGAGTTAGGGACATTGCATTCACTGTCAAGCATATTTGAAGATGTAGTATATTTAAAGATGTGGTGAATTTGATTATATATTTCACGAATGTGTAATTTGTGAATTATTTGATGATGTGTCATTTAACGATGTGTAATTGATGTTCCATTTAAATATGTGAAATTAAATAAATCCTGACAACTTTTATTTCTAATGTTATAGCTCCCTTATCAAGTGATAGGGTAAGGGAGTGGAAAATGTTTATTAGATGTGAATTTTCCCTTAAGCACTTACCGGTGGAAGGGTCAAGAGTCCTTAACGTAGAGTTGATGATATAAGAAGCTATAGCTCTATGAATCTCAGTTAGCTTAAGAGATTAATAAACGGCCATAGCGCTGAGAATCACCAGAGCTATACTATGTTATAGCTTAACACTACGGTCTTGGTAAGACTCTTGTCATATGGAAATAGGATCTGATAGCTTAATACCCTCGAGCGGAAAGGTCGGGCACCGGAACCTACAAACTGTGTGTGTTAAGTACCGTGACCGTGCCCTTAATTAAGATGTCATCATGTAGCTTAACACAATGGTGGAGTGAACATCTCCTAATAGACCATTTGGTTCACTTTGAAGCCGGTTATGAGAAATATAGCTATATGGATCAGAGAGTTGCGAGAAGCTAATAAACAGGTGCAACCCTATGAGACATAGTAGTTATATCAGGATATAGTGTTGTGTTTCTCAAAGACTAAAGATGATTTGAACCAGCTAAAGCTTTGAGCGACACATGCAGCTATAGCTCTGTAAATCGCAATAATGTTTTATCATAATTAAACCTTGTTCTAAACCACACTTTTCATCTTGAGATTTTCTAAAGACTTTAACTTCTTTCCCAAACTTAACCTTTTACTTTTATTGTTGTGACAAATGTTTTATTTTATTTTTCTCCAAACAAGTTTTATGTTGAAAAGCTACGTGGAGCTATAGCTCCACAGTCTCTATGGGATCGATATCTTTTTATACTATAACTTGGACAGTGTATACTTACATTTAATCTCTTCACCTTAAAATACTCATAGTGTTTTGGAAGACACATATTGTCCTATGGAATTTTTAATTTATAAATAAATATGTTGCCACCTCTTTGACGCATTATTTCTACAAATAGTTTATATTTTTATCCTCCATCATTATTATTTTTCTTTTGATATATTATTGTTGTCTATCATGAAAAGCTAAAATAGATATAAAAATATACTTATTGGAAGAAAAAAGTGACAAATTGAGTGAGAAAAGGAGATAGATACGATAAATTAATGTACCGTGGAAACATTTAATAATAATTAATATTTCCTGAATGGTTTCTTGCTACCTGTAGGTGCTAAAAACTATTTAACTGAAGTTGACAAAACATGAGAACTTTATATATAAAGTGATCAAACATTCTTCTACTTATTAAATGCAAAGGAAACAAAATATGGCTCAAAATACATATTTGTTCTGTGTTTTCATCATCTTTTTTTCTCTATTTTTTGTCCTAACTAAAAGTAATAAGTCCTTTCTCACACTACTCTAATTTATCTTGTATAAAATATTTCATCACTTTTTAGTAATATTTATTTTGTTCTTATTAAATATTACAGGTTCTTCTATTCCCTGCAAGACACGTACTCAATGTCCAGGGAATATGTGTCGTCTTCCTAAATTTGTGTGGTGTATTGATGGTTCTTGTGTGTGCGCGTAAGTGTAACAAATAAGTCAAAAAATAAATCTATATTACTTTCTTTTTAAGGAATAAATCTATATTACTTGTAACTGTACAATTTTATTTGTACATCATAATATTTGTAATCTTAAAATTTCCATCATACTTTTGTTTGTTTCTTTAACCAGAACAAAATTGTATTGTTAAATTATACAAGTATGTTGCCGTCATTCATTCATAGAAAATATGAAAAACAACATCACTTCAAGTATAATTAGCTTTATTAATAAATGAAGAGAATGCACGATTGTATAGATACATTATCTATTCTACTTCTATGCTTAGCATAAAATTATTGATTGATGTAAATTTAATAAATAGTGAAATTCACTTAGTGGTAGGATCCATCATCTATTTTGTGTGTCTATCTCTCTCTAAACTGCATACTCCGTTTAATTTTTTAAATTGAGAGAATCTTTACTCAGTGCAAATAAAAGAAGATAATAAGTAAGTATTCTTAAAAAATGGAAAACTTGTCAAAATACTTTTTTTTTACTAACTTGTCAAAATACTTAGTTTGCTTTATTACTACTAGCGAAAAGACGGGCACTCACGTGTCCGTTTTTCCGTGTTTTTATTGCACTAACGTTTGAAAATTATGAACGGTGTTTTTTTTATGAATTTTTGATTTTGATTAAAACTAAAAATATAAATGTTTGTTGCTTTCAAGTTATAACAAACCAAACAATCATGATTATTTATTTCAATGACATCAATAATATAACAAAAAATATATAATCTAAATTCTTTTTTTAATGCGACCAACAACAATCTTTATTATATAAAAAGTTGTTTCAGGGTATAATTTGGATGATGAAAAAGTAAGTATAAATATATTCATCTAGTTTGTTATATTTTTTAAATGATACCAAACATATATACATACATATATATATATATATATATTCATATCGTGTTTTTTTTATTTTTTAATATTTAAATTTATTCTTATCTATTTGTTACATGTGTTATTTGTATTGATAATTGATGGTATTTTTGAAAAGAGAAAAATTCAACTCAAAAGAGTTGAAAGATGTTATATTGTATAGATGTATAGATAGATTTTGAAAAAGAGCAGCTAACACAAATACATCAATTCAACTTCCAAAAAGATTTTGATGGTAATCTTTTTATAAAGTTTACTTCCGTCTCTAATTATAAGACTACTTACAAAAAAATGTTTGTCTTTTAATATAAGATCATCTACAAATTTTTAGATGCATTTATTACTCTTTTTTCAACTATACCTTTAATTAATACTATTAATGTATCTTGGAATTTGAAAAGTTAATATTAAATATATATATACACAAAGGACAATTTGATAATAGGCACATATATTTGTGACAACTTTATGACTACAACAACTTTTATTTATACCCCTTTTTTTTAAACTATTCCTATAAAAAAAATGGTTTTGCTAAAAGGGAAATAATTGATAAATTTTATGTTGAAAAAGTTAGTTTTTAATGTTTCAATGTGTTGAATACACAACTTCTAAAATAAATCTTCCACTTTAAACTTCTTATTAAATGCCCTAAGAACACTTGTTAGCATTTTTCTAAAAAAAACACCGGACGGAGGGAGTATAACTTTTCTCCCAAAACTTGATTCTCTTCATCAAATTTGAACCTTTGCTAAAGATTGAAGCTTTTTTTATAAATTTTCAAAATTTATCATCTAAACTATATTCGATCAACAATAATCCGTTTTTCTTTCAATTAATCCATGGCTATATATAAGATACGGGTGTTCGCGGTCCGGTTTGGATCAGTTTTGAGGCAAAAACTCATCTGATCCAAAGATAAAATTATATGCGATTGATTCGGTTAGGTTTTGGACAATTAATTTTAAAAAACCGATCCGATCCAAATAAATGCGGTATAATTTGGATCGGTTTTTGGATATCCAAATTACAAATTTTAACTTTTTTTATAAATAATAATCTTATAAAAATATGATAAAATAATAGGTTCGATACAAAATGTAACATATGATTTATAAAGAAATTAATAGTACAGAATAACAATGATTGATTATCTTTGAAACATACAGAATAGAAACAAAATTGATTAAATTAACTCATATGTAATATTAAAAGAATTAAAAAGAAAAAAAATAATAGCTTAGTATAATATATTCTACTTATAAAAATGGAAAAATGTATTAAAATAGTTGTATGCGGTTCGGTTCAGTTCGATTTTGAAAAATCAATCCAAAATCCGATCCAATCTGAGCGGTTTTCATAAAATGTCATCCAAACACATCCAATAATATTTGGTTTTGTGCGATTTTCGATTTTTTGGATCGGTTTGCGGTTTTAATTTGGATTGGTTTTGATGTGAACACCCCTAATATAAGAGGAATATCAACTACAAAACCGCCCCCTAAGTTTTTCTGTTGTGGCAGTTTTGGCCCCCTAAGCCAATTTTGACTCGGTCAACGCACACGTGGATGTCACGTGTGTATTTATTTATTTTAAAATTTTTTTAATTAAAAAATAAAATATTTTTGTACTTTTTAATAAAAAAATATTTTTTTAATAAAAAATTTTAATTAAATAAAATAAAAATTTAATTACAAAAATAAAAAATTATTTTTTAAATAAATAAAATCCTTTTTTTCCTCATTTTCTCTCACACACACAAAAACTCAACACAACTCTCTCTCTCTCTCTCTATCTCTCTCTCTCTCTCACCCCTTTTTCCTATACCTTCTTTCTTCATTTTCGATCAACTCCGGCTACCAATCTCTAAAAAAAACAACAATAATCTTCCTCTCCTCATCCTCTTCAAAACGCACAAAATTTATTCTTAATCGGAGCAACTTCACTGGCGACCACCGCGCCGGAGTACAACCAAAAGCTTTTTTTTTTTTTTTTCATTCAGTTTTCCTCTAAGGTTATTTTTTAATTTGGTTTGTTTCTTCCTCTTTTTGGATACATTTTCTATTTATCTTTCAACCACTTGCAATATTGATATATTATTTTCTGTTTTGATTTTCTTTAAACGGTAGTTGCATCAGTTAATTTTTCACTCTATATAAAATTAAAGTAAAGTTAAATTGGTTCTTATGTCTTCGATTTACTCACATGTTAAGATTGTACATGTTAAGATTGATTATCTATGTCTGCATAAATTTTTAGGCTATTTTGTCTCTTATTAGTTAAGCTTTCTTATCATGCAGAAAGATGGATGATTGTAATACTTTCATTGAGATCTTTCATCAAAAGGACAAAACATCAAGCATTGAAAGAAGTAATGGACCAAACATCAAGCATTGAAGGAAGTATAGGTAATTTATGTGTTTTAGCAAAAGGGTTGTTTGACTCAAGTACTTTGAGATATTTGGGGATATAAGATATTCTATATGATAATTTCTTTGGCATGGAAATAAGAGATAGTCATTTTTGTATCAACTCTAGGCTTTCATTGTGCCTTCAACCAATCAATACATAAACATACCTCATTTTTGGTTTGGCAAAAGAATATTTGTTTTGTTGTGAATTCGATGAAAAATCACACCAATAACAAACTTGATGTGTGGAGCAAGGGATAATCAATCAATCAAAACAAAGTGTATGGAACAATTATAAACACAAGCCAAAAGTAGAAAACAGCGAGAGAAAAAGAAGAGAGAACACAAAAGAATCTATTTACCTAATTCGGTCCAAATTGACCTAGTCTGGGGGAGAGAGCAGCCCTCCGTTTCACTATAATTACGAGTAACTTTACAAAAGAGATATCAATGGGTTACAAGAATAAGTCTTCTGCCTAATTCTATCCAAAGCCCCAATCTCTTCCCGTAACCAAGAGATTCAATTCTAATAGTGTTTCCCAAGGTGAATCAACCCTCAAACCCTATCAACCCTCAAACCCTAGTGTTTGTTGCCAAGAGACAAACTATATACAAACCCTAGTTTTGTTGTTGCCTTTCTAAACCCTTTTTTTAGTCCCCTATATCTCAAGGTTTACACTAATACAATGTCTATATTTATATAGTAAAAGTATCCCTCATTAATTGGAATCAAATCAGGCTCACAAAAATACGTTTTATTTTTATTCTTCTGTGCGAAATCGTGCTCCGATTTTGCCAGATCGTGCTCCGATTTTTTACGAATGGAAAGTGCCAATTCTGGTCCAAAAATCGTACTCCAATTTTTCAAATCGTGCTTCGATTTTGACAGCTTCAGCAAACTTCAATTTCTCCAATTTTGATTCACTTTCACAACAATCTCCACCTTGACTCTAAATTAGTGATGATGTCAATTTAACATCAACCACCTTGATGCTTTTTCCCTTGCCTTCCGCCCTTTTGAAGATCCTTGTGTCCAAACTACTCAAGGAATTTTAGGTAGTTCCACAAGTACACACCTTAACCCCTTCAGCCATCGGAATGTCTTCCGCCTTCTCGAAGGTCCTTGCAGTCCAACTACTCTAGGAATTTTAGGTAGTTCCACAAGCATTCACCATAACCTCTCCAACACAGGACATCTCCTGCTTCCTTGAAGATCATCTTGCATCCAATCACCCTTGGCCTTTTTTTAGGGTAATCCCAGAAGTCGTGCTATACATTCTTCAACCTCCGAATGCCTTTCGTCTTCATGAAGAAATCCCTAGCACACCACTAGAGCATAGCACCCAAGGTCCTCCATAGTCGTACCATTACCGGTGTGTTCAACTCCACCTCAAGCTGAGCTTCAAACCTCTCAACTAGTAAATGTGTACATCCCACTATGTCTTCAACCTTGAAACTCCACCTCAATAGGTAGATCATGAGTATTGTTACCTCCGCCTCTCAAGACTGATCATGAGTAGTCTTATCACCGCCTCTTCAGGCTGATGTTGAGTGTTTAACATCTCTCCAGACGACCACCGCTTCACTAGGCATCACTCCCAATGTGAGACACATCACCTTCTTCATCCTCCAAACAACACACCACCAAAGCACCTGTATCCTCATAACCCTCAGAGACAATTTGTGCGGAGTTACCATTAATCTTCGGACAATCCTTCATGAAGTGACCTATCTTGTGACAGTTAAAGCATTTAGACTTTGACTTGTTACCACTCTTTCTCTGGTTACCTCTACCTCCACCATTCCTTCTTGAGACACTTAGGCCTTCACCATTTTCATGAATTCTCAAGTCCTTGGTTTTGATCAACTCCTTGTTTCTCAAAGCCGCTTGAACTTCTTCCAAGGTAACAGTGCCTTCTTTGCCAAAGAGCATAGTATCTTTGAGCGATTCAAAAGATTTTGGTAGAGCACACAACAAGAGTATAGCTTTATCTTCATCCTCAAGTTGCACCTCAATATCCTAATAGTGTTTCCCAAGGTGAATCAACCCTCAAACCCTAGTGTTTGTTTCCAAGAGACAAACTCTATAAAAACCCTAGTTTTGTTGTTGCCTTTCTAAACCCTTGTTTCAGCCCCCTCTATCTCAAGGTTTACACTGATACAATGTCTATATTTATAGTAAAAGCATCCCAAATAAATTGAAATCAAATCACTCTAGTGCAAATGAGGGATACAAAACCTGTTTTTTTGAGATTTAAGACCTGTTTTTTGTCGGGGTTATATCATCGGTTGTTGTAAGTTTGAGATA
>Ga0315915_1005612_pt1 | contig 15591 bp, 9 predicted proteins | sample MpolbnodulesMG_FD_207738 | JGI IMG/M metagenome (GOLD analysis project Ga0315915, IMG submission 207738) | Medicago polymorpha root nodule microbial communities from Los Angeles, California, United States - branched nodules | ecosystem: Host-associated > Plants > Roots > Nodule | place: USA... | reverse complement strand
AAATTGCCAGGTCGCACATTTTTATGGATATCTATCATGTTTGCGCTCTAGACAAAGGTAATATAAAGTTTCATATAAATCTGATTAGATTGCAAATCTATAGTCTGTGCGACCTCTCTACAAATGAAAATCGGAAACCTTCCACTATATCATGTAACCCCCACCCTTTATCCTATGTCATGCGTTGATGAAAAGTCTAGCTTATGCTTTTGTTTATAGCCAAACATTAGTAAAACAGTGGTTGTTAGTTTCCAGATTTTGAATCATTTGTTAAAACTCATTTAGCGTCCCTCAGCTCATCAGCCGAGCTGTGTGGTTGAGACGATAAGTCAAGCATATGCTACATCAGAGTAACTATGTGCACTTGATATATCCAATTGTAAATGATACCACAAAAAAGTGCATAATTTATATTCATCAGCAGACATACAAAAGGCCAAAATATACTGGAATATAGAATCCCAATTATTGTCCTCCACAGAAAGACATTAACAATGGTATCTTCTTTTTTATCTGTCATAGTTGATTATATCGATGGCTAAACCTCGTTTCCCACTCCACAAAACTCTCCCCGTGAATAAAAAAAATCTCAAATTTCACATTAATTATTTCAGCAAAATGTTTAGCAGATGTTCCATCATTTCGAATTCAAATTCCATTACTGTATTGCTGTTTTCAGAAGGGAATAGGGATGGGAGAGGGTAATTTCACACACATTCAATGTCTAACTCAGTAGCAACAGATCCCCTAAAAAAAACTCAGTAACAACATATAATATGAAGCGATAGAATAAGTACTCCCTCCGTTCCAAATTATGTTATTCTAGGAATTTCACATATATTAAGAAATGCAATTGATTTTGTATAGAAAAGAGTAATTGTGAGTTATTTTACAAAAATATCCTTCATTGTATGGAAAAAATAAATTAAAAGAATTGGAAAAAAATAAAATAATAAATAGTAAAGGGCATAATGGGAAAATCAGCATTAATTATTTATTGAAATTGTAAAATGACATAATTTGGAACAATTTTTTTTGCAAGAATGACATAATTAGGAACAGAGGGAGTAGTAACTTTTCAGCCTTAAATACGTAAAATAAGCATTAGAAAAAAACAGAATGTGATGTAAGAGCTTACCGTGCTGCATATATGGACAGACAGCACGTACCCGGCATATTTAGAAGCTGGACAACAAAAAAGCAAGTGTAAGATAATAGAAATATCCTCAGCATACAAAACTTGTGATCATGTTACACCAGGATTAAAAAGGCATAAGATCAACGATAATAGAAATATCCTCAGCATACCAAGTCATCATTTTGGTAGTAGTCATTTAACTGAGGAAGGTTTTATTGTTCCATTACCTCAATAAATCATTATTCTTATATTCACTGGTAATTTTAAGCTCTGTTACTTTATTCAACTTTTATTTTTCAAACTAGTGGAACTTTACCGATATTTGTATTTCATAGCAGTATAGTAGTATTGGTGTGTGTATAAGCCTGGGTTTATGATACCTAGGAGTTATGGGCCTTGTTTTTGTGTCTTGAAGGTTTAGCAGCGAATGTTTTAGTTTTAATCCATATAGCATTAGGCTTCTATACCTAATCATAGTAGAATAAGTTAAAGGTGGTCTATTTGAAGTATTCAAATGCATTCTCTGAGAGATTATCCAACTTATGATGACAGCATATTCTGTTTTCTTTTGTGTGTAATCAATCTTAGCAGACTCTTTTTTTTTTTTTTTCACTCTGTTAAAAGTTCTTTAATGCTATAAAGTGAGAAAACCTGAGAAAATTATGGAAAGTGGAGAGAAAGAACAACCATAACATCAATTTTCACAGTTCTGATCTGACATTTCATCTTTTTCTCCAAGGATTATTGGGGAGGGGGACAGCATAAGAGAGTATACTACTTACTCTTCTTTAAGCCAGCAGGCTTTGCTTGCAATACAGCATTCATAAATGCACCAATATTCTCCCGTAAATTCTCTTCTTTGTAGCTTACCTGTGGATATTACTGTAAGCACATGAAAATATCTTGTGCAACACACCTATTGTAAGGAAATCTAAAAGTAGTTGGAACTTGGAAGAAAATACAACAGTACCTTTCCAACTCCCACATGCAAAATTGATTTACTTTCCATTTTAAACTCAATGCGACCCTGTCTTAGCTCTTTCAACTGCCCAGCAATATCACTAGTCAGAGTACCTAGCTGCAAACCATATTGATAAAACCAAAACTAGAGTTAAATACAGTCCACATGCCCTACACTTTAAAAAAAATATAAAATGTCAACCAACATTGAGAAACTAACTTTCTTGTCTGGCATCAGTCTCCGCTTTCTGAGATATTGTGCTATCTGCATACCAATTCATATAAGCTTTAGAAGAAGCCATTAATTTAGATGACTGTATAAGAACAAGATGATTCAGATTCAAGATACCTTTCCAAGATGTGGTGCCATTCCAGGAGTGGAGAAGCACTTGTCAACTTTGAGCTTATTATTACCACCTATAAGAGTATAAGTTCTATTAGATATGAAACTTTATAGATTTTACATTCTCAGCCTAAAGAGAGAAAGTTCTAATTACTAAGGCAATTTAACATGCAAGTTACTTAAACCTCACTGCACTGTTGAGTAAAATTTAAAATGTCTCAAAACATGAAACGTGATGGAACACATGTAACTGAAAGAGTGCATACAAAATATTTTAGGCAAAAGCACAAACAGAGAAAAGCAGAAGAAAAAAAAATATACAAAGATAAGCTAGCATAAAGCACAAACTGAGCATATATACACAGAGTGAGAAGAACATGCTACTAAGAAAAGCAAGCACAGAACCAACAAGAGACGATATGCATCTGCACATTCTCTCCATAAATTTAGTATGGGAAAAATCTATCAGCGTGATCAACAAAATTGTTGTTTGGAGAAAGAGATCAGTTCATTACTAGCAATCTCCTCAATAAGCTCTTTACCACCAACTATATCAGCTCCGGCAGCTTTTGCTTCCTCTGCCTCTGCCCCTTCTGCAAAAACAGCCACAGTAACAGCCTGGAAGATATGGATAGTTAGATGATAAACCGACCTTTATATCAATATCAATTGCTTAATGTACATAAGTTACCTTGGGGGCACCATGAGGCAGAATCACAGTACCACGAACTGCCTGCCAGAGTTGAAACCATTAACTTCTAAAATAAAGGATTGAAAAAACAGCATATAAGAATTTTTGTCCAAAAACAGAATATAACAGTGATATGGGATGTATTAGCACAAAAAAGTTTAGAGCTGAAAAATGATGAGAATTTTTTAGATCCAACTTGTTTGCAGTCTTGGAAGAAATTTCTTCAATAAATAATTCATTTGACATAAATAATAATAGATCTCACATTATGCAGTACTTGGAACATTTGAAAAAGCTATATCACTCGAAGATATTACCAGATATTAATCAAAAGGCTTAATTGCATGTTTGATCCCTTATGTTTATTTTAGTTTTCAAGTTGGTCCCTTATGTTTTAAAAGTTTCAAATTGGTCCCTTACGTTTTAAAAGTTTCATGTTGGTCCAAAACGTTACTCACGTTGGAATAAGTCAGTCCCTTCCGTCACTTAACCTTTAAAGATTTGGGTTGACAATATGAGTGATAGAACCTTAACTTATTTAGAAAATCAGTTTAAAACATTTTTTTTAATTTTTTTGGTTTATTAAACTCAATATCATGTCGCGAAAGGGACTAACTTATTCCAACGTGAGTAACGTTTTGGACCAACTTGAAACTTTTAAAACGTAAGGGACCAACTTGAAACTTTTAAAACATAAGGGACCAACTTGAAAACTAAAATAAACATAAGGGATCAAACATGCAATTAAGCCTAATCAAAAACATGTCATGAGCAAGGCTAATGATATCAAGCAGTTTCTGAATATAACAGAGATGTTCCATGTTTGCTGAATATATCAAAAAATAAGACCCCTTTCTCTAACTATCAATTCAAAGTATACTTGCAAATACAGGGTAGGTGATTCGAGATGGGATAATTCGAAGTCCTCATAGACGTTTCTAGCACATGAAAGTTATATAGATGAGAGCATATTTATTTATCATTGGCAACAAATAACTAGTAGATGTTAATTAAAAGGGCATGTCTCCCAAGTTTTGAGAGTATCAATGATAGTATGCAACTTGTTGAACAGGCCAAACCTATAGAATTTCAGTTAACATGTCAAATTTAAAACGTACATGGCATTCAAAGAATCACTCAAGCACACAAAATATACAAAAACAGAGGCAGAACAGGAAAAAGGAATATATTGAAATATACCAGTTCTGTTCGCTTTGAATCAATGCCCAATCTTACATGTGCTTCAACAGTTTCATCAAACTTTGCCTTGGCATTGGCCTGAACAATATGTAATTATAATAACTGAGAGTAAGCAATGGAACATTACAGGTAAAATAGGATGGAGGTAATTGTTACAGATGTGCAGTATCCATAATCCAGCCAATGGCACCAAAACTTAGACATAAGTGAATGAAAAATATATAAATGACGAAAACATTTGGAAAAGACAAATTTCTCTTTCTCAGCCAATCAAGAATAGAGATATCTTTGACATGTTACTTGGTTTATGGCTTTTAGCTATCCTAATCCTAATTCCTACTACTGCATTAATTTGGCATCATTTGTCATTAGAAAATGTAAAGAGTGCAAGAGAGTACGGAAACAACCAATAGAATTGTTAAAAACAATGAATATTTGAAATTCAAACTTCAAAGTGCAACAGGGGGAAACTGTCTCAGAGTACACCCATTACACTAGCACATAACATATATAATATATAGTATATCAATGATTACATGCAAAAACATTCACATGTATGTACACATTCACATCTACAAGTTGTGGCCCTTCTAGAACTTCACTGCAATCGATATTTCTTTCCAGGAAGACTTGTGGGATTCATCTTCAGTCCCTCACTAAAATATATAAAGTGTCGTATGAGGTATCTTATCGACAGTATATATGAACAACTAAGGTTCAACCACATTAACATGATTTATCACACAGGTACTTTGCCAAAATTTCTATATAACAACAACGTACAAATTGTTTTACAATAGCAAACAATAGCAATACCATAGGGTTTAGTTTGAATAAACTTCTAACTTTTAGGAACTTGCTAACTGAGATAGGCTCTTGTAAGTTTATAAATGTTTATGAAGAAGTTAGTAGAAGGAGTAAATAAACTAAGCTGTATGACTATTTAAAAAATACAGCACTGGGTATGTTAGAATAAGCTCATTTGAGCTTGTCTACCGGCATAAGCACTTGTGAGCCAATTTGGGAGAGATTATGAAAACAGCTTATAGTAACCTATCAAAACAATTTGACTTTATTTTTTCTATTGTTATAGAAACAGCTTATGCATACGTACTTACATGATAAGCATTTATACTATAAGCACTTGATTAAGTTATTTATCCAATAACTACTTATTGAAAGTATCTAAGACAGCCATAAATATCCTAATAGCAAGACTTCTTTTTTCACAAACAATTTCCATTTGCAACAACCTAGGGTTAAATTTAAACCAACAACTTAATTCTACTTAAATGGGTTAAAAATTAAGTAACACAGGCCAATCACTAATGAATTATTAGAAAATGAAAGAAATAATGAAGGGTAATAATCTCTTTCCGTACCTTAACTTGGCGAATGGCTTCAGACAAATCAAAAAGAGGAGGTTTCTCCTTTTGCTTAGGCTTAATCAACAAAGGAAAAGGAACCTTCATTTTTTCATCTTCCACAGATTTCATCATTTTCTTCCTCAGCTGATCCTCCGTCTCAATTTTCCTCCTCTCAGTCTCCATTGCATCGACATCACCTGGTGCCTTATCGTCGGGAAGAGGAGCCACCCTTACAGGATAAGACACCGGAGTTATCGACGGAGCGTCTTTAACATAGCGAATATCCTCGCGCGTCCAGGCGCGTGGTTGTTCGGGGATGGGGGTGTCAGACGCCTGAGGAGGAGGTTGAGCGTTGGAGGAAGGTTTGGATTCGGGTTCAGGTGGAGGCGGGTCTTGAGGTTTGACGGGGTAGGAAACAGGTTGGATTGGAATGGGCTGTTGGAAGAGAGGATTTGATTCGGAGGAAGAAGAGAAGGATCTGAAGGGATGAGAAAGGGGAGAGTGGAAATGGGAAGGGTGGTTGGTGAAACAGTGGCGGCGAGCTTGAGAGAGGAGAAGCTTCAGCGACGCCATTGCAGTCACAGTGAGAGAGAGAGAGAGGGTTTTTGGGGGGTTTGGACAACCGGGTCAAGGTGATGGAGAAGTACTTGGTTGGTTCGGGTTTTTTAAGAACCGGATTAAGAAACACGTTCAAATATGTTAGAGAGAGATAATCAATTTAGCTCAGCTAAAAGTGGTATCATTTTTCCAATTTAATTTCTAAAGTAGTTTTTTCTTCTAAAAAAAATATATAGTTTTTAAAATATACATAAAATTTGAGGGAAATATAGTTGAGCAATACTAGCAAAACTCTCTTTTTGAGCAGTTTGATAGAGAATTTTTTCACCTATAATCAAACTTGATTCTTTCAAATGATATGTTTTTCGATGGAACTAATTAACCATTCAATACAATTACTTAATTTGTTTAAGGATATTTTTTACCAGAGAAAAAAAATCCAAAATATAAGAAAAAGGTTCAAAATTATTATTTAAAAGCACAATGATTAACAGAAAAAATTGCATTAAACCCCAATATGTGAAAGAAGGTTCCAAAACTAAATTGTAGAAGAGAGTAATTGTATTGAATGGTTAATTAGTTCCATCGAAGAACATATCATTTGAAAGAACCTACATAAATCATTTTAAATGAGTTCCACTACCATTAATTTTTGTATATTTTTTCAATATTTAAATCTTTATCTTTTCTAATAGAATAAATGGAGAGAATCCTTAATGGAGGTGATCTTAATGAAAAATCCTTAATGGAGATGATCTTAACTCGTTAGTAAAATTTTTGAAACTCTTTCTGACACCAATATGCTGACCCTTGTACAATATCCAATGTCCATGATTTGTAATTTGGGAAACCAATTATGACTGTAAATGGAAAAGAAAAACATTTCTCTCTATTTTGCATTTGTAACGAAAGAAAATAAAAGTGTGCCAAAAAAATTAAAAATGTAAACTGCCTATAAAAGTTAAAAATTACAATTCACAGAATTAAGGAAAACCAAATTCATTTTAATTTCTAACTCCTAATTTACTTGTTGATGAAAGAATTAAAAGTAACTTGAGTCCCCTAGTAGTAAATCGAGCATGTCATCAGGAGTAAGAAGAGTTGTTCCACCAACAAGCAACTCTATATCAGGTCTTCCGCTGTCAACCAATGCCTGCCTTGCTTGACGCACCTAGGTAAAGAAAAGTAATACAAAATTGTCTTATGTTACTGCTTTATGCGAATAAAGGATCAAGTTTTATTCTAAACAAATTTGAATATATAGAGAAAACACACAATCAATGTCATCTTTTAGAAAATATTAGCCAAGTTGGTAGAAACCAAGAGACCAAGGCATTCGAGAATTTCACCTCTAGTCCATTAATGCCCCCGATGACAAACACCAAAATGACATTTTGATCAGCAAGACTTGGTTTAGCCTGCAGCATTTGTATAGACAATAAGGATAGAAAAGGGAGAGAAAAAAACAGTGATTAGCATATTTTTAAAAAATGGATGACTAAATCAAAAGTCCTGCATAGGTTAAGGAACCATAATCACCTGACTATGGCCAAGAAGTCTTCCGAACCCACGATTAATAATGCGCCCCACAGTGGAAGAATGATATTCTAACCCAGGCACATCGTACTTGCCCAGCACCCTTGCTAATACCTTATAAACCAATCCCTTTCCGGCATAGGCATCTTCATCAAAACTGCCTTCCACGGTCAATGAACCATCCCTCAATGGTAGATTCTTTCTTTTCAAATTAGACAACTTATGAAGAAATTTGAAAAAGTTATCCACCCTATCACGCAACTCCAACTTTAGTTGCATATCACCATATACTTGTTCATTTTTATTATCATCCTCACCATCTTCATCACCCCATTTGCCCCACTGATCATCGTCAAAATCATCAATCTCCAGCTCTTCGGTAGCTTCCTCTGATTTTGACTTGCTTATATTAGCTTCAAGCTCTTTCTTTAGCCCATCTAGAAACTTCAGATTTACTACAGATGAGTTTTCAAGAAGAGCATCAACAACGGCTTCTTTCAACAGACGTTCCTCTTGCCAAGAAAATGGCCCATCAGAACCAGCTGTTGGAAAATTCTGACCTGCCAAAATATATCCGATGATCATTAACAGCAAAGCATCTTGCAAAGAAATCAAACCCTTCGAGATATCCTTTTTCCCTTTATTTATGTGTGATCCCAACAGAGCACTCTGATTTATGAGATCGCCAATTTGAGCGGCAAGACTTTGACTGGTTTCTCCAGAGCTTATGCTCAGAGTTTTCACTGCACTGCTAAATGCATCCCATTTGGTGCAATTTGATTCCTCAAGGGCTGATAATGTGGCTGACGCTAATAGGATAATTCCTTTGTTCCTTAGCAAAGATGATTGGCTCTTGGACAATGCTTTGATCATAGCTTGCAACTCAAGAGTTGTAACAACAGAAGAACGAGATTTCACATTCACAGTAACATTTTCCCTGCGCATAGCTTCTTGTAGCCATTTCTTTACCAGTACGGCCCCACGTTTTGTTTCTTCATCTAGTATAGCTTCCAAGAATGGCACGCCGCGAAAATTATCAGAGGAGACAAAAGATCCGGTGAATATATCTACACCAGAGTGACTTGGCTTGTCATAAATTTTCTGACTAAGATTAATCAAGTCTGCAACCTGAGAATCAGTGTCTCTGGAGTTCCACCCGCATAAAAAAGCTTCAACACTTTCTAAAAGCCGAAAGTTGTCTAGTTTCGAATCTTCTTCATTAAGGATCTTTGCAAGTGGTATCTGAACATCTAAAGGAGCACGTTGAAGGTAAGAAGAACCAAGTTTGAGTTGGCTTCCTGAACCTTTGCCTAGGATATGGGAAGTTGTTCTTTCTCTACGGGGCAAGGCAGAAAATATACGGTCAATAAGTGAGTCCCCGTGGCAACAAGGAGTGAGAAGATCGAGTGTGCGATCAATGAGTAAAAGCCCCACGGGCCGTTTACGGCGACCAATGTCATAAAGACTTGACATGTCTGTCAAAATTTTGCCAACAGTTTTTGACATATCACCGAGGGAGAAAATTTCCATTTTCAAGTCCATCTACACCATAAACAAAAGAAGAAATGGTCGAGGTATCAAATTAGTAATTAGAGGAGAAACAAACAACAAACAAAAAGGTACTCTAACTGATGGAAAAATAGCAATATTTTATATACAACAACAAAATCCTTTTCCCCATTAAGTGAGGTTAGCTACATGGATTCAATGACACCGTCATGTTCTATTAAATACTTCGAATAGGAAATGTATCAAGGACTATTTCAATCGGTAACAATCTTAATAAATAAGTTTTACTCAAGTATTATTATTTTTTTTCCAAAAAAAGGCTTAAGTGTACCCCAGTAAGCTTGTGATGATGGCAAATACTAGTTCTATGACAGTTCTTTTACGATGTACAAAGTTAAAACAGGTCTTTTGTATGCAGTAAATAATAAAAAAATTCTTAGAAATTTTTATGAAGAACAAAAAATTCGTGAAGTCGAGTCACCAGAAGCTGTTGCACACATTTCAGCAAAATAATGCATGTCATTTGTTACCTTGGCTGCCAAATGGTAGAGGAAGTGTGCTGTAAGAGTTGCCCCAGGAGGTACATCATCAGTATCAGAGATCAAGCCAGTACTGAAGGGAGGCAAACCAGGAGTAATGGAATCTTCATGTTTTGCTGATAAGTACGACTCAGCCACCAGTCCTTCTGAAGGAAGAACAAATGCTTTTGGTGAAATGGGACATAAAATCATGGGAAAATGGTGAACAGAAACAACCAATTCCTGCACTGTATCTGCAATAAGGTCTAATGGATTGTGTTCATAAAAATCTCTTCCACTTGAACTAGCTTCAAGATGGGGAACATCCTCTCCACTGGAAGGAAACTGAAAGCGACCTCCATCTTCAAGGTTAAGTTTTTCCTGTAACATGCTACCAATCTGCCTAGGTTTTTTCCCAGATTTCTTATTTAGTTCTTCATAATCTTGTACTAGTAACGACCCATAGTCACTATATGCCCCTGGTCCCAGAGGTGAATCAGGAAACACTGAGTGAGCCATCTGCATTTTAACTAGAATTAGAAAATCCAATTAAAAAAAGATAAATATGAAGGAAAGCTGATAGGAAAAAAGTGTTGGAAAAAATAAATGTAAATTAGTACTACAAATATTTACAGATAAATATTTTTACCCTTATAATTTTCTTTGACAAACTTTTTATCATTGTGTTGATCATTGCTTATGACCAATATAATTTTAGGAGAACATAAACTAATATTGTTGATTAAATAAGCTACCTCAACTGATGACATGACCTGTGTTAACTTCCCTCAAAAAAAAAAAGACCTATGTTAACTTGTTCCTAAGACATTTATGTACAAAGTACTAGAGACAGCCCAAACTATTCCACAACAGCTAGCCAATTCGACTACTACCATAAAACCATTTTTTCTAAAATAACTATAGAAATCAACTTTACTTCTAGTAACCGTTAATACTATTAGTTCATTACTGGCAGAGAAACTTGCCAACCAGTCACATATTACTAAGATCTGAATGATAATGAACAAACCATGGACAATTGTGCAAGATAATTCATTCTTCAGAGACTAGCAGCTGATTTTACCATTAACAGACAGACAAAGAAGTCCCCATCGTATATGCCAAGTTAATAGTGCTACACTCTAAAACTATCTCTGATTTTATGTTAAAGGTTTGATACTAGAGTTGCATTGGGATATCATACTCCAATACTAAATTGATTATAAAGCTAACCACATTCTTAGAAAGAGAAAAAAGAAGAAAAAAAACATAGATTTCATCCATATCAAATTATTCCAAAAAAAAAAGTTATGAAGTAAAGTTCGTAAATAGATAGCTGACAAACTATTATATCATAAATTTAAGAAAATGCCACGACACATTAAAATCAAGAGGTAAAATCGCATTTAAAAAAAAATACAGCTAAGCCAGCATCAAATATAAATATAGCATGAAACAATGATCCCAAAAATATATAGCCAATTAAAGAGATAAAAAAGAAGAGAGAAACTAGCAGGAGTGATAAATAAGCACCTCGGAGATAGATGTGAATATAATGCAATGACGAACAACTTGATGTGTCGTCAGGCAACGCAAAATATATCGATGTGCGTCACTTAGTAGACGTGATGTGATTACCACAAGTTTTCTCGCAGGATCAGAACTTGAATTCCAATCACCCACCTGAATGAGGAACAATTAATAAAGAGTAGATATAGTGTGGCTAACTTTAAAATTAGTCATAGACTAATATGGAACAAAACAAACAAACACATTTGGAAACACAGAAATATGAGCCGGAAAATGTACAGACTATAGAATACACACACACGCACATGATGGCAACTACATGTATTGTTACATACAGCATTGATTATAAATTAATTTTACAAAAGGATGAAAAGGACATGGCTAATCATCTGCAAGCGCTAAAACTTTCCACTGTTGTATGTTCAAATGGATGTATCGTGAGAATTTCAGGAAGATTAAAAATAGAATTTAATTAGTATACTCTATCTGAGTATAATTAATTTACACATGTATATGCATCCAATGATAGGTTGTCACATCCATTAATGAATATGAAAACACATTAGTTGTCATATTCATTAATTGATGTGGCAATACGTCATTGGATGCATGTGTAAACTGATAGAACATACTAATTAAACTCTTCAAATAATATTTGCATGCAACTTAAAGAGAATATGACCTTCAATATCAGTTGCATTATGAATTTTACATCTTACATAAAGATAAACAGCAAAAACACACACTTACACTATTCGCGCAAAGAATGAAAACACATTGTAGCTTACTCATTTATACAACTACTCACAACATCAAGGGCAGTCATGTTTTCCAAACTACAGACAGCGCGTGCTCCGAGTTCAAGAAGAACTGGATATGCTTCAATAAATTGAAAACTCTCAGTAACTCCGGCATCTAAATAAACAATTGCACCTTCAATGTCTTCCGAAATCTGAACAATTCAGAGAATAATTAATTAAATTGAAAGGATCATAATTGATAACAGTAATGCAATCTAGGTTAATATTCTTCCCTATAAATAACCACTAAAACAAAATTGAATACCTGTGTAATGGAGTCGATGCAAGATTTGATAAGATTGACGGAAGCCATTTGAATGAGAGTTGAATTGGGATAAAGTTTGATTCGCTAGGAAGGAATCGCGTAATGCTTTTGAATTAGGAGTGAGTGGAAAAGAATTGAGATTCTGAGAAAACTGAATTGGGCATCCGAAGAAATCGCGAGAGAATCGGATCCTTCGTCTTTTCTCTCCTCAACGGGCAGTCAGAGCACGGTCCGTTTTCCTATCGGGAAAAAAAAAATGAATTGCAGCTCTTTTTTGTAATAATTTTGTTTTCTAATTTTTATTTTTAGGTATTATTTTGTCATTAATTTTTTTGGTTATTTAAAAAAAAAAGTTTTTTGGTTTATTTTGATTTTTTAAGAGTTGGTTATTTCACTTATAGTTACTAGGGTGTAAGTGGTTCGGACAAAACCAACGGAACCGAAAATTCAAACCGAACTAAACCGAAAAAATATTCGATCAAGTTTGGTTCGGTTTGAAACCGATCCGAACCAATCAAAACCAATCTAGTTTGGTTTATGGTTTTTCATTTCGAAATTCGTAAAACCGATGAACCAATCCGATGATAACCTCCTTATTTTACTAATATTATCCTACCTCACACAAACTTATGGTTAGACTCAAAATTAAAGTCCAATATAAAATACTTTTTAACCCATTCAACTTTGAAATAAACTCAATCTTATATGTTCTAATTGTTTGTTTATTTAAATTGATTTGTTATTTTGACTATGTTTTAATTTTATGATGTTCTTTTGGAATTTTTGTGTTTATTGATGAATGATGGATGTATGAATCATGGACGATTGAAATATTTGAGTTTGATGAAGTTGTTTTTGAAGACTGATGGATGAATGAATCTTGGATCATATGTATGAAATATTGAGTAAGGTTAGTTATAAAAAGTTGTTTGAAAAATAGAGAACATGAAAAAACAAAATATGAAATACAATTATACAAAGTTCTATGAAATATTTTGTGAGAATATGAATTTTTTTTAATTATATTTTTAAACAAACCGATCAACCGAACCAAATCGATTAGTTTGGTTCGGTTTCTTTTTTGAAAAACAGTGAAAACCGAACAAATCCAAATTGATGAAGGTTTCATTGGTTCAGACATTTTTTTGACTGAAAACCAATGCAAGCTGAACCGTTACACTTACTCTCTCTCTCCTTCTTTATTTTTTTCTTTCTAAAATCATCTTACAAAAATCGCAGGTATTAAGAAAATTTGTTAGAGTAATAAATTTATCTAAAATATTTTTAACTAATACTAATAATACTCGTGCATAATGTTCTTGTGAGCTTACCTCGGTTGGTAGAGACGGTGCATCATATATATTTAATGAGTGATAATGCATCTGCAAATTTGTAACTTAGGGACAAATTTTTTTTTAAATGATTTTATGATTAGAGACAGTAACAAATGAATCTCATTTATTTTTTACTAAAATATTTCAAAAGTCTCTGCAAATATGCTTATTTGACTTTTGGTCCTTGTAAAAAAAACGGTGGCCATGAGGGAGGAGGAACCGAGGTTGAAAAAGATATGTGTTTCTCAGATTTCCTCTTCTTCTTCCCCTTTTATTTCCAGGGGTTATTAATTTTATTGATTTAAAATCCAAAAATTAAATTAAAATAATAAAAAAAAAAAACCATTTCTTAATTATTTAAATACATGTAAATGCCATGTGGGGCATAATTGTACGGTCGTCACATGCCAAGTAGGATAAAAATGTGGCAAATCATCACTAAACTGGACCAGGGGTATTTTTTTTAAAAAAAAAAACAAATTGCAAGGACGAAGAATGACATTTTTTTACAAGGTTAAAAGTCAAACAAGACATATTTGCATAGACTTTTGAAATATTTTAGCTTTTATTTTTCTTCGATATGTCCATACATTTTTTATTTGTATTTGTTCCGTAGTAAAATTTGCACTTAAAATTGAATTTCACATATCAACAACATATATAATAAGTCATTGTATGGTGATGTATAAATCACAAACATATTGAAACTACGATCAATCTTGATTCAAGAATTTGATCGCCCACAATTTGATAGCAGCATGAAGCAAATTGCAAAGATCTCAACTAGAAGAACATAGTAAATAGTTCTGTATCAAACATTCAACATGCAAGATCAACAACGTCGGAGCAAACATTCAACATGCAAGATCAACAACGTCGGAGCAAAAAATGGTTGAAAATTACTTTTCTGACATCAAAAAGTTCATATTGACACATGGAAATAACCAAATTACCTCCAGCGGTAGTTAACTGCCTCTGGCATATCCGGCAACAGTTAACTTCCGTTGGCTCCAGAGGCAGTTTGGCTTTGCTGCACTTAAGTGCAGTTTCAATTGTGATTTTACGCGTTTCGGTCGAAAAATCAAAATAAATCGAAACTTATTTAGAGTTTTACGAAACTTTACAGACACCTCTATAAAAATACATATAGGTGATGTGAAAAGTTTCGTAACATTCCGTATAAGTCTCGATTTTTTTTATTTTTTCGACCGAAATGCGCAAAATCACAATTGAAAAAATAAAAAAAAATCGACACTTATTCGGAATGTTACGAAACTTTGCACATCATCTATATGTATTTTTATAGAGGTTTCTGTAAAGTTTCGTAGAATTCTGAATAAGTTTCGATTTATTTTGATTTTTCGACCGAAACGCATAAAATCACAACTAGAACTGCACTTAAGTGCAGCAAAGTCAGAAGCAGTTAACTGCCTCTAGAGCCAGCGGCAGTTAACTGCTGCCGAATATGCCAGAGAAAATTAACTACCGCTGGAGATAATTTGGTCATTTCCATACGTCAATATGAACTTTTTAACGTTAAAGCAATTTTCAAAATGGTTTGGTACCAACACAAAGTCAAAATTGATTGATCAACAATAGAGAGTGTATGGACAATAACTACAAGCACAATCATCAAGGCCAGTGACCAAGTACAACAACTTTGAAAAATATAGTAACAACCTTTTAGTTGAAGTAGATAAAATAGTCACAAGGAGGGGGGGGTTTGAATTGTGACCCTTTAAAAATTATCCTGAAACTTAAAAACAATTCTCAAGTAGTTTACTTGGAAGTGTTAAGTTAATATTCTGACTTCAGAATGTTCTGAAGTTCATACATAAAAAC
>Ga0315915_1005611_pt1 | contig 15596 bp, 6 predicted proteins | sample MpolbnodulesMG_FD_207738 | JGI IMG/M metagenome (GOLD analysis project Ga0315915, IMG submission 207738) | Medicago polymorpha root nodule microbial communities from Los Angeles, California, United States - branched nodules | ecosystem: Host-associated > Plants > Roots > Nodule | place: USA... | reverse complement strand
CTAAATGTTTTGATTGGTTGTGTGTGCAAAACTATTTTGAACCGTCAAACCATCACAATTAAACTCTTGTTCAAATAGTTTAATGATGGTGGGTTGACAGTCTAAAACAGTTTTGCACACACAACCAATCAAAACATTTTGAATTGCCATGTTTGGCCGACATAAATTAAAATCATTAATTGATGTGGTGATTCTAAATGTTTTGATTGGTTGTGTGTGCAAAACTGTTTTGGACCGTCAACCCACGACAATTAAACTCTTGTTCAAAACCTATTTTAGATCACATATTATAGTTTAGTTTAGATATTAGATGATCGTATTTAAATCACGTAAAATATGCTTGCATATATGAAGAAATTGATGTCATGTTTGGATAGGTTTGTACTCAAACATGTATACTATATATAAATAAAATAACCTCTTTCACCTCTTTTGGGTTGGCTTTTTCTCTTCTAAATATGCCATCAATTTCCAATACAAATAACACATGTAACAAATAGATAAGAATAAACTTAAGTATTAAAATAAAAATGTAACAAAGACAAATTGTCGTTTTTTTTCTTTATCATTTAAAAAATGTAACAAACTAGAATAGTGTATCTATATTTACTTTTTCATTATCCTAATTATATCCGTAAACAATAATTTTTTCTATAATAAAAATGGTTGTTTCTCTCATTAAACAAATAAGAATTTGGATTAGATTTTTCTGTTATATTTTTGGTTTCGTTGAAATAGATAATCATGATTAGTTTGATTTGTTATAATTGAAAAGCAAAACACATTTATATTTTTACTTTTAATCAAAATTAAAATTTCATAAACAAAACACCGTTCATATTTTTCAAACCTTAGCACAATAAAAAGAGCAGAAAGTTAGACATATGAATGTTCGTCTTTTCGCTAGTATACATAAAAGAATCAATTTAATTAGCTTTAATTACATCTTTAACTTCGTCTGTGATTGATTGGTTTGACTCTTACAGTCTTGAACACAATTGTCGTGGAGTGTATCATAGTGATCTAGTATCTTTGCCTTTAGACAACTGCATTTTCTTTTTTAATAAAAGAAGGTTATATGTTGACCAAAAATTAAAATTTGGTTATATTTTTTCTTTTGTCAAAAAATTGGATTATATTACTATTGTAAGTCAAATAAAAGTTTTGGTCAAAAAATAATATACTTTGGTATATTTGATATATTAAAAAATAAATATTAAACATAACTTTACAAGACAAAACAACACATGACTAACTTTTATGGTATTGAACAAATTTCTATCTTATACAATGTTTAGTGGACAAAAAGTTATTTTGATATTTTAGACAAATTGTACTTGACACAAAAATTGTGTTATGGATTAACGATGGACAATAATTTTAGTTTTTATCATGTGTCTTGCCACATAATTTTTCATATCCATTAAACAATTTTACAATTAAACACAATACAATTGAAGTTGTCATGTCCAACTCCTTATTTTTTAGCACAACAAGTGCAACCTAAGTATCTTAAAAAAAACAAGTTCTTGTATCAAAATAAAATAATGCATTCATAGCTTAAGATAAGAACAACCTACATTTTATTTTATTTTTGAAATAAACAACCTACATTTTATTAAAAGGAATCGAACAATCTTTTTTTAAAATATATAGTAATAAATCACATTAATTGAAATGATTGTTATTTTTTGAATTTTAAATATATATCTTCTAGATTAATCTTGAATAAAATATTTTTTAATTCATATTAATCAATTATAAAGCAATAATTAAATATAAAATTAATATAATAAAACTATTAAAGTCAATAAGATATTCAAAATTTAAAATAAACATATAATGAAAACTACCGATTATGATTCAAAGAATTTTGAGTTTTAAAATAATACATAGTCATTGTAACACACAAAAATTAAAGTAATAGGTAAAGTCAAATTCTTTCAAAAACAAAAGGTGAAGTCAAACGAACAACTTATTAAAATTTAAGAAGAAAATACAAATTTAAAATAATAAATATTGAGGTTCAAAGTTTGGTTTGTGAACGGAAATAACAGCTCCACATAAAATTCACACACACTATTGCAAGATCTCGAGTTAAAACTCGAATGAAAGTATGCAATTTAATAGTCGATTTATATCTTTCGGACAACTCAATTATGGCGTATCGTTTAACCAGACATATTTTTTTGTTAAAAAAAATAAAATTAACCAATCACATTTTTGTGTTTTTTTTTTTGACAATTTTTACAGTATACTTTAAAATTTTAGTGTGCCGGAACACCAAGTCTTTCAATTAATAGTTAAATAATTTATTTAAATTTTTATAACATTAAAATTATAATAATTAATTCTCATTTACCAAAAGTTTCAGTGAAATAAAATTATATATTTTTTAATTTTATTATTCATAATAGTGAATACTAATTATTTTTTAAAATAAAATGTAAAATATTTTTGAAAATATAAAAGTCGACAAATAACTTCAAAAATCAAAAAAATATTTGTTGTCCTTGTGAGCTTAGCTCAGTTGGTAGAGACAATGCATAATATATACAAAATTTAGTGTTTAAACTCCCGCCACCACAAAAAAGAAAATCGTTGATTAATTGATTTAGAAAATAAGTTTATTAGGAAGCTATTTGTGAGTGTATCATAAAGTTTTTCTTTTTTCCAATCTCACATTTATGTGAAGGTCAACTCAACATGCAGCAAATAAAACAAAATAATACAGGAAAAAAAATACTTTTGTCAAAGTCAAGTCAAGTCAAAGTGCGTCACAATTAAAAGATATAAAATAAAATAAAACCTGCGATTCGATTGAGCAAAATTTGTCATATAAAAACCTTGTGCCACACAACCTTATTCACTCCAAAGAAACACTCTCTCTATTACAGTGTTTGAAAGAAAACCAGAAAACCAGTTCTTCCTTACTGTATGTTTTTTTTCTTCTCATTCTCTCTCTTTATTGTTTTTTTTTTTTTAGTTTTATTCACAATAAAAATGTTTTCTACTGTTACATTATTGTTTCAGTGTTGAAGCAATGGCAGCAGTTGTTTCATCACCAAAGATCGTTGTTCCAGCGGCTTTGACCGGTGCTGGAAGATTTGAGAATGCTTCGTTGTACGTTGGCGATCTTGAAGGGAACGTCAATGAGGCTCAACTTTATGACCTGTTCAGTCAGATTGCCCCTGTGGTTTCTGTTAGGGTTTGCAGAGATCAGATGATGCAGTCTTCTCTTGGTTACGGTTATGTCAACTTCTCCAACGCTCGTGATGGTTTGTATTTCGATTTTCATTCTTTCATTATGTGTTTTTTGTATTCGATCTTTTGATTATAATATATTCTTTTCTTTCTTTTCTTTGTTTGAGGGGGGATCATGTATTCTTGTTGATGGAATGCATTGTGATTGTGTGAATACCTAATTGAATTTTTTTTTTTTTGGAGAGAAAAAAATAAGGGTTAGGTTTTTCAAAACTTATTGCAAATCTTAATTAAATTTGATGCCTATATATGATTACTAAAGTACACTTATTTTTTCTGAAACAGTAAAACCCTAGTATTTATAATCATGTTTTAAAGTCTTGCTTGTGTCTGAGATTCTTTCATATTGTGGAGAATCATTTGTCATATAAATCATGGTAGAAATTCTTTGTTAGTGTTGAAAGTTGTTGTCAAGTACGATTGAAGCGTCTGCAATTGTGTTAATGAAGTGATTGTGGAAATATCGTAAACCTTGGCATTGTGACTACTAAAGTTGTTAAGATTTGCACAACTTGTCGTAATTCTTAATTGATTTTTATGACTCTGATTACAAAAGGAGTAAAGTAAATTCCTTTTTCTGAGTAAAACCCTAGTAATTAAATTATGTTTTTATGTCGTGGTTAAGTCGGGATTCTTCAATCCCTATTTTAAATGTCATTAATCATTGCAGCCGCGTTACTAACGTGCGAACATTAAAAATCTTATTCACAATTTCTGATGTGGCTATTCTGAAACCATGTTCAACATCATTCATGATTTAAATCATTGTTGTGATCCTTGGTAATGTAGAAAGTTGTTGTCAAATTAAACACGACTAATGCGGCTGCAACGTTGGCCATAGTCTATGTGTCAATGGTAGTCAGTTCTGCAATAGTAACGTGATTGTGGAAATATCATAAACCTTGGCAACGTGACTACCATTGACGCGTAGGCTGTGTTTTAGAATAGTATTTAAGTTGTTACTCTTGTTATGGGTAGTTTATGAGTACATTGGATTCTTAATTGAATGGTTTGATCACAATTGATAGAGTCTTTATATATATATATATATATATAAAATAAAATAAAAAAGCTGTATTATTATATTTGGTTACTGATTGTTTGAGTTGGGAAGTATATCATTCATATTCACAAATTAATAATTAAAGCCCTACAATTGCGACCAGCCCTGTAATCTGTCAACAGTTGTATGTCCAACAACTTAATTGTGTTAGGGTTGAGGTGGCGGATTTAGGCTCATATTGTCTAGAGATATAACATTTGTTGTGCTTATTAACTTTTGAGGTCATATTCAACTGATAAGCTGATTTTATGATGATGAGTTGCATTCGAAATTGAAGTGCATATTATATGACAATGAATTCATATTATAAGACAATTGAAGTACATATTATAAGACAATGCATTCATTAATAAAAGAAAATATGTTCAATTTATACAAATATTGTTTTATCTATATTTGTTTCTTTAACTTCAAAATTTATATTGCAGCTGCTAATGCGATGGAGAATTTGAACTATGTTCCTCTGAATGGAAAACCCATTCGTATTATGTTTTCTCATCGAGACCCTCTCATTCGGAAAACTGGATTTGCAAATCTGTTCATTAAGAATCTAGAAACATCAATAGATAACAAGGCATTGCATGAAACTTTTTCTGTTTTTGGACATGTGCTTTCTTGCAAGGTTGCTATGGATAGCAATGGTCAGTCTAGGGGATATGGCTTTGTACAATTTGACAATGATAAGTCTGCAAAAAATGCTATTGAAAAGTTGGATGGCATGCTGATGAATGATAAGAAAGTTTATGTAGGGTATTTTGTTCGGCGTCAAGAAAGGTCATCACCTAAGTTCACTAATGTGTATGTGAAAAACCTTTCTGAATCATATACTGATGAGGACCTGAAGCAGCTTTTCAACACTTTTGGTGTAATAACAAGTGCTGTGATAATGAAACATGAGAATGGTAACTCTAAATGTTTTGGTTTTGTGAATTTCCAAAGCTCAGATTCAGCAGCTACTGCTGTTGAGAAGTTGAATGGGAGCACAACTAATGATGGGAAGGTTTTATTTGTCGGGAGGGCTCAGAAAAAATCGGAAAGGGAGGCAGAGTTGAAAGCTTTGTTTGAGCAAGAAAAGCTAAAAAGATATGAGAAATTACAAGCTGCCAATTTATATTTGAAAAACATTGATAAGAGTCTTAATGAAGAAAAACTGAAGGAGCTGTTTTCTGAGTTTGGAACAATAACATCTTGCAAGGTATATCAAAACTTATCTTTGAATAGTATCCGTATCTTTGTTTATTTATTGTTCTAGTGTATGTGAGTGGATATACTCCACTGTTGTGTATAACATGCATTTGTGTCATTACTCACTTCATAACTATTTAAATATCTGAAAGTATAACTGCATTTAATATGTTTCTTCAGGTAATGTCTGATGCTCGTGGCCGCAGCAAGGGCGTCGGTTTTGTTGCTTTTACCACACCTGAGGAAGCGAGCAAAGCTGTATGTCATTTGTTCTGTTGTTAAAAAAGACTTTGCTTGATTTGTATGAGATGCTTGATTTGTATTATGTTTTTTTTTTAGATCAATGAAATGAATGGGAAGATGATTGGACAGAAGCCCTTATATGTTTCTGTGGCCCAACGCAAAGAAGAAAGGAAAGCTCAATTGCAGGTAAAACTTGTCTTTTATCTTGTAAATATATTATTTAAATTGACCTCGCAATTAAAATATGGATAAATCAATTATTTATATGGTATGGTTTGGCCTTGAAATAAGTGTTAGTCCATTTGCTGAAATATTTAATTACAATTTGATTTGTATACAACGTAACTTTTTCTTAGTAGTTTTCATTTGTAGCAATGATTTAGTAATAAGTTATCAATTTCCTATTTTAGTCTTGCCTATCCAAATCTTTTTTGTGAGTAGAAGTTTGTTCATATGATGGTCTTTCGGAAACATGCTTACTTTCATTTTTTTTGGTTTTCGATCTTAAACAAATTTAGTCTTTCTTACATTGTATTTTGTACAAATTCAATAGTTAGATTCACAAGCTTGTGTAATTGCAGGCTCATTTTTCTGCAATTCAAGTATCGGGTGGAAATGCTGGATACCATTCAAGTGTACAAAGACTTGCTCCGCAACAGTTTTACTATGGGCAAGATACACTTGGTCTCATGTCGCCTCAGCCAAACGGATACGGTTTCCAGCCACAGTTCATGTCAGGCGTGGGAACTGGCTTTGTTACTCCAAATTACATCCTGCCAAATCACCTTCAGAGGCAGGGGCATCTAGGGAATAGGATGGGTGGGCGTCCAGCTGGTAACTTCCAGCAAGTACGACAGAAGCAAAACAATGTATTTATTCCGTAAATCTAAGTTATTTTGTTTTGTAAGTAATATTACTAAATAATTTATCACATTTGAAACAAATTTAATTTTGAATCTAGATGCGACCTCATAACCCGAACCAAGGGTCTAAATACAATGGTCAAAATGGCGTGGATATGTCTGTAGTTGCTGGAAGTCAAATGATGGATCCATCTGCAAGTACTGCAACCTCCAGTGGCAATCAGCATCATGGTCCGTTGTCTAACAACTCACTTGCTTCAGCTTTGGCTTCTGCTTCTCAAGAAAATCAACATCGGGTATGTATATATTTGCTAGCTATATATTAACCTTAGAATTTTATGGTTAGAGTTGCAATATTGTGTCGATATATTAAAATCTAACTTTCTTTGATTTGTTGGTTAAATAGATGCTGGAAGAACATTTACGTCCTCTGGTGAGTCGTCTTACACCAAACAATCAGACGGCAAAGGTGACAAGAATGTTGCTTGAAATGGACCAGTCAGAAGTCATCCATCTGATTGAGTCACCTGAGGAGCTGAAGATGAAGGTGTCTGAAGCGATGCGGTTCCTTCGTGATGCTTCACAAGGTCCTGCAGTTGGTGATCAGATCGGCTCTTAATCACTAAGTGAATGAAATGATCTTTAGATGTTGTTTTGGATACTTGTCAGGATTTTCCCCCTTTTCTGTCAGGATATTTGTATTATGGATTTTATGTGTGTGCTGAATTTATTTCATCTTGGATTGGTTACATTAATGATTTGTTGGGAATCCCTTTCCCCTTGTTTGGAATTCATTTTGTTTTCTGCAGGTGAATCTAATTTAGATTGAGGAATTCAATCCAAGTGGATTAGTTTCCAAAATCTGTGGTGAAAATTCACCCAATGTTTATCTTTATTATATTAAACGCAACGGATGATGTTGGTCAATGTGTATCTTCTGGTATGCATTTGATTCAATAGTGTGTGTTTTATGGTTAATCAAAACTTGCAGCATATGCCATTCCCGAAAAGATAGGCATTATATCATATCGTTGTGAAAACAGCATATGCCTAAAGTTTTGTCATGTATAGTATCCAATATCCAATTATTTGTCGGCATGTCATTTTTTTATATGTTATTATTTTTCAAAGGAATTTCAAGCATACTATGTATATGTTTGATTCCACTTTTGGACGAGGCAAAATTTATAACTTGCAGCAGTAGCAGCAAGCAAATCTGCAACATGCAGAGTGGCCTTTATTAAACATGCCATTAGCAATGGCTTTGTTGTACTGGAATGTGCTTATGAAATGGGGATGGTGTTTATGTTAAATCAAAAACCTTCAAGCTTCGAGCCAAGCTACAAGTGTATAAAGGAGATGCAATGAGTATGTACCAGTGTTGTCATTCTCTGATTACGAAATGTAGTAGTTTGTTCAGATTTTGAAATGCTACAGTGCCGATAATAGCCTCTATTTGACAACACTTTGTAGTAAATAGTGTATTGGAGAACAATGGCGCTTATAGCGCCTCTATTAGACAACATGGCATGTACCATGCACTCAAGCTTATAAAGAATTCTTTAGGAGGCAAGCTAATGGAGTGCCTCATAACCTAGATAGAGTGGCTTCATACATAGATGGCTTATCCTCAAATTTATGAAGTAAGTTTGCTTGCCTCGAAAACCAAAGTTCATAAATTGTGTTTGGAATGATCAGTCCCTTTGCATAATCTATATCATTCAGATTTAAAACCAATAAGCTTGCAAACCAAAGCAAGAGACTACATAATACTCTCTTCATCTCATTGTAAGTGTCTTGTTGATTTTAATGTTGCAATGAATTTCATTTTAATGATTTCAATCCAAAAAATAATTAATGTTTCATAAAGTGACATTTAATTTTAAACAAGAAAATATTACAGATAAGACACTTATAATGAGGCGTAGGAAGTAATTGATAATGCAGTTTTAATTGTGATACAAGGGCCATGGATATACTGGTATAAGGGTCATTTTGTTCTCTTAATTTTAATTGTGAAATGGTAGCTTATATTGTAAAATAATACTAATGTTCTTTTGTATTTTGTTTTAAACTCATCACTTATTTTACAATATATATATATATATATATATATATATATATATATGAAAGTGGTTAAATAATTGATGATACAAAATAAATGATTGTGAACAATCTATAAAACAAATACAAAAGCACAAGTAAAACAATAACGAGCATCAGAAAAATAGAACATAACCGAAAAATAACAGAACTGAAAAAGTACTGAAAAAATAATATAAAGAAGGCTTAATTGCACTTTTGGCCCCTTATCTTTTCAAAAATTGCGATTTTGGCCCCCTAACTAATTAAAATACAAAACAGCCCCTTATGTATTAGATCTTTGGCAGTTTTGGCCCCCAAGACCACTTTTGACTTAGTCTTCGCTGACGTGGCACCCCCTAACTAATTACACGTGGCGCCTCACTTAAGGGATGTGGGTGCCACGTCAGCGAAGACTAAATCAAAAGTGGCCTTGGGGGCCAAAACTGCCAAAGATCCAATACATAGTGGGCTGTTTTGTATTTTAATTAGTTAGGGGGCCAAAATTGCAACTTTTGAAAAGATAGGGGGCCAAAAGTGCAATTAAGCCTAAAAAGAAAAGGAAGGAGAAAAAATTATACACAAGATTTACGCGATTCGATAAATGTTACTGTCCCAAATTCTTGATAGAGAGTAGCTTCACTATCGATCAAAATATCGAAAAATATTATATTAAAGAATCCATTGATACATGCCCCTTTCACACTTATGGTAATGGCCTGCTGAAAATATCCTTTCACTATTATCATCAAGATGATTTGGAAGTGATTCATTAGTGACAGTTCAATTTTTCGTTGCCTTTTCTCTAAAAAGAGAAAAAATGATTTGTGGTCTCTTCTTAGTTATTTGATGGATAAGAGTTCAAGTACAATCATCAAAACTCAATGGATAAGAATAGTTTGAATACAAATATAGCTTGAATACGAATATAATACCATATCCAAAACCCTACCATTGGAAATTCATTTAAACGAGAGCAGAAGAAACATGCGTGGAGTTGTTAGATTATTTGTACACTTATACAGAATCGAACACTTTTATGTAACACCTGATTTTATACAAGTCACATAAAATCAGGGTGAATATCATCTTCTACTCTTTGCTCACCAGTTATGGCCTCTAAGATGTCATTGTTGTTCCATGAACCTGAAGTGTCCTTCAAGTTAAAGCCTCTCTTCTTGTATCCATCATGTTCTAAGTTGTCCTCAGTTAAGTAATCATTCCATTTGGAGGTTGAACTGTTGATTGTTTGTTTGCATTTTTGAGTCCTTGGATTAGCTGTTGTCACTGTGTTATTTCTCTGTGAATTGCTTTCAGTCAATAATGTGATTCTTCTCAGATCTATTACTGGCTCCCCTGCATCTGTATGAATCAAGATACTGTTAATTAAAATCAACCTATAGATAAAGTGATGTCTTATCTCTTGGTATATTTTCTGCTCTTACTGTTAATTTGTATGAATCGAGATATGTATTTTTTAAAAGAAAATTACTTGGACGCAAATTTATATTTTCTGCATTATGAATCAACCCAGAGATCTGATCCACTCATCCATATACATTAAAACTGTGTTGCCTTAAGAAAATTACTGGAGCATAGACTTTGTGTCATTTGGTTGCCATGCCGTTCAGTCAAAAGTTCATATTGTATGCATGGTTTTTAAGTTGCAAATAATAGCCTAAACTTGATCTTTGATATCATGAAAACCATATGGTTATTTGACTTTTGATTTTCCCTGAAGATCCAAGAATTCAAGAACTTAGTCTCACCGTCCTTTAACCATTCAATCACTTTTTCCTTTCCTTTCTCTATTTATTCCTAATAACTGACATCATAACTGCCGCAATAAGAAGTCTAACAGATTACAGCGCTTGCTGCACATAAAAAACGGAAGCTATATAATCAAGATAACAGATCTACCTTTCTACATGGTAAACTCTGAAAATGAATATTTTGAACAACCAAATGTGTATCTGAAGTACCTAGTATATTATCTGTTATCAATAAGTTAGTTTAGGTTGAGATTTTCTATCTTGAATAAGATCCTAGATCAAAGCTTTATCTTATCTTTACTATGTTTTGTTATCCTTATGTAATCATCTTGTAGACTATATAATAGCCAGTTAAGCTATTAGTATCAATTAATTAAGGTTTTCACTCATTAAAGTTAATACAGTTATATCTAACATGAAGTTCAAGCTTATCTTCAGTCTGAGCTCTAAGTTGTCATTATTGTCCTGACTAATAGTTCCATACAGACGCTTCTCTGCCAATTGTTGGCTTGTATTTTTTCAGTATAATTTTGCTTCAAGTCACATATAGCTTGTTTACTTTTGATTTCATAGAAATACAATTTTGGCAAAAGCTTTGGTATAGATTCAACTAAAACCATAATTTTGAGGTATTCCAAACGTAAAACCAAACTTACATGTAATTATTTATCTTTCAATTATTGTCCGCAATTAATTAATTCTTCATCAATCATTCATTTCCTCCTCTGTATGTGTGAAGCTGGACTCCCACAGTATGTATATTGACAAATAAAATTAAAGAATAATTTGACAGCTCATAACATATGCCTCAGCGTGAGATGTGATTTTTAGTTTGCCTATTACCATGTGGAATTATTTATTGTTTTTATTATTAAATTTTGTATATGAAGAATGAAACTTTGATGATGTTAAACAAAGTAATTGGCAAGATCAAGTTCCAAGGCTGGAAGGAAGTTTATATATAGGTAGGAACTTAGCTTGTAAGGATGACAGAATTTGTAAAAAAAAAATGTCTCTTCAATAACAATTTGTTTAACAAAGTTGTTCAATTAGAAATTTTGATATAATCATCGTTCTTTAGAGATTTTGAAAGGAGTTTGAGTTGTTTAAATGGGTTATGAAAGAAGAATCAATTATGCCCCTTCCACAATCAAGTATTCAGCTTTAATCAATAATCCATCATTGCTAGCTAATTGATCAATAATTATGTTTATCAAATTGCATAACAAACAAACAAACAATGCAATGATTTGTCTCATTTTGTCTCTATTCAACAAACTACAAGTGTTATATCCTATTCTTAGCATCATCAAAACAAATTGAATAACTTGAATTACTGATCATCACTAAAAACACATAAGCAATGAATAAAAACTCACCTTGAGAGTTTTGGAACAGCGGACTTTTAAAATGCCTGCCACTTCTTGGAGTTGAATTATCCAATAATTTCCGCTTCTTGAGCATGTCCTTCGGTAACTCAGTCACTACCAATGGCTCAAAGTCGTCTTCTGTTCAATTCAATCAAAACCAAATCAACCTCTACAACTGTGAAAATGAACTACTTCTGCTAAATGCTACATGATTATATTTCCCTATTTCACAAAATTTATATAATTGCCCCTAGTAACTAAACTAAAGTCTAAGACCATTCTATATCCATTTGTTTCGTAAAAGTCGATTTGTACACAAATTTTTAAGCATGGCTATGCCGTGCACTATATGTTCTGAACAGTAATTTACTCCAGTCAAAGAACAACACAACCATGTCATTTCATAAATCACAACAGTTGGATGAAATCGAGTGATTCATATTCCAACTTCAGCTAATAAAATTTTAAATACAAACTTAAAATGCAAGCATTCTAATCTTTGTCCAGCAACTTTGATTTACTATATTATGTTTTGAGCATTGCAAATCAGAGCCCTATGATGTTCCTACGATTCTAATAGTATATTTTGTAAAATTGATACTAAAATTAAACCACCATGCACAACTCAACTCACATGACATGATAACTAAATCCACAATTGTCAAAATAATAAACTACACAGTGGTCTTATTACTGATGTGTGTGTATCTATGTTGCACTGGCACTACAAATCGAAGGTGTGACTCTGAGCCATGCCAATGTCTGATAATGACACAACAGTGATGCACACAGTTATATTCAATCACTTCAATTTTCACAAATTATTATCGGTGTCTGCATGTGAATGTTTGTGTCGTGTGAGTTGCCTGCTATGTTGCACCAACATTACAAATTGAACCGATGTTTGGCGTCTAACTCTCACAGATACAGTGTCCAACAATGACTCATTGTTATATTCAATCACGTCAATTTTCAAAAATGATTATCAATGTCTACATGTCAACGTTTGTGTCGTGTGAGGTGCCTGCTATGTTGCACGGACAGTACAAATTGAAGGCATATTTGGTGTCTGACCAAGACACATGTTAGTGTCCGATAACGACACATAGTTATACTCGATCACTCGAATTTTTGCAAATTATTACTAATGTCTACATGTGAGTGTTATTGTCTTGTCAGGTATGAATCACTTACACACACACGGACACTAGACAGGACACTGACACATGGACATTGATAATTATTTGAAAAAATAAAATAATTAAATGTAATCACGTGTGTCAGTGTTAGACACCAGACACATCAGAAATGTCGGTGCTACTTAATCAGGTGATTGTATCTGTGTCAATGCTTCACAGATGTATACTTCAATTTAATTATTATCAAACATTAAAATTCTATAATAATAGATTCTATAATTGAAATTGAAAAAGTAAAAAGTAAACAACCATGTTGTTGTTGTTTGTCTCTCTCGGTGGCATGACGATCCTCGTTGTCGAGATACACACTCCAATCAGTAGTACACTTCTTCCTATTGTTCAAATCAGCTGGAAATTCAGAATCTCCGTGAGCGTGTTCCTCTGGTGTAGGATTTAAGGTTCCGGCAAGGAGCCACTGTTGCTGATCATCTTCTTCAATCGATTTTCTGGACATATTGACGGATTGAACGAAGGTGCGAATGTCCTTAGCTTTGTAACCTTGAGCGAATACTTTGCGAACCGATTGTTTTTGATTGCATACAACGCAGTTCCATTTGTTGCTGCTTTTCTTCTTTTGCTTTACCTGAATGAATTCAATGAATTAGGGATTTGAATTTTCAGAGAGAGAAAATTGAAGAGAGAGAGTAACCTGCATGGTGGAGCAATTGAAGCATTGAAGAGCGATGAACAGTGTTGATGACGCCATTGTTGTGCGACGAAGGGAAATTTGGGGGTTTCTATGTTTGGCGCTTAACTTTTCAAATATGGAGGTCAGAGAGGGAATTGAATTTCGCATATGAATTCTGTGATGTGGGGTGGACCATGGTTCCGTTCTAAAAAAACTGAACCGAATCGAACCAGATTTCCTAAATTTAAAATAATTAAATTGAACTGTTTGTTTTTCGAACCGGATCGAGCTTTTGTAGTGGTTCGGTTACATGATTCAGAACCGAATCATTACTAACTTTTTAAACTTTTTTTTATTATTCAAAAACTAACTTGTGTTAACCTCTTTTTTGACAAAACTAACTTTTTTAACTGAATTGTTATCATTAATACTATTGAAAATAATATAAAAATAAAAGAAATTCAATTTTATAACTTTTTAAAACCAAACTGAATTGTTTCAAATTAAACTAGTAAATCATCAACTAAACTGAATCAAACAGTATCGTTTAGTTCATTTAGTTCAGTTTTAGTATTGTTAGTAATGATTTGGTTTTTTTAAGTTCGGTTCTTTTCAACAGTTCCGTTCGATTTTATGTTTTTTTTTTGTCCAACCAAGTTATTGATATAACGATGAAGATTAGTTTAATTAAAAAGATTGGGTTAGTTACCATGTCCATATATACTTTGGAGGAATCAAATTAGTAAAACTTCTTTTGCTTTAACCGTTCATGAAGTGTGTTATGTAGTTATTGATATTCTATCATTTTGTACTTTATTAACTTTAGATTAGATGAGTCAAATCAATAAAACTTACATGACCTAATATTAAGATGGTAGGGTTACTTTATAAATAAAAATTATCAAGTAGAATAGTATTTAAAAATTCACCTTTAAAATGAATAATAGATGTTTGAAATTCAAACTTCAATTCATTCATATATTGTGTAATGTTTCTATCAAATTTAACTTTATTTAAAAAAAAAAAACATTAAAAAGACTTGTTATTTTTATGGTCTATTTTATCATTTCATACATATTTAAAAAACAAAAATATATAAACAAATAGAAGTGAGACGATATTATTTATATTAATTTACTCTTGTGTCTCACTTTTACTACAAACACATATTAAAAATAAAAAAGTTTCGTTTAATTCTGGAAAAAAAAATTGACAAAAGTGGGGAGTGCAGAATGAAGATGTAGGGTGTAAGCAACATTTCTTAGAAAGTGTAATTCCCATGGAATTGCTCATTTTGTCGATCAAACAAACCCAAAAGAATCAAACTTAAAAAAAAAAAAAGAGTTTTACTTTTCATACCCTAAGCCTTTCCTCGCGCGCCCTATTTTTTTCCACTTTTACCCCTAGTCTGGATTTAGTTTTACGAAATAAATTGTTAGAATTTTCCAGATTTATTCGGATTTTTTTTTTTAAGAAATCAAAATGGGATATATTAACAAAGGCGATGTAATCTCATCAGTACAAGACGTACCTCCGAGAACACCCCTACCAAAAAAGAGTCATACAAGGTATATACAAAACTATGGTCAGTCGAGGCCCAAACACCGCATAGGGTCCGACCACCAACTCTGAGTGTCATACACAAACGTAGTGTTTTTCGCTTTTAGCCACCACAAAGAATGAAATTTAACTTTATCTAAAAGCTGTAAAATAGGCGTTTCTACGTTGTTAAAAATCCTATTATTACGTTCTTCCCAAATCAGCCACACACAAAGGAGCCAAAGCAGTTGAAGAAACGAGCTGCGAGACTTTGATGAACCTGTATAATGGATAAATTGGAAGAAGTGATCAATTAAGTTGAAGGGGTCCGCACCAGACACACCAATCCACGACCTGATATGCTGCCATAACGACCCGAAAACAGCAC
>Ga0315915_1005609_pt1 | contig 15597 bp, 7 predicted proteins | sample MpolbnodulesMG_FD_207738 | JGI IMG/M metagenome (GOLD analysis project Ga0315915, IMG submission 207738) | Medicago polymorpha root nodule microbial communities from Los Angeles, California, United States - branched nodules | ecosystem: Host-associated > Plants > Roots > Nodule | place: USA... | reverse complement strand
AGATACATCTATTATTCAACGAATTTAAAAAGTGATTTTTTACTTATAATAGGGACTGGAGGAAGTACTAGTTTGCTCTACTATTTGCTACCTTTGTAATGGTAAAATGGCATTACAATATTAGTTAAACTAGAAACATATACTAGTTTGCTTTATAAATTTATTAATGCCGTTATATTATTCTGCTACCTTTGGAATGGTCAAATGGTATCACAATTTTCACGTCAAGTTCATCATGTAATTTGGCACTAAACTATTGAAAATTGTTGGATGATGTCTTGAAATGTTTTTGTGCATCTTGATGAATACAGTTAGACAATTTGTTTTGTTATAGTTGAAATCTGAATTCTATTATACTTATGCACAAAATTGCACCTGTGGGCTTTTCAAGGAATTCTGTTTGGTATTCTAGAAATTGTTCGAGAGAATGTAATGCTGTCTGGTTGATTGTCTGTTCTGCTAGTCTTGGGGGTTTCTGTTACTGTTGCTGGCAATTTGTCTTGGGCTTTTCAATTTGTTGTTGTTGTTTGGTTTATCACAATAGTTTTTCGCTTCCTTCCTTGTTCAAGTATGTCTTGTACTTTGTTCGAATATGATAAATTTTATCACTCTAGTACTCTACTGCCAGAATTGAGGAGAGACTGGAATATGATTAATTTTGTTTTCTTGGTACAAGCCTCAACAAAGAGTGTATGGTTGGGGGGGTTTTTGATTGGCAAATGATATTTGCATGAATCTTGTTTCTTTAGGATTGGAATTACGGCTGCAGCTTGATGGGTTGATTTATGTTTGCTATGAATTGTTTAACATGCATTAGTATCGGCTTGTATTTTGTGCATGCATCTGTGTTTGAATATAAAACCATAACAAAATATCAAAATATTAGAATGTCTCTTTCAGTGTGGGTCGACATGTCATAATCCAGCATTTCTCAATCCTCATGGTCCCTTATTTTATTTGTTTCGACACATTCCGACCATGTGTTGAGGCAGTAGATTGAGAATCTTTCCTGGTCTTTAGTTGCTAGCATGCAAGATATATGCCTTAACAAAGAAGAAAAGAAGCATGATAGGATTGAGAATGCATTTTGTGATGTTCGAAAGCTTTGGGAAAAGTACACATCTAAATTTTTTTTTTCTTTTCTCGGACAGTAAAACGACACCAATCTTTAAAGAAATTGCTCCCTCATCTTTAAAGAAATTGCCGTCCGTGGACAGTAAAACGACACCAATCTTTGGCTGCCCTCCCACTGTTTTTATGGTTGTGTTTTCTGCTAAAAACATGAACAAATTGCAGGTGGACACAGGTGATATATTCCACGTTAGAGGGGTAAATAACTATCACTACCTCGTTCTCTAATTATAAAATCAATTTATTCTTTAATTATTAGATCAATACAAAATAATTGATCTAAGCTGCAAGTTGCAAATAAATGGTCATCACGAAAAAGATTTGCATGGTAGTAGTAGCTAGGGACCGGGGAAAAATGCATATGAGCATATCCCTACTATACTTTTGTTTCATTGTGGTGTGGATAATATTTCATAGGGATAATATGGTTTATGTCCTACAATGTTGGGATTAGAAAGAAACAAGGTCCCCATCTTTTAATTTTGTCGGATTATTATTTATCAAAATACTATAGCCTATGCTTAACAAATAAGGTCCCATAAGATTCATCTTATTCATATAATCCCGTTTATTATCCTTGAATACTATGCCATGCATTGAAATAGTTTGGTCAAACCACAAATATACCAGAGCTTAACAAACTCATGAATTGACTGCAGAATAGAGAAATACAACAATTATTTTTTTGAATGTGACTAATGTTTGGAGGTTCAGAAAGCACCCAAAACCCCATTAAATACGAGACTATTAAACGAGTAATTAATAATGAAAGAGAACTTACATATTTTTTATTTCTTCTGGCTGAGTACAAGTCAGTTAGTCAATTCCTGGTTATGTGTCTCTCCCTCAAAGGTCTCCATCGGCTCTCTGGACCTTTTATCACAAGGCACGTGAAGATCTATCTTATAATAACAAGTTATACAACTATGCATCCCCACCTATCCATGTCTCCTCATAATCTATCATATTTTGACATTAATATATCATACCCTATTACTATGACCCGAGTAAGGTATCTTTTAGGTGGTTTACCTTCCAGCCCCATTCATATAAGTGATGCATATTAGGATTGTTGTCGAATTTTGCAAATTTATCTTGTGAAGCTCTAAAATATAGTTTGTTTTTTTTTTTGCATCAAAATTATAGCAACTTACTATAATTATGATCGAGTTAATGCTATTCTAAACATATAACGAGTCACACATTATCGTGTTTCAATACAAGTGTATCGCGATTTTATTGAAACTTTAAAGTCATTCATTTATCTTTTAAACGATTACAATTCTGTCAAACTCGCTAATAATCGGGACATACACTAAATTGATTTGAAATTACATCCATTATATGATAATTCATGTAAAAGCTATAGCAAATGTCTCAAGATCTCCTCTAGTTTATTTTACTGGAATAATCCAATAATTTAATGTTTCAATCTCAAACCATAGTATAACCGGGAACAACGGTCACTCTCTTCTTCACTCATTCAAAAATTTATATATAACCTATATAAATAGTTTGATCTCAATCATTTTCAAGCTCTATGACTCTCTAATAGTTGCTTGAAAGTTAAAGTTGTTACATGTACCCACCACCACCGTCGCCAATATAGATATTATTTTGGTACAATAATTTAGATAATTTTTACGTAAAACAAAAAAAAAATTCAAGATAAATTTATACTATGATGTATGTTGTTTGGATTCTAGTGAAGAGTGATATAATTAATCATTAATCAAGATTGTCTAGCTATGCATAGCTAGGGGCATGACTCGGACGCCTGGGGTCTGTTCTATCTAAATGGTCCCCACGTTCAAGGATATTCCAAGTTGTGTATATGGGCCCTAGCTGGCCCACCAAGTTCTAATGGGATTTGGGTCTTGTGCATAATGTCTATAGGGGTGACGACTTACAGTTGACTTTTCCTCGACCTAAATTTTTATCCAGTCAAATTTGTAGTTCCTAGCCAAACCTAGACCCTATTAAACCTGATTATAAGAGTTTGATTAAGACTTAAGCGTAAGACCTAAGTAGGACATGGCTTGATAATGTTGAGGCACGTTCAAATCATATCATATGATAGTAAATGCAATATATCATGTACACTAAATTTCTCAAATTAGTCATCTGTTGTTGACTGATGCACTTGGTGTTACTCACATGAGAACTTAGTGCCTTTCTCTAATTCCTTTGTTTCTTTGCTGTTTCATTCCACATACACTGGAATTTATCTTAATATGAGATGTTTCTGTACTTCAGAATATTGCTATATAAGAGAAGAATTTATCATTTGACTGTTTCACATGTTGAATGTGTTTGCTAGTGTTTTTTTTTTTTTTGTTATAATGTGTTTGATAGTGTAAATGAAATGAAAACATGTGATAATTAAAAAATGTAAAGGTAGATCCATAAAAAGAATTTCAAACTTTAAATATGATCATTGGTTTGGATTTTGTTCAAAATTTTGTATTTTTTATGTTAAATATGAACCAAATCAATTATATTCTATTTGATAAAAAATTTAACACTTAGAATAAATTTTACAATTTAAAATTTTAACACTTGAAATTAATTCGAAACACTTATATATTAAAAAAACATAAATCTCATTTTTTTTTGGGTTTGGAATGTGTAGGGTTTGTTGTTTACGCGTTTAGAACCATGAACCTATTACCTGAACCATCATAAATTTAAACGGGTGGACTCAAATTTGAAGGAATTTAGATAAAATACAATTGTGTTTGTTTGAGTCATCATGTTGAACCTCATCTAAGTTGTTGAACCTGTCTCATAAACCGGTGAACACTCCTAAATTAGGCATTTCCTATGGTACACTCGAAAATTTTGAGTGTACTGATACATCCGTGTATTTAAATGAATAGTTTAATGATTTATTTTCTTTAGAAACAAATATTTTCTATCATTTATAATTATAATAGTTATATTTTATTTTTCAAAAGTGTCGGCAAAGCAAAATTCAATTTTTTTAAATTTTTATAACTCATAAGAGTGAATATTGATTATTTTTTAATAAAATGTTAAAAACTTTAGTATAATTCTTATAAAAAATGAAATGATGTTTTTTCTTATGGGATAATATTTTCTAAAATATAAAAGTCGATAAATATCTCTTTATTACATAAATTTTTTGGTTAACTTATAGATTTATGAAACAGGTGTACCGGTACACCTTAATTTAAGGGTGTACCATAGAAACTCCCCCTAAATTATTGTCACATCATCATATATAATACATTCATACTTTATAATTATGTTTTAAAGATTAACAATAGAAAATTTAGAAATAGAGGGACTTTCATAAGATGTAAGCGTACAACTAACTTACAATGACAATTTACACTTAATAAATTTTTAAATAAAATCCCACTATAATATATAAATATTACATATATAACACACCGTATAATGATATTTCTAAAGCTGAATATTATGTTTATAGCACACCAGATAATGATAATTTTAAAGTTAAATACAACTCATTTTAATGTTTCCAATATATGTGGTGAACTGATGATTTTAATGTTTATCGTATCGCTCTTTGTAAGTTGAAGCTTATGGTATGTATAGTTTTCCTTACAACTGAAATTGTGACTTATGGTCATAAGATGCTCAGAATCCCAAACTTCTACTTAAAAGTGGCGACATCAGCCGCAGGCAAAATTTTAAGTATGATAATGCTCCTTAAAAAAAAAGTATGATAATGCTAGCATTACATTATTTGATAATTAATGCACACTTTTTAACATATTCTTTTTAATTGATTAAAATTTACACAAGTCTCCTCAAATTCATATGGGACCTACATAATTTGGTGGAGTCTATGTAAAAATTTAATCTATTAAAGTTAGAATGTATTAAAAAATATGTATATTCAAATTGATCTACCGTTAATCACATTTGCCACATTTCATTATCATGTCACAAAATAAGACGAGGGTCGTTGCAAAAGTAGTGCTACTAAATCCTTTCATTTTAGGCCCACCAACAAAAAAATCATTAGATTTTATAAACAAAAAATCACATATACGAACAAAAAATGTTTCAAATATTAACATTTGTTTTTGACCTCACCTACTTTGTAAAAATATGATTGTCCATTTGGTTGTTAAACAAATGGATGTTCAAATAACACTACTCATTTTCTTATGCATCATAAGTAATATCTAGTTGCTAGAATGGAGTTGGATCACCAGATCATAAAAGCCAATACACAATCTCTTTGAAAAAAACCTACTTAATTTAAAGTTCACCGGTAAGGTATATGAACAAGTACTTCTTCCCGCCCAAAACAGATTGATGGAGTATGGACCAACGTCTAGCTATAACGTTATTTGGTTTATGGTTTTGTATTAAATGTGGTTGTTGAGAGTATTCAATTTAGCCAGAAGACTGTAGTAAATAAACACTATACTGTACAATGAAAATCGCAGTTCAAGGATTCAACATAAATGAATAATTTTGTTGGATATAAGGATATACATTTGAATGATACATAATAACTTAATGCAAATAAATGAGAGGTGAACACTGGTAAGACTGATCCTTTAATGTTGATTTGCAAAAACACATAGTTACACATTGTTTCTATTTGCAGCCATTGATTTTGAATTGGACAGTTCAGATCAAACACAGTCAAAATTTAATCAACTATAAACAATCGCGAACGTCGGTCTTAGATCGGACAGTCAGGATATGTAACTGTGTGACGTAGTTACCTCACTAAATCCGATATTTATATGTATAAACATATGGGTCATGCTAACATGTATCCATACAAACAATATGTAATTGTTGAAAAACATGATTATCAAAAGTTTGAAACATATATTGATACAGTTTCAAATACATAATTTTCATCTTTGATATTTTAATGTGTTTTTGTTCCTTTTCTTAAAAAAAAACACACACACATGTTTTTATTAACATGTGCTTAAGGACACATGTTAGCGGTTCCTTCAATATCATTATCATCAACGTTTTTTTTTGGTACAAACTATCATCAACATTTTATCCTCTACAAGAAATGATCTTCAACATTTTTTATAATTGAATGATTATATGATGACGTGTCTACTTAAGTCTATCTCCTTAATTTAGTTCACACACATATACTATATGTCACCTAGGGTTTTAACACTTTTTATTTTCCAGAAAAAGAGACTTTCGTAATCTGAAATTTGACGGGAAAATAAGTAAAATTTAACTAATAATTGATTCATTCAAAAGTAAAATTTAACGTTCTTTTAAATCATTCACGTAGAACTTCTTAATACTACTTGAGACTAATCACTCATTATTTATATACTTACAAAAAATATAATAAAACAATGTTTCATAGACAGATTAATAAAAATATGTTATTTTACAGGATAAATAGAAATGTTTTTTTTAGGCAAAAAAATTATGTTAAAATTGTAATATTTGTAGTATTGTCCATGCATTTACTACTAAAGCCTGTAAAAATTAAATAAGAAACTACTGTAAGGTGACCCCAGCAAGTAATGTACAGCTCTCCAAATTGTCCCACCACATCTTTAAAATCTTCCCCCCTCAAGCAGATAACCACATCTGACTTGCCATTAATGCCCCCAATCTAACTTCAATACTCTTCTCAACCTTCAAATTTCATTTGAAACTAAATTTATTCATTTCCTATCCCTTGTTTAATTTCTTCCCCCTAAGAAGAAAAAAAAAACTATAGAGATGGGGAAGAAAAAAACATTGAACCAGCTCTCTTCTCTTCTCAAAAACACAGAACTCAAATATTCATCTTCTTCATCATGGCCATGGCCATATTGTCACCAACCAAAAACACTCTCTTTTAGAGCTGATAACATCAACAAAGATGACACTTTCAAAACCATTAACTCAGTTTACTTGGATGCTTCTGAATCTTTCTCCACTGTTTCTCCAGACTGTGATTCTAGCTTTTCAAAAGCTTCTAATGATCAAGAATCCGAACAAGTCGATTCGATTGAAACTGTGATTCGTGGATTATCTTCTGATCGGTTTTTCTTTGAGCCAGATGAGACCAACTCCATCTTAGAGGTTAATAATAAAACTGCTGCAATAGGAGGTGGTGAAACTCAAAGCTTACCATTCAAAGACAGTGTAGTTTTATCTATGGAATCTCGAGATCCTTATGTCGATTTTCGAAAGTCTATGGAGGAAATAGTAGAAGCTCATGATGTTAAAGATTGGAAAGGTCTACAAGAGCTTTTGAGTTGGTATTTGAAGGTCAATGAGAAAATCAATCATGGCTATATTGTTGGTGCTTTTGTTGATTTATTGGTTGGTCTTGCATTTGCTTCGACTTCTTCGTCATTTTCTACTTCATCTTCTTCTTCTTCTCGTTCTCCTTCTTCTCCTTTATCGTTTTATAGTTCTTCTTTGTCTTCCTCTTATAGCACTCGTTGTGTTTCTTGTTCGGAAGCTCGCGAGGAAGAGGTTGATACTCCTAGTTCTTCTTTGTTGTTAGAACAAGTTAGGGAGGAGATTGATTGCGAAGATGAAGATGAAGCTGATGCTTCACAAACTGAAGTTTCAACTTCATCTTCGTCTTCAAGTACTTAATTTAAGGTTGGGGGGAATGATTTTAATTATGTATACCAAATAGTACTAGTAGTGTATTATAAAGTAACATTTTTTGTTTCATTATTTTTCATGTTAACTTCACTCTTTTGTTTACGTATTTGGTTCTTTGCACTCTGAGATTCTACGCGTTCATATAGTCAAATGATATTTTAAATAGTAAAATCAAAAGTATAATCTGCATTTGTTTCAAGATAGTCTGATCTTGATTGAATGATCATCGATGTCTTGACTTTTGACTACGTGAATGTGAATCCTCTTTTAGACAATGTTTATTTGAGTTTGTGTTCGTGGTGACACGTGTGGTTGAAAATGCAACCGTGCGAGGGTATATTTGATTTTAGTATTTGAGATGGTCACTTTCTATTTCCTTTCGGTACTGAATGGGAAGAAATAGTTGTGGAAATTTCTAATTTTGTCTTGATTAATTATGTCATCCCTACCATTTATGTATAGTCATTATCTTTTATGAATCTATATACTTTTTATGTAGCTATATGACAGCAAATCCTCTATTGCTTTCACTGAGATAGACAGTGTATCCTCTTTTCTCATTTTGAACATTATTTTCTAGCCAAACATGACTTTATTTATAGAAATGAATTAATGTACGATATTATTGTATTATGAATATGGTAGATTGTTAGGTTAGTGTTTTGCTTCAACGGCATTCTATAATTTATGACATACACAATTCCATGCGGGTAACCTGTTACTTGTTGTCCTACAAATGATTAAATATGGCAAAGGTTTTGTTAAGTGGGGAGACAAAAAAAAACAGTAGTTTTACAAAAAAATAGCTGATTTTTAATTCATTTTGTTTATTTTTTATTTCTTTTGAATTTTTTATTTAAAGTTGTACATCCACGATTAAAACCTTCATATTCTATACTAGGTCATTTTCAAACTTATTGAAGAATTAAAAAGCAACGAGTTTTTATTGAAATTATATAATATTTATTAGTGAAAGGAAAATCGTAAAACAATGTAACACACGATGTTTGGTTACGAAGTTCGTCCAATTATACATACGTCACTGACTACAAAGCAAATGTAGTTCCGTATTAGTATTGATTGAATGGAATAATGAAATTTTACAAATCTAATATAAATACTACAATTCAGAATACAACAACAGCTCTAAACTGTATCGAGGGAGGTGCACAATCACTCCACAAACAAACAGTAATGTCAAACAACAACGGAGAGGTGAAGTTTGCTCCACTTGCAACACTCACTTTCCCATGCCTACTTGCACTACTTATGAGTCATTCTCAACATAAGTAGATTATGCATGACTATCACATCTTGATGACTGGGGTTTACAACTCCTTCTTAACACTAAGAGCCATGTAACAAGTTCAAGTAAGGTTTGAATTTGTCACATGTGACTTACTTGGTCAACATATCATTTGCCTTATCTGAAGAATGAACATTTTCATGCAACATTCTCAGATCTTGTAAAACCTCACATCAACATGCTTGATAAAGGTAAGATACACATGATTATTTGTATAATAAGTGACACTCTGAATATTACAATACATTTGAATCTTACCTTACTCTACTCGCTACGTTCCCTCGCCCTCTAGGCCTCTGCCCACTTGACACTATCAATAAAGTCATTCTCAACAACAAGTATTCCATGTATTAAGTAGTAATTTTTGAAATAAATTTTTGCACTTTGTAACTATAGCATGTACATTTTTTGTGGGATGATAAAAAAAAAAAAAAGAGGAATGATATTTGTACAACCATTTTTTAATAACTTTTGTGACAATTTTTTCTTTCATATTCACATTATATTTTTATTTTATCTCTATTATTTTGGTTTTTGTGTTAATACCTCGTTTTCTTTGTAAATCAATGATTGTCCCATAAATTATGATTAAAATGGTTGTTCAAATAACACAACCCTAAAAAACATATAAAAACATTTGCTATGTTGGGACACAACTCGAATTCATAAGATCCCTCTTTACCACACTTTGTGCGTGTAATTTTATCGCCTCATTATTTTAAACAATAAAAGAATTACGTAGTAAATACCCACATATAAGCAAAAAAACAGTGATTCTGTGCAACTCAAACTTACGTACGTAGTTACCCCACAAGTGGGACATCTACCATTGGAAAATATGAGGATGATCAGAGCCGTTAGTTTTGAATTATGTAGTCATTATCAAATGATGGGTACAAATCCAGCGCAGAATTTTGGAATGGTCCTGCTTAACTCACGTCCTCTGCACCTGCAACAACATTATCATGCAAGGTCTTTGGGCCAGAGAAAGAAACTCAGAATCTATAAGCCTTTATCTATATCTATATATATCACACCACTTGTGTTGAAAAACATTGTCTCTATATGTCTCTAGTCTATATTATGTCTCAATTTTATTTGAAATGGAATTTTTGTTTTAGAATCTAATATTTAGCTGCCTTCACTGCAAGATTTAGGAATCGTACAAAAAATCTGCCATTCAATTCAGCTTTGCAATGACAAAATTAATTATTCAGACCAGCAGAAAAACATGGTGTCAATCTGCTTTTTTTATTGTATGAAATCTGTTTTAATTTATAATTTTATTTAGTTTTATAACATATCTAAATTTCAGTTTTTATATATTTTTAATTACCATATTATATATTTTCTACCAAGTTTAACTATTATTAGCTATATCAAGGAAGCCAGACAGAAATTGAACAGTAAACTATTTGTAGAAGGGCTCAAAATCCCTTACTATTTAGACCAATTAATTTATTGTTGGTTTAGTTTTTATATTCTTTTTAATTTTGAAAAAAAGTTGTATTCTAAAAGCCAAATTTGTATTTAAAACAAAATGTTAGTTTTTTTAGGAGAAACAAAAATTGTTAGTTAAGGGTAAAAATTTTAAAAAAATTGACAAAATAGCTAATAATAGTTAAACTTTAGCATATATTTCCTTTATAATATGGTATATAGATTCACTTTCACAATATAAATTGTCACAATGATTTCATATTTTTCATAATAATCTCACAAAATAATTTCATATCATTATCCTGAATTATCCACCTAATAGTGCTAAAGAACTAAAATCATTGTCACTCATTTTCAAGAATACTAGTGGTTGATGTAAAAAACAAGAGAGGCGACATGTTATTGAGAGGATGAAAGGAACACACTCTTTTAAATTTGCTGTCCCTCATGATTTTATTAATAACAATGAAATATCTTTGCTAAATCCAGAACCTACAAGTCCCTCTCTATCCTCCCTCGAAATAGTAAAATGAAAATACTTGTAAAACCAAGTGCATTATTGGTCTTCAAAATATACTAGTTTTGTCATTTGTGTGAGTTTGTGCTCAATGTTTTGTACCTTGCAATTGAATCTAAATTATACCTCTAACATATCTTAAGATAAAGCTAGCTATTCAAATTCAAAAACAAAATCACTGCCACATGCAGTTTTAATTAGTTTAACTTTACCATATGTTGCTATTTTTCAGTGATGCAATGCCACGTCAAAATGCTATAACAACATTTAATTTAGATGAGGGCTAACAACACACTCTTTTAATTAACACACCATCTCAAATTGGTTGAAATTTAAATAGATCCGGCTAAATCATGTTGATCCACATAAATTTAGTAGGATTCATTTGAAATCCAACCGATTAGAGAGACTTATTCAAAAGAATGTGTTTCAGAGTGTGTTGCTACGTAATTCTTTAATATGTATATTGAAGAATATATATTTTAACATACATGTGTTTCTTTTCTTTTGACAAATTAAAGGCCGTTACTAGTTACAATCAATTATATGCATAAACAAATGGTTGAGATGTGAAATTGGGATCACCGAACTTAAACAAATTAAGAAAACCAAACCAAACTTGGAGATAAGTGTAAGTAATAAAGTACTAATAGGTTGCTAACTCCAACCTCTAGTGTCCCCTTATGTCTATTTCAACTTGCTTTGTTTTGACTTAAAACATAGATTCCTAGCCTATGATTTATGCAAGCACCGATCGAAGTTTCTAAACCTGGATTCTATAAAATAAATAGAAAAAAAAATCCATTTTACAAATACTCCCCAGGTAAACCTAAAGTTTTCTGCATAGTAGCTTCTAAATATCCGGGGAGGCAAAACACAAATTTAATAATACTATTTGTTGATATCTTGTTTTGTAGATTATATTTGAAAAGATTTATAAGAATAAGCTTTTGTTCAAAATGTTGGTGGGATTGGTTCTGTTTGGGTGACCATGAGAGTAATAACGGACTAATGATAAAAAATAATAAAAAGATTGGGATAACAATCTCGACAAAATTCATGAGAAAAATTAAATATACAAGTCGCATCGACAAAACACAACTAAAAGAAGAAAAAAAACAAAAAATACAAACTATGAACAATCTCTCTCCAAAATTCCCTAAAAAAATAATCTCTCGGCAAAATATTTGTAGACCCTCTCTCAAAGGTATTGCATACCTTCACCAAACCAAACTTAGAGATAAGTGTGAGTAATAAATTACTAATAGGTTGCTAACTCCAAATTCTAGTGTCCCCTTATGCCTATCCCAACTTGCTTCGTTTTGACTTAAAACATAGATTCCTAGCCTATGATTTATGCAAGCACCGATCGAAGTTTCTAAACCTGGATTCTATAAAATAAATATAAAAAATCCATTTTACAAATAAAGTAAACCTAAAATTTTACGCATCGTAGCTTCTAAATAGGGGTGGGCATGGTTCAGTTCGGGATGAAAACTGAATCGAACTGAACTGAACTGTTTGCTAAATTTAAAATAACTGAACTGAACTGTTTGCATTTCGAACTAAACTGAACTGTTTCAAACCGAACTGAACTGTTCCGAACTGAACTGAACTGTTATTATTGATACCTTTGAAAACAATATGAAAAAAACAAATGAAATTGAATTTTAGTTACCGAACTGAACTGTTTTGAACTGAACTGAACTGTTTTAGTTCAGTTTTTTTTTTGTTCAGTTCAGTTTTTGGTTTTTTTGCCCACCCCTACTTCTAAATATCCAAGGAAGCAAGCTTTTAAATTAAATTTGAAAAGTTTTATAAAAATAAGCTTTTATATAAAATGTTGGTAGGATTGGTTTTGTTAGGATGAATATTAAGAGTAATAACGGACTAATGATAAAAAATCATAAAAAGATCGAAATATCACATCTTCGACTAAATTCGATTAAAAATCATAAAAAAAATCGAGATATCACATCTATGACTAAATTCATATAAGGCACATTAGATATATAAGTCACATTCACAAAAGACAATTAGCAAAAGAAAGAAAAAAAAGATAAACTATCCACAATCTCTCTGCAAAATATTTGTAGACCCTCTCAAAGTTACTGCATACCTTCACAAAATATTTGTAAACCCTCTCAAAATTACAGCACAAACCCTTAATACACATCAAAAGACCAAAGCTGTTATAGTGAAGAAAACTCAAAATGACTCGAAATCTTGATACAACACAAGTAAACCTAAGACAATTTGAAGAAGTTAAAAAAATATTCTTCGAACGTTTATTTGACGTCAAATATCATTCTCAATTTATTATTCTAAATAAAATAACTGAATGCCTATATTAAGGGAAGAAGAAAGTAATACTACTATTTAAATTGCTTCGATTATGTCCACAAACCCTGCTGGTTCAACCGGCAAAATCACGAAAATTGTTAGATCAAACACCATGATCGGAATTTGAATCTCAATATCTTCATTTGTATGTGTGAGTTTATAATGTTTTGTCATTTGATTCGAATATTTTTTTAGTTAAGTAGTCTAACTATTAAAAATTCACATTTAAAATGAATAAATAAAGTGTTCGAAGTTTAAACGTACGGTGCAAAATCTCTTACCAAATACCCCACTAAACTCATGGTTTTTTCCTCTTGAAGACAAATAAACAAACACACTGCAGGTTTTACTTGTGTAATTAAGAGCTTGGGGGAAACCAATCCGGGATGCAAACTTTAATGTTGAGTACTACTCCATGCCATAAACAATGTTATTTAGTGAGATAATGACCTTACAATGACACCCTCATTTTCCGAGAAATTTAATATTGAAAAATTTTCCTCTACAAAGTGTGTTTCTCATCTCATTGCTTTCTGTAGTTTTGCATTAAATGCACATCTGAGCACAATTCACTATCCCAGGTTGGCCCTTTTGAGTTTTTGGAAAATGTACAATAACACACCTTTTATTGCCTACGTTACTTGGGTAATTTCAAACATGCATCAAAGCCAAAAAAAAAAAAAATGGTCATGTTAACTTGTGTCTTAAGGGCACATGTTAAGGAACCTACAAAAAGTAACTTTGCATTGGAAAACATAATATTTTGACTTTTAAGAAGTTGACTACACGACTTTTAATATGTATATTTCTATAATGAATTCTTTAACATGTGTCCTTGAGGACACAAGTTAACATTTGCCAAAAACAAAATAGGAGTACAATACTTTGAAAGAAAAATAAAATATGTCAATTTTTTTTTTATTAAGAAATGTCAAACCAAACATTATCACTCTTTTAATCTTGTAAAATAAACTACCACTCTTTTAAATTGTAATTTGTTTGGCCAAAATAATTAAGAAGTGATACGTCTGGTAACGGTCAGATAAAGGCAACAGTGGTGTGTGATGCTTCAGTGCAGCGGCGGGGTAGTTTTTACGGTGGAGCAAAAAGTGTTTGCAAACATGCCACTTCAACGCTCAAGTCAGTATGAGAAATGAGGTTGAATGTGTGAGTCTGTACGAGAATATGAATTGTACCTTGAAGGTGACGATGAGTCACCTTATATAGGAAAAAGAGGCGCTAATGACTTCCGTAAAATGTGTTACCTTATCAGGAAACCGTAAGAGGCCATGTGTACGGTGTGGGAGAGACAGGGGCGTGTTCCAAGATGGTGATCCACACCGGAACTAGCATGTTCCCTCAGGGTGTTTCGTCTTGTTCCAATGGGTTGAATCCAAAACATGAAGTGTGACTACGTAAAGTGAAAGTAATTCAGAAGAGTGATTGTTTTAACATTCTATGTGTGGTTTTGATGATTTGAAATTTTGCATTTATCTTAATTTTTAAAAAAAAAATGAAATGTTCGCCCTAAAGAAATTTTGTATGGACGAACTTGTGCAAATTCTATTGAGCACCACCACATATTTGGTTTAGAGACAGTTTGACAAAATGTTGGAGGCGGATGTAGGACTAAGCTTTTGGTGTGACTAAAATAATAGTCATAAAAAGTAGTCCAATAAAATAAAAAAAAATTTGTGTTATTTAATTCAAAATAATAATTTTAGTAGTTTTATTAATCCAAATCCATTTGTAACTCTAACAAATGTTAAATAGAACAAAATGAGTCACCAACTTGTTCTAACGTTCATTTTATAGACATCCTTCGTATGTAAATAATTTTCATTTGTAAAAAATTTGGTGTGGTTATAGCAACACAAAACTATATAATGCATCCGCCCCTGTTATATGCATTCATCTCACCCATCTGATCAAGATTAAATAGTTTAGATTTTAAAAACTTTTGATCTTTTAAACCCTAATAAATTGAACTTAAAATTTGAATGATTTAATCTTGATCAAACAATCAAGATGCATGATTGCATGTAGTCACGTTATTATGACTGCGCACACAATCCATTTTGTACCACCACTATAGATCTACAATTTCATTATGTTTTGTGATAGATTGTGCCCCTGTTTGGATAAACAGCTTATATAGATGCTTATAGCATTAGGACTTATAACATTAGAGCTTACATCATAAGCTCTTATACTTGATAAGCTATTTATGTTTGGATATGTACACTAAAAAGTACTT